>Ga0315314_1000503_pt1 | contig 42756 bp, 39 predicted proteins | sample TDP9_MG_FD_203631 | JGI IMG/M metagenome (GOLD analysis project Ga0315314, IMG submission 203631) | Freshwater sediment microbial communities from Lake Towuti, South Sulawesi, Indonesia - TDP9 | ecosystem: Environmental > Aquatic > Freshwater > Lake > Sediment | place: Indonesia: South Sulawesi... | reverse complement strand
CGGCATGAGGGAGCGATAGCGTAACCCGTTTCCTCGGGTCGTCTCATAGGACCATGTCCGCCCCCACTTTCCCCACTCAAGCCAGCGAAACGGAGAGGCGACAGTGGAGACCCGTCAGCTCTACCAAACAGACTCCTATCTCAAGACCTTCGACGCCGCGGTGATTGCCATCAATGGATCTATCGTGACGCTGGAGGCCACAGCGTTCTTTCCTGGGGGCGGTGGCCAGCCCCATGATGTCGGACGGTTACTTGCGGGAGAGCGAGCGTGGCAGGTCGCCAAGGTATGGCGGGATGGCCCGCTGATCCGGCACGGAGTTGAGGGAGAACCCCCACCTGTGGAAGTCGCGGTTCGGGGTGAACTGGACTGGGCCCGACGATACTCCCTGATGAGGACGCACACCGCGCTTCACATCCTGTGCGGTGTGGTCTGGCGCGACTACGGCGCCAAGGTTACCGGTGGCAACATGGAGCCGCTTCGTGGACGAATGGACTTCGAGTTCGAAACCCTGCGTGGAGAGTTGATCCAGGAAATCGAGGCGAAGATCAACGCCGAGGTCGCCGCTGTGAGACCAATTCACCTATCCTTCATGCCTCGCGCAGAAGCCGACCGGCACCCGGATCTGATTCGCACAAAGGTGAACCTGCTTCCACCAGAGATTACCATGGTGCGGGCGGTCGCGATCGAGGGATTGGATGTACAGGCAGATGGAGGAACCCACGTGGCGAACACAAGGGAGGTAGGTCGCATCCGCATCGTAGACTACAAGAGCAAGGGCAAGATTAATAAGCGAATCGAAATCGCGGTTGAAGATTGACGTAGATTGACGAGCCTTCCTTTCCGAGCTATTGTCCGGTGGGGGAGCGCCTCGTCGATCTACTGCTGATTTGCTGCTCATTTCAGGAGCACGTTGGAGCGGGCACCCGCCTGACGGGGCTCCAGGCTCCACAGGGGGCGACTGATGCCCAACGCTTATGACCGGTCGGAGCCCATCTCAGGGAGAGAAACTATGTTGACCATCAGCGAACTCGCAAAGAACAAGATCCTGGCGTTGGTCGAAGCCAAAAGCCCTCAGGGTTTGGCATTACGCGTGGGGATCAGAGGGCGTGGCCCAGAGGGCTTCCAGTATGATCTCTGGTTCGTCGATGCCGGGGAGAAATCGCCGGATGACGTGGTTATAGATGCGGGGGGCTTCCAGGTCTTTGTGGACGCCAAGACCGCCCCGAACCTTCAGGGCTCAACCCTGAACTACGTTGAGGGGATCCACCAGAGCGGTTTCAAGATCGACAACCCGAACCCGATCTGGACCGACCCCAAGGCGAGAGCAGTCCAGAAAGTGATTGACACCAAGATCAACCCCTCCATGGCGATGCATGGGGGGGGCGTCACACTGCTCGACGTCAAGGACGATATCGCCTACGTCGCCCTCGGCGGCGGCTGCCAGGGTTGTGCGATGGCGAGGATGACGCTGAAGCAAGGGGTCGAGGCCATCATCCGGCGGGAGGTTCCCGAAATCCGTCAGGTTGTGGACACGACCGACCATGCGGGTGGCACCAACCCCTACTACCAACCCGCCGAGGGCCGAGGCGAGTCACCCTTTGCGTAGCGGGATCGCTTGAGGCGGCACATCCGGTAGCAGCCTGGGAGAGGGTGGAGTAGAGCACCGGCCACCCGTGATTAGGTCGGGCCTATCTGTTGCCGCCCCTTTCGTTTGGCGGTGCCTCACTAGCCCGACCGTGCGCGAACGCCGGCACCCCCTCATCGAATCCCGCCGATGGCGAGACTCTCCGAACACCTTCACCGCGAAGCAGACGCCGGAGCCCGCCACGGCGCACCGGGCAGCCGGTAGAGCCCGAGCCGCCCATAGAGCAGCACATCGGGGGAGGCCTGGTAGCTCCACGACCGCCGCCGATGCTTGCGCCGCAGGAAGATACGGACCCGCTGCGTGAGGAACCGCCGGAGGGCACTGAAGGCGCGCCCACAGGACTGGAAGTGGAAGTAGCCAGCCTACCCGCGCACGACCTGATTGATCGCCGTGATCACCTCCGCCGTCGGGCGGGCCAGGCTCGTCCGGGTCGTCAGGGCCTTCACTGCATCCCCGAGCCGCTGACACGCTGGGCCCGAGGGCCTGGAGTTGCCGGGCGACGACCGCCTGCACCTGCGTGGTATGAGAGGGGAGGGAATGGGGACGTAGCGCACATACGAAACTTATTTCACATGTCCACTTCGTCAACAACGTCCCCTATTTCCGAGACGTGGTCCCACCGCAAGCAAGCCTACACTGAGCAACTCAAGCACCGCGAGTTGAGTGAAGCACTGCGGATTCAGCCGGCGTACCGAAGATGAGTGAATCTTCGCTTCGGTCGCTCGTGGATTAGAGCCGCTTTGTAGCGGAACTGCTCGGCCGTCCCGGCCGCGCCCCGTTTTCCAAGTTCACCCGGTAGTGCCTATCCGGTTGATCCGAGGGCAGCCACCAGAGTCCTACTGACTTCTCTTCCACGCCTCTTTCAGCGACCTTATCCAGTTCCCGGAGAAGATGTTTCGAATATCCGACGGTGAACAGCCCCGCTTCTCCAGGATCCCGACGAGTTTCTGAAGATCGGCTATGGTATCCAGGTCCCGTGGGGCTTGCTCCTGCCCGTACCCCCCGTCCAGGTCGCTTCCGATCCCACAGTGTCGCGCGTTCCCGACCAGTTGGGCAATGTGATCCAGGTGATCCGCTACCGCCTGAAGGGTGACATGCGCCACCTGGTCGCAGGCGGGAACCTCCCTCTGCCACTGAGGGTCCAACATCCAGGCGTCCAGGGCCACCCCAATGACGCCGCCGCGCTCCACGATGGCCCGGATCATTTCGTCACTCAACTGGCGCTGGCCGGCCACCAGGGCACGGCAGTTGTGGTGGGAGGCCGCCACCGGCCCGTCGAAGGCCTCCAGCGCCTCCCAAAAGGCCAGGTCGGTCAGGTGGGTCAGATCGAGGATGATCCGGTGGGACCGGAGGGCCGCCAGCAGGGGCTTCGCCCGAGGGAGGAGTCCCCCCTCCGTTCCGGTCCCGTGGGCGTAGGAGCTGACCCCATAGTGGGAGATGCCCACCATGCGGAGCCCGGCCTCGTACCACTCGCCGACCTGCTCGGGCCCCAGTATGGAGTCGGCCGATTCCATGGCCAGGACGAGGCCGATCGGCGCGGTGCGCCCGTTCTGCTCCCAGTCGGCGAGGTGCCGGTCCAGCTCCTCCGCGTTGCCGATGAACCGCAGGATCCCCTCCCGCGCCAGGGCCTGATAGTAGGCCAGGTGTCCTATCCCGATCCCGTGGCACTGGCTCTGGGCGTACATGCCGGTGGCTGTCCATGCATCGTTGGGATCGATCCGGGTCATCACCGTTCCGAAGACCAGACCGACGCCGCCCTTGCGCAGCTCCGGGAAGGTGACGGTGCAGCTACCGAAGCTGCGTGCCAACGGCTCCGGGTCGTGGGCGCGGACGATGGCCACAGGTGCGGTGAGGTCTCGCTTGAGCTGGACACCGTTAAAGGCGAGATCCAGGTGGCTGTCTACGATCAGCAGGGGCTTTTTCATCCCTTGTCTCCCCAGGCGTGCCGGAAAAAGCGGATCAGGTTCCCGTGGGCGATTTTCCGCACGTCCTCCTCCCGATACCCGCGGGAGCTCAGGATAACGAGAAACTTCTGCAGATCGGCGATGGTGTCCACGTCGGTGGGGGCGAGATCTCTGCCGAACCCGCCGTCCAGGTCAGTGCCCAGGGCGACGTGGTCTGCGTTCCCCAGGAGCTGGCAGACGTAATCCACGTGTTCCACCACGGCGGACATGGTCCGGGTAGCGGTCTTGCGGTGAGTGGACGGATCGTCCCAGACCCACGAGGGATTCAGCATCGACTCGGTGAAAACCATACCGATCACCCCTCCGCGCTCTGCGATGGCCTTGATCATCTCGTCGCTCAGATGGCGCTGGCCCTGCACGAGGGCGCGGCAGTTACAGTGGCTGGCGTGCACGGGCCCATCCCAATACTCCAGGATCTGCCAGAAGGCGAGCTCCGCCGCGTGGGTGAGATCCAGGGCGATCCCTGCCTCCCTCAAGGCATCCATCAGGGGATAGGCGGGCGGGAACAGGCCCCCTCGGGTGCCGGTGCCGTGTCCGTAGGTGTTGGACCCGAAGTGGGTGAGCGAGACAGACCTCAGACCCACCTGGTGCCACTCGGGAACCTGATCGGGTCCTAATATGGGATCGGCACTCTCCATGGAGAGGATCAGCCCCACCGGGGTCTGGGGGGAAGGATCCTCCCAGCCCCGAAGGCAGGCCTCCAGCTCCGGGATGTCCCGAACCCAGCAGATCTCCCCCTCACGGACCAGGGCCTGGTAGTAGGCCAGGTGGGACCGGCCAACCGCGTAGGCCGCGGCGCGCGTGCGCGCCGCATGAGCCGTATCGGATCCCCAGGCCTGGACGCGACACATGATCGTAGAAACCATGATCCCCACGCGTCCGGCCCGCATCTCAGGCAGGGCAACCGTGACGGGCCCCTGCTCGGGCAGCAACGGCCCTTTGCGGCGCTCCAGGGAATCCTTGTGAGTAGAACGCAGGCGTCGGCCCCCGCCCTCCCGCTCGCGAAGCACCTGCACAGGCTGGGTGAGGTCCCGGCGGAGCGCTAACGCGTTGGCCGCCATATCCAGGTGGCCGTCGATGATCAGCAGGTCAGTGGTGGCCATAAGGAGTCTCCTTCGATGAGGAACGCGAAATGAGCAGCACCTTGGAGACCCGAGGCGGCCCCCCTACTCCTTGAGCCCCCCGGCCATCAAGCCCCTAACTAGGTAATGACGCACCAGGAAGGAGAAGATCACCACGGGCAGCATCACAAGGGTCCCGCCGGCCGCGATCTTCCCCCATTCCCACCCCTCGTATTGCATGAAGTTGACGATCGCGACCGGCGCCGTCATCGCCTTGGTGCGCGTCAGGATCAGTGCGAAGAAGAAGTCGTTCCAGGAGTAGATGAAACAGAGGACGGCCGTGGCCGCGAGGCCCGGCGCCGTCAGGGGGAGGGTGATCCGGCCAAAGGCGCCCCAGATGCTGCAGCCGTCGATCCAGGCCATTTCCTCCAATGACTCCGGGATCGAGTCGTAGAAGGTCTGCATCATCCAGATGACGAGTGCCAGGTTGAAGGTGAGGTAAATGAAGACCAGTCCCAGGACTGTGTCGTGGAGCTTCAAATACCGGTAGGCCAGGAAGAACGGGATGGTGAAGGCGATCGGCGGGGCCATCCGGGTGGCCAGGATCCAGAGCGCGATCTGGTTCCGCGTCTGGAAGCGAGCCCGGGAGAGGGAATAGGCCGCAGGCACGCCGATCAGGAGCGACAGCGCGGTAGAGCTGAGGCTGGCCGCCACGCTGTTCCCGAAAGAGCCGGGGAAGTCTCCCGTCCGCAACGCCCGGTAATGCTCGAACGTCGGGTTGAATCCTAGCCGAAACCCGAAGATGTCCTGGTTCGGCCGGAACGACATCTGCAACATCCAGATGAAGGGGAACATCACCACGAGGAGCAGGAGGCTCACCGAGATATAGAGCGGGAGCCGACGCGTCAGTCGGCGGATCGGGATCTTCGCATTGGCAGGACCTCGGAGTGCCCGGTTCATTCTACTCCGCATACATCGGGCTCGGGGCGGTCATCCGGTTGATCATCCAGCTCAGGAAGAAGACCCCAGACACCATCAGGACCGCGATGGCGCCGGCGTATCCCCAGTAGGAGAAGTTGAATGCCTGGATAAAGGCGTAGTAGTTGGTGACCTCGGTGACAAGACCGGGGCCCCCATTGGTGAGAACGTAGATCAGGGGAAAGGCCTTGATGCTGTCAATGAGGCGGAAGAGGCCCGCCACCACCAGCGTCGGTCTCAGGAACGGGAGGATAATGAACCGGAAGAGCTGCCAGCGACCAGCTCCGTCTATCCGGGCGGCCTCCAGGGGCTCGTCGGGGATCATTTGGAGGGCCGCCAGGAGGATGAGCATCGTGAAGGGGAACCACTCCCAGGTGTCGGCGAGGGCGATGGCCCAGAGGGCCCAGATCGGATGGGTGATGAGCGATTCGATCGGATAGCCCAACGCCTCGAGCAATCGGTGGACCGGGCTCACATCCGGGATGTACAGAACCTTCCACATGATGGACACGACGATGGGCGGCAGCACCATTGGGATCAGGAACACGGTGCGCACGGCCTCCAGGAAGACCGAGCGCGCGTTGAGCAGAAGCGCCACACCCAGCCCGATCAATAGCTGCAGCAGGACCGTGACCGCTGACAGCTTGACCTGCACCCAGACCGAGTTGTGAAAGCGCTTGTCGGTCCACAGTTCGGCATAGTTCGTCCACGGCCTGGAGAAGTCCAGAGCCGTCGTTTCCGCACGGGTGAGATCAAGGGGCGTGAGACTGGTGAGAAGCAAGTAGAGCGCAGGCGCGATCGTGATCCCTGCCAGGACGACCACGGCGGGGATCAGGCCGAGCAGGAAGGCCCGCCTTCGCTTGGTCTCCCACTTGCCTGATCCCGCCCGGGCTCGCATGAATCCTATCCCCTTAGAGCTTTACGCCGGCTTTCTGGAGATCGCGGATGGAGTTCTCCTGCGCCAGCTTCATGGCCTCTTTCCCCGACATCTGACCCGAGGCGACGAGTTCGATCGCCTTGTCGAGCTGCTTGTCCACCTGTGGATAGACGTGGACGGTCCGATAGGCCATGTAGCCGGTGGCTGCGATATCGATCGTCTTCAGGTAGAGGTCAGCCAGATCGATGTCGTTGACCAGGTTCTTCTTCTTGAACTCGGGGCTCTTGATGACCGAGCTGCGGGTGATGGAGCCATAGCCTTTTTCGACGAGCAACCGGTGCAGCAACTCCTTGGAAAGGGCCCACTTGATAAATTCCCAGGCCGCATCCTTCTTCTTGGAGCCGACGGGGATCCCCCAGGCGTGAGAGGCCACGCCGGGGAAACGCCCCTTGGGCCCGGCCGGCATCAGGTCGTAGTTCACCGTCCTGGCGACCTGGCTGGTCTTCGGATCGCCGAGCGTCAGCAACCAGGCGTGGTTGAACGTGATGAGATTGGCGCGCCCGAGTTTCAACACGTTCACCGCCTGGTCGTACATGAAGGACAATACGCCGCTCGGCGCGTAATTCTTCAGGATGTTCGCGTAGTATTCGGCGGCCTCGATAGCCTCTGGCGAATCCAGCACCGGCATCAGGTCGTCCGGCGGATTGCGGAACACGTTGCCGCCGAAGCCCATGATATAGGGAGGAAAGGTCCACCCATGGTGGTTCTCGTTCACAAAGCCCGCCACCCCATCTTTCCTGTGGACGGCCTTGAGGATCTGCATCAGCTCATCGAAGTTCCGCGGCATGCCGAATCCGGCCTGCTTGACTAGGTCAAAGCGTGCGGCTGCGCAGATCATGCTATCAGCGATCCAGGGAAACCCGTAGACGCGATTGTTCCTGTCGCGCATGGGCTTCACGACACCCTCGAGAAAATCCCCCGGTTCCCAGTCGGGCGGGGTTCTGTTTGGATCTTTGATGAACTCGTCGAGGGGCGTGAACCAGCCCGCGCCGATCCAGCGGCTGGAGTAGATGAAAGTGATGTTCAGCACGTCGTAGGCGCTGCCCTTCGTCGAGAGCTCCAGGTCTGCCCGCTGGTTGTAGATCGGAAATGACGGTGTCTCGTAACTGACCTTGATCCCGGTTTTCTGCTCGAACTCTGGAACATACTCGGCAAGCAACTTGGGATAGGGCCCGCTCCAGCACGCCACGTTGAGGGTGGTGCCGGCAAAGGGCTTGGCTGTGCCCACCTGGGCTGGAGCCTTCAAGGGATGGATCGCGGCCGCCCCTATCTGAAGGACGCGGCGTCGAGTAACCCCTGACCCAGAACGATCCTTGCTCATGACCCTTCCTCCTTTCGCTCAATACTCTCCTGACGTTCCGCCCTGTCCAACCCGTGCCGCAGGTCGATCGAGGATCCGGAGAGATCCCTCGGCGTGTACGCCCGCTAGCACTTCCCGATTGATTCTTCGAAGAAAGCTCTGACGCTCTACTCCCCCACGGCAAGCTCTCAAGCAAGTGGAGCCTATCAACGGCGGCCAGCACTGTCAAGCTGCATGGACAGGCACATCCGGATGGTCCGAGGCTTTCTTTCGCTCTGGTCCACCCGGTCCACGCAGCCAATCCCAGAGATTGGCAAGACTGGTCACTGCGATCAGCAGCGCAGCCACGGGCACGGCCAGGTAGGCATACCCCGTCGGAACTTCCCAGCCCGTATACGGGATGTCCATGCGAATCATCATGATGCGCCAACCGACGAAGAACAACACCAGGGCAAGACCCAGCATGGATCCCACGATCACCAGCTCCGTCGTTCGACGGGCGCGAGGAGGCAGCCGCAACAGGACAAAGTCGATGACAAGATGCCTCCGCCGTAGATGCATCAGTGCCGTGCCCGGAAATACCATCCAGATGAAGAGAAATCGTGTGACGTCGGGGATCCATACCGCCCCGATCCCAAAAAGATAGCGGCCTGCCACTTGATACATGTTCAGGAAGAAAATCCCCAACAGCGCGACGCCGATTGTGCCTGAGAGGATGCTGTCGAGTCCCGAGCGCAACCGTTGCATGACTCGTCTCACCGGAAGACCAGGTTGGGAATGAATGTCACCAGGGGCGGGATATAGGTAATCAGCCCTAGCACCACCAGGAGCGCCACAAGATACGGTCCAATCGCTCGCACGAGGACTTCGAACGGAATATCTGCGATCCTCGCCTGCAGGAACAGGAGTGCGCCGACTGGCGGGGTTAGGAGTCCGATGACCAGATTCAATACCACGACCACGCCAAAATGGATCGGGTCGATGCCGAGCCCTTTTGCCACCGGCAGGAGGACCGGGAAAAAGATCAACATGGCGGGCACGGCGTCCATGATACAGCCGAGGAACAGGAAGAAGATATTGATAGCCAGAAGAAATCCTACCTGTCCCAGCCCCAGGCCCTGGATGGCCCGGGCCACCTGGGGCCCAAGGTGTTCGTTAGCGATGATCCAGGAAAAGGCACCGACCGAAGCAAAGATCGCCATGATCGTCACCGAGGTAGCCGCGGCCCGGGCGAAGATCCCCGGCAGCATCCGCAGGTGAATCGTCCGGTAGGCGAGCAGGCCGACCAGCAACACGTAAAACACAGCCAGGAAGGCTACCTCGACGATGGTCACCACGCCAAAGACCACCCCCGCAATGATGATCAACGGCGCCAGCAGGGCCAGGAAGGCCTGCCCCAGCAGTCGCAGGAATTCGACCAAGCCGCCTTCGACGGGGGTCGTGGGCAACGGGTGCCGCAAAGATTGCAGGTAGACGGTCACCGCCAGAAAGACACCCATGATGAGTCCCGGGAGGACACCCCCCAGGAATAGACGGCCGATCGAGAGGTCGCTGATGACGGCAATGAAGACCATGGGGATGCTGGGAGGGATGATGGGACCGATGGTGGCCGCAGCGGCGTTGATGGCGGCTGCAAACCGGCGGTCATAGCCGTCACGGGCCATGGCCGGGAGGAGAACCGAGCTGACAGCACTGGCGTCCGCCACCGCGGAGCCGGACACGCCCGCCATAATCATGTTCACGATAACCGTAACGTAGGCCAGTCCGCCCTGCACGCGACCGACGAAGTATTGGGAGAATCGGACCAGCCGCTCGGTGATCCCCGACTCATTCATCAGCTCGCCAGTCAGCATGAAGAAAGGAATGGCCACCAGCGTAATGATGTCCACTCCGGAGACCATGCTCATGGCCATGACACTCAGCGGAACGTCGCCCCGGATCAACAGGTACAGAATGGCGCTCAGCCCCATGGCGGCCCAGATCTCGAAGCCGAGGGCGCAGAGGAGGAACATGAGCAAGAACAGGATACTAATCATGCGGAAATTGCGCAGGCGATGGGGAGGCGGCCCCGCGGGGACGCCTCCCCGCGCAGATGGCTATTTGAACTCCCGGACTTGCTGCAGCAGCCCTTTGGGCCAGAGCTTCCCCTCGAATTGCTCCTCGTACAGGCCTTCCAGGGCCTTGCGGATCGAGGTGAGGTCCGGCTCGATGATCGTCATCTTTGTGGCAAGAACCTTCATGGCCTCATCAATGTCTCGCGTAGTGAGCTCTGTTTCGTATTGGCCAGCCTCCTCCGCGGCTTCAATGAGGGCCTTTTGGTGTGCCGGGCTGAGAGCTTGCCAGCGCTCGGTGCTTGTAAAAAGCACCATCTCGTCGCGGATATAGTTAGTCAGCGTCAGGTACTTCTGTACCTCGAAGAGCGAGGCGCTCTTGATGACGATCACGCCATTCTCCTGAGCATCCACCACGCCCTGTTTCAGCGCCATGTAGAGATCACCGAAGGGAATGACTTGAGGATTGGCGCCGAGCCGTCCCATCGCCGCCCGCACCATGGCACTTTCCGCAATGCGGATCTTCAGGCCCCTGAAGTCGGCCGCGGTTCGGACCGGCCGGTCGCGCGTAGTCAACTGTCGTGGCGCCGTATCGCCATTAATGGCAATGACCTTGATGCCGGTAGCCTTCTCGGCCGCCTCGAGATGTGCCTTGAACACGGGCGATCGGAGCACTCGGTGCATATGGTCGTAGTCCCTATACAGGAACGGCACGGCCGTGATCTGGTACACCTCTCCGCCTTTGATCCAGGCGTAGGTGTTGATTCCCCCATAGCTCAGCTCCAGGCTGCCCGTTTTCAACCCCGTGAACATATCCAGAATGCTGCCAAGCTGGCCGCCGGGAAACACCTTGATTTCCACCTCGCCACCTGTCTTTTGGGCCACCAGTTCCGCGATTCGCACCGCCGCCTTGTGGATCGGGGTAGTTTCTGCGAAGATATGCGCGAGCTTCATGGTAACCTTGGCCGCGGCGTTTTCGGCAGGGCCGAAAATCGCCAGAGCAACTCCGAGGATCATCGCAACCGTGCATGACCATTGTCTCGACATAGCTCCCTCCTTGGGCTCCAGCCCCCTGCGCAAGGATTGACCGCTCAGGTATTTCTCAGGTGGGGCGTGATCAGCATCCTCAATGCTTCGATTCGCAACTACGGCTGCGTATTTATGCGAGTAGATTATACCAGACATGCTCCCTCGGCACTATCTCTTGGCCTGCCCTCCTGCTGGTGGTGACCAGGGAAGCATCGGAAAGGGATGAGCGGATTCGTACGCTCGACTTGCCCTGAGCACCTGATCCTCGCGATACCGCGGTCCTACGATCTGAATCGCAACGGGGAGTCCTTCGCGCGTCAATCCGCAGGGAACGCTGGCTGCCGGCTGTTGTGTGAAGTTGAACGGGTAGGTAAAGGGTGTCCAGTCCAACCAACAACGCATACCTCGATTCTCGGGGAAATCCACCCCAGCCTCAAAGGCGGCCAGCGGCACCTGGGGCGTGAGGAGGAGGTCGTACGTCCGATGGAATAGACTCATGTGACGCCCGAGAATTGCCTGCTCCAGCTCTGCCTCCATCAGATCTCGGACCGTGAAATTTCTGCCCTCCTCAGCCATCTGGACCAGACCGGGATCCAAGAGCTCCCGTTGTTGCTCAGCCAAATGATCCAAAACAAAGGTGAAGCGAGTCGAGTAGTACACTTCGAACGCTCGGCGCGGGCTCTCGAACCCCGGATCGACCTCCTCCACGATGGCACCGAGCTCCTCAAACACCCGTACCGCCTCCTCAACCAACTCCGTAACCTCAGGATCAACGCTGGCGTAGCCCAAGTTCCTGCTGAAGGCGATTCTGAGGCCTCGCACGCCCTCTCCCAGGCCAATTCGATAGTCGCGGGCGTCGTAAGGCAGGGCCATCCAGTCTCGGGCGTCGGGTTCTGCAATCACCGTAAGCATCAGGGCAGCGTCCGCGACGGTGCGGGTGATCGGGCCAGGATGGGTGATCGTCGCAGGCACCGGTTGCGGGTAGACCGGGACCCGACCGAATGTGCCTTTAAAGCCATAGACGCCGCAAAACGCCGCTGGGATGCGGATTGACCCGGCACCATCGCCCCCCAGGTGGAGGGCACCGGCCCCAACCGCGGCCGCCACTGCCCCACCTCCACTGCTCCCGCCGCTCGTGCGCCCAGGATTCCATGGGTTGCGTGTGGTGCCCGTCAGCGGACTGTCCGTGACTGCTTTCCACCCGAATTCTGGCGTTGTGGTTTTCCCGATGAGCACCGCGCCATGCTCGCGGAGGCGCGCTACCGCGGGCGAGTCCTCCTCCCAAGGACCATCAGGGGGAATCGTGCGTGAGCCCCGTCGGGTCGGCCACCCCTTGGTCAACATGGTGTCTTTGATCGCAGCCGGGACACCGTCGACCAAACCCTTGGGCCGGCCCTGCCGCCAGCGGTCCTCCGACTCCCGCGCCCAGGCCACTGCCGACTCCTCATCCACGAAGCAGAATGCGTTCAGCGTCTCGCCTGAAGCCGCGATACGATCGAGGGCAGCGCGCGTGGCTTCAACCGGGGAAACCCTCTTCCGCCGGTAGCATTCCAGAAGCTCCGTCGCCGACATCAGTGCGAGATCTTCGGACATCTTCGGTCACTCCACCCATTTTCGGGCGCGCACCCGAGGGAATCGGTGACTCCGGCTACCGTCCGCAAATGCAGCGGCACCCGAGTGCAAGCCCGGAGGATGGGGGACAGCGGAGGGATTCTGGCCCCATGCCGGCTCCACCGTCAACGCATCGACTGTTCGAAGTCATGAAAGAGCAAATCAGGGCTGAGCGGTTTCTGAATGAGTCCTTGGGCAAACTGCTCTTCGCAGAAGGCAGCGACCATCGCCATGTTTTCTCGATAGCCATAGGGCTGAAAATCCTCCCCCATAAGCACTGTTTGTTCTTCCAAGTCTGCAAGTAGCCATGGACTCGACTCATGGAGCACCCAGTGGTTCTTCTCGGAGCGTTCCTTAGCTCGCTTGAATGCGGTGTAGATGCTCCGCACTATCCACGGGTGCTCCTCAACATGCCCGCGTCGGATTATCAGGATGTGGTGGGCCGGAAAAATCCCTGTGCGACGATAGTAGTCACGCTCAACCGTACGGTAGTCTTCGTACAGACGCCTGATTCTACTACCTTTGGTATAGAACTCCTTCGGTGGCCAGGGACACATGATTGCGTCAATATCGCCCGCCAGCAGGAGTTCGCCGAGAGAGCAGCCAGGAGGAGCCGGCTCGACGCCACGAGGTAGAGGGTCAGAGGCCGGCGCGGCATCTCCTGGGTTCACTGGCCCAACGAGCCACCGAACGCTATCGATTGGCACCCCGCGCTCACGCAGGATCGCACGACTCCATGTGTTCCCCGATGCTAGCCACGTGTCGGTACCCACCCGCTTTCCCGCCAGTCGCGAAACGTCAGCGATCCCATCCTCGCAGCGCACAAAGAAGCAACGATGGCGGAATTCGCGCATGAGGAACACCGGCAACCCGATGAAGGAGCGATCCCCCGCCGCGACCCTGTGGACGTACCGACTAAAAGAGGCCTCGCCCCCGTGGATAGACGGATCAGATGAGACGCGCTCTAACGCCTCGAATGAGCGGATCAGGATGAGGTCGAGGCCCTCAGCCTTGACGTCTCCCATCGCCAGAGGTGAAACAAAATCATAATCGCGGGTCGCAAGGGTAATGGACAGGGTGCCCATTTTCAGTCCTCCCATTCAAATGACTCACCGTTGACCTGGTTGACCCGATTCCAGAGCCCCCCTATGCCGGTCCATCCTCGGCTCGATGGGGAGGGCCCGGAACTCCCGGACGAGTTCCACCAGGCCACCACGCCGCAGTGGGCGTCAGTCTCCACCACCGTCTGTCGCGCAGCCAGATCCAGCACGGGCATGTTTGACCCGTGGCCGTCCACGATCAGGACCTTCCTGAACCCGTGGTGGGCCACGCTTTTGGTGATGTCGATGACGAAGTCCATCAGATGGCGGGACGTGACCGTGATCGTGCCCGGATAGTCCATGTGATGGTCCTCGAAGCCATAGGGGATCTGCGGCAGGAGCAGCATCTCGTCCGGAGCGCGGCGAGCCGCCTCCTCGCAGGCCTCCCACGACAGGAAGTTGTCCACGTCCAGCGGCAGGTGCAGCCCGTGATCTTCTGTCGATCCGATGGGCAGGATCACGACGGGCTGCTCTTTCACGATCTCCCGGGCTCGCCCCATATTACTGATTCACCTTCTGCATCCGAGGATCCAGCGAGTCCCGCAGACCATCCCCCAGCAGGTTCAGCGCCAGAACCGTGAACAAGATGGCGAATCCCGGAAAGAGGGAGATCCAGGGCGCCTCAATCATAAACAACCGGCCCATACTGATGACATTGCCCCAGCTCGGGATATATGGCGGTGCCCCCACGCCGAGAAAGCTGAGAGAGGATTCGGCCAGCACGGAAAAGGCGAAAACGAAGGTCCCCTGGACAATCATGGGTGGTACGCAGTTAGGCAGGATGTGCCGGAAAGCGATGATCACATCCGAGGCCCCCAGGGCGGTGGCTGCCTCGACATAGGTAATGGCCCTGCATGAAAGTGTAACGCTCCGGATGATTCGAGCCATACGCGGCGTGTAGACCACGCCCAGCGCAATGATAATATTCGAGACGCGCGGTCCAAGCACGGCCATCATGGCAATGGCAAGCAAGATGGAAGGGAAAGCCATCATGCCGTCGTTGATGCGCATGATCACGTTGTCCAGCGTCCGGAAATACCCCGACAGGAGGCCCATGATAACCCCTGCCAGTGACGAAAACATCATAACCGACAGGCCGACAATGAGGGAGATCCGTGTCCCGTATATCACCATACTGAAGACATCTCTCCCAGAACTGTCAGTGCCAAACGGATGCAAGATTGAAGGAGCTTTGAGGCGGTTGAGCGGATCCATCCACATGGGATCCAGGGGCGTGAGCACGGGAGCCAGGAGGGCCAGGGCCACCATGACAAACATCGTGGAACCACCAAGGACTGCTCCCTTATCGCGAAGGAGTCGCCTGAGCCAGCGATGCCGAGAAAGGAAGGGGGCGCGCCTGTCCGCCGCCACTGCCTCCCTCCCTTCTTTCCCGGTGCTCTGCACGTTGACTTCCCTGAGTAGTCTGTCCGGCCTCTGGACCTTCATTCATACCGGATGCGTGGGTCGATCAGGCAATACAGTACATCCACCAGGAGGTTTATCACCACGTACACCAGCGCGATGAACAGAATGACTCCCTGAATGACTGGATAGTCGCGGCGCAGCACAGAGGAGATCACCAGACGGCCGACGCCGGGTATATTGAAGACCGTTTCGGTGATCACGGCGCCCCCCATCAACACAGCAATGGTGATCCCGATGACAGTGCTGGTCGGAACCATGGCGTTCCGCAGCGCATGGATGTATATGACGGACCGCTCTTGCAGTCCTTTGGCTCGAGCAGTGCGGATGTAATCCTGAGCCAGGATCTCAAGCATGCAGGATCGTACAATCCGGGCCATAAGCGCCGATTGGCCGAACCCGAGGGAGATGGAGGGCAGGATCATGTAATAGATTCCCGTCGTGATGCTCGCGGAAAGGGAAACGTAGTTTCCTGGAGGGAATAGTCGGAGCTTGTAGGAAAAGATGTAGATGAGGTTCAGACCGAGCCAGAATGCCGGGATCGAGACACCGAGGATGGCAATGACCATCATCAGCTTATCCAGCCAGGTATTCGGGTGGACCCCGGAAAGGACGCCGGCGGGGATGCCAATAAGTAAAGCGACGATGAGCGAAAAGGCCGTGAGCAGGATGGTAGGCTCCAATCGCTCCAGGATGGCTACAGCCACTGGCCGTCCAAGGAAAATGGAATTCCCGAGATCCCCCTGCAAAGTCCGGAGAAGCCAGATGCCGTATTGCTCGTAGAGGGGGCGATCGAGACCCATGAGGTGGCGCATCTTGGCGACGTCCTCGGAGGTGGCATCAGTGCCTGCCATGATGGCCGCGGGGTCTCCAGGGATGAGGTGTATGAGGAAAAAAACGATGGTCACAACGACGAGCATGACGGGAAGGAGGTGGACGACCCGCCTGGCAAGATACGCGTACACCAGCGCTATGCCTCGCTGCTCGAAGGGGAGGACGAAGAAGGCGGAGCCACATGCGCGGCCCCGCCTTCTGGCCGGGTAGGACTACTTCTCAAACCACGTGTTCCACAGAAACGCCAGGTTCATGTTGGTATAGCCCTTCACATAGTTTCGATGGATGCGAAGGGTGAAAAAGTCGCCCATCTTGACGTTTACGGCGTTTTCGTAGAAATAGGTTTGGATCTGCTTCCAGATTCTATATCGCTCCTCAAACTTGGCCGTGGAGGCAACTCGAAGCATGAGGTCATCGAGTTCCGGGAAGCACGCCCAACCAGGCCAGCCGCAGGACAGGGATACAAACTGAGCCGGGTCGGCGGGCATTCCCATGCCCGTGGTGAAGATCTCGTACTGATCGGGGTTGGTGCGACGTTGGACCACACTGGCCCAGTCCATCACCTGCAGGTCCACATTGAACCCTGTCTCTTTGAGTTGTTGGGCCGCGATGACAGCGGACTGATACATCCACTCATACTCTTTTGTGCACATCCATCGAATCGTTTCGCCCTTGTAGCCCGCCTCCCTCATGAGTCTTTTCGCCTTCTCGGGATTTCCCTGGTCGTACAGCTCCCTGCTGGTATCGGTCCACCAGACACTCTCTTGAAACATGATCGAAGGGTCGAGGCGGTAGAATTCGGGTCGACCCACCGCGTTGGTCATGATGGGCTTCATGGCCAGGGCAGCTTGGACCGCCTGCCGTAGCGTCTTGTTCGTGAAAAGCCCTTTCTTTTTGTTAAAGACCCCGATGATCCATTCCTTTGGCTTGACAACCAGAGTTGTGAGCTGGGGGTCGGCCTTCAGGCGATCGAAGGCATCTGGACTGATCCAGTCGCTGAAATCCAGCTCCCCTGTTTGCACCATGGTCACACGCTGCGCCTGTTCTGGAACAGGGATCATGAGGATTTCGTCGAAGTAGGCCACTTTCTGGCCCCCAAACCCATTGGGCTTGTCAGTGCGCGCCGTGTACCTGTCGAAGCGCTTGAGTTTGACATGGCGGTCGGGCTTGTGTTCGATGAACTGGAAGGGCCCGGTGCCGATATAAGTCTTTACTGGCGTTTTTGTGCCCACCTCGTCCACCACTTCCTTGGGGTAGATGAATGCCCGGCCGGTCCAGGTCAGGAAGGCAGGTACCACCGCGGATCCCTTCTTCAGGCTGACGCGTATCTTGTACTTATCTACCGCCTCTACCTTCTCCACGTTGCGGAAGAGGTCCTTTCCGCTCGTCGCCACCTGTCCCCACCGGTTGAGAGATGCCACCACGTCTTCGGATGTCATCTCCTTTCCGGTGTGGAAGAGCACACCCTTGCGCAAGCTGATGTCGTACACGCGAAGGTCGTCGCTCACGGTATAGCCTTCAGCCAGGTCAGGGATGATTTCGTATTTGGCACCCTGAGTGAACAGGGTCTCGAGCCAGTGCGAACCGACCGTCATGACGACGGTGGCTGTGGTCCAATGGGGGTCCAGCGTTGGGGGCTCCCCCTCCAGCGCGAATCGCATCGTTCCCCCGAATCTGGGCTGTCCGGCAGCGGAGGGCGAGGCGGCTAGCAGGATTGAACTCACGACGAATATCACCACGAGCGTCCACCGGTGTTGTCTCTCCATGGTACACCTCCTTTTGTCTGTCCCTCTCTGCTACAGCCGATCCTGACGCAGGTAATTCCCTTGGGCGATTAGCTGGAAAATCCAACGCATATGGTAGACGGTCCGGTAGTCATCGTGTTGGTATCTGAGGCCGCGTGGACCGATTCGTTCCACACAAATCACATCTCCCAGCGCGTCCCGCCCTTCCCGGCACGTCTGCTCGTCACCTACCACCAGGGCAAAGGGAACGCGATAGTATCCGGCCAGCGCAGCGTTCATGTGAAGCTCGCCGACCCTCTCGCCGCTGATCTTGACGCGATGGAATTCATTGATGAAGGTGTGGGCCAACACTCCTGTCTCACGCTGCAGTTCTCTGTTCGAATGGGATGGCCATTTCAGCTTCATCCAGCACGGCCAGCCGCTGCTCGCTGTGGGAGTCCAGATTGCCGCAAACGGCGTTCTGCTGTCAAGGGCAATGTATTCTGCAACAATGAGTGTTTCTGGGGCGCTCTCAAGATCGAGGTGGAGGATGATTCATCAGCACCACGGCACCGCTGCGAGGCGGCATTGCCTTGGTGCGAGGGAGTAAGATCTTCGCCTGCCTTGGGATCAAGACCAATTCTCCGCCGCCGCCCACGACGATATCTGAGAGCCCCGAGACGCGGTATCCTGGCATGTTTGCCACGGCCGCACCTTGGACCTCACGGGCAAGGATTCCTCAATCGGTTACAGGAACTTCACGCGCCGGAGGTGCTTGTCCATATGCTGGCGGTTGGCCTCATCCCCACCGGGGAGGTTAGCGCTCATCCATACCGGCGGAGTCACCCCGTGCCGCACGAGTTCTTCCACTGTTGTCGCCACCAGGCAGTTGAGAATGAACGCCGTCCCGAGGGATGAGCTGGGGGCCACCCGCTGCGGGCAGCCCGGCACCTCCACAACCGCATCGCCGTAGGGCAGCCATGTGTTGAGAAAGATGTCGGCGACCTCGTGCAGGTTCTGCTTACTCGGATGCCGCGACGGATGGTCTAGAGGCACCCGCGTAGCGAACTCCGTAGAGGTCACGCCGATCACCGTGGCGCTCAGCCGCTTTGCCTCCGTGGCCGCATCGATCGTCGCCGAGTTGATCCCATAGGCATTCACGATGATCAGCACGTCTCCCTTGCCGAGGCCATGATACTTAAGAACGGGGATGACGTACCCTGGCGTCCTCTCGATGAGATTGGAACGCCAGGCCCCGTGCGAAACGGAGAACCCGGGATCGAGAATGGGATAGATGGGCACGAGGCCGCCCGCCCTCCAAAACAGTTCCTCGCAGGCGATGTAGCTGTGACCGCCGGTCCCGATCACATAGAGGTAGCGGTCCTCCACGATGGCATCGGCACAACGACGGGCAGCTCGCTGGATCGGCTCACGCTGGGTGTCCACGATCCTCTGCAACATGGTGGTGATGGCCGTGTGGTACTGAGCGATGACATCCATAGGTCGTCCCTCGTCAGTTCGAATCATTTGGCCGGACAGATCCCGGTGTGATCAGGAGAACCCGGCCTGGCGAAGCGCCGCCAGCGCTGTGCGCCGCGCCTCGCGCGCTACCTGGAGCGGCGGCCGGTTCCAGTACTGGGGTCGGAAGATCTCCACCGAAAACCTGCCCGTGTAGCCGATGGCCTTCAAGGCGCCAAGGATTCGGGCCAAAGGAATGATCCCCTTCCCGGGCAAGAGACGCAACGCGTCATGCATTTTGCGCCGGGGCACCCCCTCCACATCGTTGACGTGAACGATGAAGATCTTGCGAGGGTCCACGTTCCGGATCGCGGCGACAGTCGATCCGCCGGCGAAGAAGTGAAACGTATCCAGGACGAGACCGACATTAGGGCGCGCCACCCTCTCCACGATGGCGGCGCACTGCGCCAGGCTGTTCACCGTGCAATCCGCGAAACCCAGGAATTCGTACGCCAGCCCGACGCCATGCGGCCGGGCGACGCCCGACAGCTCCCGCAGCACCCGAACCGACTCCCGCTCGATGGCAGCCGCGGTGACCGCTTTGGGCCGTGGGCTTGGCACCACGATGACCGTCTCGGCCCCAATGGCTTCGGCCACGCGGCAGAAGCGCTCGAAATCCTCCAGCATCCGGATGTGTCCCGATGGGTCGTTGAAGGTGACCCGCTCGACCGAGTTCAGCGTGACCGCCCTGACCCCCGCTCGCTTGAGGTCCCGCCTGAGAGCCGGCAACCCTCCCCGTTCCAGATACCCCATCAGCTTGGCGGCCCAGATCTCGACGAACTCGAATCCCGCGGTACCCGCCACCGCGATGTCGGTGGCCAAGTCGGCCCTGAGCGTGGTAGCGCCGTTCAGTCCAAGCTCCATGAAGACGCCTCCTTTCCCTCCCAGGGTAGAAAAACACCCCTCGCAAAGGATTTGGGGTCAGACATTTGTAATTCTATATTCCTTCTCTCAGGGAAGAGAATCACCCTTCGCACTCTAGACGCGATCCGCGTGCGCGTCAAGGCTTCATCGCGAATGATGTATGAACGCTTGACCCTTCCACCAACACCTAACGCGCGAGAAGGCCATTCTTTGCCTCGATGAGTGCCGAGGCCAATGTACAGGAATCGAATCAGAGGAGGCAGGTCAGGGTAAAATGGGACCGGATGCGACCGCTGGCGCCCGTGCCCACGTGCCGGCCGAGAGCCCTGAGTTGATCCGACAGCAGCCCTCTGGAATCATCGGCAGTCTCGGCAAGGCGCGCCTTGCCGGGGTAAATCTGATACTTCTCGCCGTATTGAGGTGGGGTCACGTTGGGCATGACGATGTTTGCGCCGCGCATCAGACCGAGTTCCCGTCCCCTCGTCCGGTTGATGGTGGCGAGGGCCGTAGCACCGGAGACGTTCGCCTCAGGGCATACCGGGCGCGTCGGCGCGAGCACCTTGTAGACCATCAGTTCCGTATTCGGGACCTGCTCACCTTCGGGGAACGGCTTCACCCATTCCCCCGCTGCCAGCGGGCTTGCCGGATGAGAAATGGACGGGCCGATCCCCACCATGTCGAGATCGAGGCTGCGAAACGTTTCTATGTCGCTGGCCAGGCTCTCAAAGCGCTGCCCAGCGAGCCCGACCATCACCCCACTTCCCGCCTCGTATCCGAGAGACTTCAGGCTGCGCGAGAGAGCCAGGCGATCGGAGGGCCACCCTGGCAACGAGGGATGGATCGACCGGTGTAATTCCATATCCGACGTCTCAAACCGCAGCAGGTAGCGGTCTGCGCCCGCGTCACGCCAAATAGCCTGCTCGCTGTCGGACCGCTCGCCCAGGCTCAGCGTTAGGGCCAAGTTCATCTCGGCCTTGATGCAGCGAATGACTCGCGTCATCCACTCGATATTCCCTCTCCGTGCAGTTCAAGCCCTCTGGTAATGCTCTGGCAATGCCCAGCCTATATGAAACCCCCCGGTGAGTCGTACATCCTGTGGCTCGGATTCCCTGGTGGTTCCACGAGTTCGAACAAATCCAGTCCGTGCACCGCCCATGGATGGTATCGAAGATTGCGTGTCGGTCGTTCTCGTAAGCTGGGGTCAAGTCTCAGTTCCCTGGCAGATCCATCTCTGCGATCCTTGCCTTCAGCAGCATCGCGGACTGCCGGAGCCCTTCCCACTCGTCCTGCGACAGCGGAAGCTTCAACACCTGCTCGATACCTCTCCTTCCGACTGTGCACGGAAGACTCAAGGCCACATCGGTGATGCCCTCATAGTCGTGAATCACGCTGGACACAGACAGCACAGTGTGCTGGTCCCGTTGAATGGCCTCCACAATGCGCATCAATCCGGCCGCCACAGCATAGTAGGCCGCGCCTTTCCGCTCGATGATGTGATACGCCGCATCCCGGGTATCACGAAAGATCGCTGCAAGCGGGTTCTCGTGGTATAGGAGACCGCTGATCGAACAGAAATCCCTCAGCCGCACCCCAGCCACGTTGGCAAGGGAGCACGCAGGCACCTCCGAATCTCCATGCTCGCCGATGATGTGGGCCTGGAGACTCCGGGGATCCGTGCCGAAGTGCCGGCTGAGGAGAAAACGGAAGCTCGCAGTGTCCAGGATGGTCCCGGAGCCGATCACCCGCTCTTTCGGGAGGCCGGACAGCCTCCAGGCAGTGTACCTCAGAACGTCTACCGGGTTCGTGGCGATTAGCAGGATGCCACCAGGGTTCGCGGTGACAAGATTGGGGACAATGGGCCGGAAGATCATCGCGCCCGCCTCAGGAGGTCCGGGCAGCTCTCGCCGGGTTTTGGCTCACCCCCGCCGTGATGACAGTGACAGCAGCCCCGGCCAAGTCAGAGTAATCGCCAGCCCAGATCCAGGTAGGCCGAGCAAAGGGCATAGCGTGGTTCAAGTCCATAGCCTCGCCTTCGGCCTTGGGCGTGTTCGCATCAACGAGAACGATCTCCGCCGCCAGTCCACTCAATAACAGAGCATAGGCAAAAGTCGAACCCACATACCCTGCACCAACCACACCCTCCCTTGTCGGCTCATACTGATTCATGGCTTCCACCATTGAATTGTCTATCGGCCCGAGAAAGCCGATTGGGCTACCAGGGGGTGAGCCTCTGCCCCTTTGACCCAATCCGACCGGTCCCATCAGCCCGACAGCATTTGGTCCCCCAGGGAGGATTCAGGTTGATGATGCCTAAATCGCCGCTTGGGGAACGTTCCCATCCAGCACGGGCAGCACGGGGCGCCCAGTCAGGCTCCCGGCGGAAAACGATACAGGATCCAATAAATGAGAACTCCCGTGACGCATATGTAGAGCTACAAGGGTACGGTCCACCGGGCAAACCGCACGTGGCAATCGAAATCGTCGCTCATTGCCCGAAACAGGCTCTCCAGGACGAGGGGAAAATCCCTGCAGCGAGGATGGTGTCGGATATGAGGATCGTAAAATAGGCAGGGTGGATCCAATTTTGCCCTGCGAATCGCGTCATCCCGGCAACCTATCGGTGAAAGGCATAGCTTACCAGAAACAGCGCGGACACATTGATGGCAGAAAGCATGGACAACTTGTGTCCGGTCCGGTTCCTCTGGCGAATGAACATGTATCCCCCCGCAAGCAGGACAGCGCTCGTCGCATTGAGAATCGCGTTCCCGGTCGGTAGGTATGCCCCAGTCGCACCGTCCTCCTACAGCATGCTTCCAGGATAGCACGTGCCTTTGCGCCGGAGGCGATTCTATCGCAGCGGAGACGAAATGCAACTGCCGCTCTTGAGAATCCCTCGCCGATGCCAGATTTCATTTTGACACTGGGGGATGGGGGCGCGCATGGGATGGTGCAACCACGCCTGCAGGCTTCAGGGCCTTCCCATTCCCATTGGCGGGGCCCGACCGCCTCTGCTCAGCCCCGCCCCCAGCCGAGGCAGAGGCCATCCAGAAGGAACTGGCCGAACCGGGTCTTCTCTGAGGACAGGATGCTGCGTTCGCCCGATTCCCCGTGCTCCCCAAGCGCGAACGGGAACACCGGAACGGTCAGCGCGCGCCGGTCCCCTGCTCTACAATTCTGGCCTCGCCCAGGAGTGCGCGCAGTTCTTCGCCCTCCAGCACCTCTTTCTCCAAGAGGCGCTGGGAGATTGTCTTTAGATCCGACTCGCGCCGAGTGAGAATCTCTTTCACCCGAGCTTCGCTCTCGTCCACGATGCGCTTGACCTCTTCGTCGATCTCGCGCGCTGTCTCTTCGCTGTACGGCTTGGCGCCGCTTAGACCATCGCCGCCTGGAAGGAAGAGTGGCCGGCGCTCCGGCTCGTAGGCCACCGCCCCGAGTCGCGCGCTCATCCCGTACTCCTTCACCATCCGGCGGGCAATGTCCGCGGCGCGCTGCAGGTCGTTCTGGGCGCCCGTGGAGACCTCACCGAACATCAATGCCTCGGCGGCGCGGCCACCCAGTAAGATCGCAAGGCGATCCAAGAGTTCCGATCGAGTCAGCAGATATCGATCTTCAGTCGGCAGTTGCAGCGTGTATCCCAGCGCGGCGATCCCCCGAGGGATGATCGAGATCTTGTGGACGGGATCGCCCGTCGGCACGGACGCGACAATCAGCGCGTGCCCAACCTCGTGATAGGCTACCCGCTCCCGCTCCCTCGGGCTCATGACCCGCGCCTTCTTCTCCAGGCCCGCCACCACCCGCTCGACGGCCTCCTCGAGGTCGGGCATCTCGACCTGGCTCTTATTGCTTCGCGCCGCCAGAAGCGCCGCCTCGTTGATCAGATTGGCCAGATCGGCACCGACGAAGCCGGCCGTGCGGGCCGCCAACACCTTGAGGTTCACATTCGGCGCCAGCTTCACGCTCTTGGCATGCACCCGCAGGATCGCTTCCCGGCCCTTGATATCGGGGCGGTCCACGAGTACTTGACGGTCGAACCGGCCCGGCCGCAGCAGCGCAGGATCCAGGATCTCGGGGCGGTTGGTGGCCGCCATGATGATGACCCCTTTCTTCGGGTCGAAGCCGTCCATCTCAACGAGAAGCTGGTTCAGGGTCTGTTCCCGCTCGTCGTGGCCGCCTAGGGGGTTGGCCCCCCGAGCCTTGCCCAGCGCATCCAGCTCATCTACGAAGATGATGCAGGGCGCCTTCTCCTGCGCCTGGGAAAACAGATCGCGCACCCGGGCCGCGCCCAGCCCCACGAACATCTCGACAAATTCCGACCCGCTCACGGAGAAGAAGGGGACCCCAGCCTCCCCCGCCACCGCCTTTGCCAGTAGCGTTTTTCCTGTGCCGGGCGGGCCCACCAGGAGCACTCCCTTGGGGAGGCGCCCCCCGAGGTTCTGAAATTTCTTCGGATTCTTGAGAAACCCGACTACCTCTTTGAGTTCCTCTTTGGCCTCGTCCACGCCGGCTACGTCACCAAAGGTGACGCCGATCTCGCTCTGCGCGTAGATCTTCGCCCGGTTCCGGCCGAGCCCGCCCAGCGAGAGCATCCCCTGCCCCGGTCCGAGCTTCTTGAACATGAACCGCCAGATGAGCCACATGAGCAGGATGGGTAGGATCCAGACGAAGAGCAGGTCCCTCAGCCAGGTGTTCTGCACCACACCCGTGAACTTGACGTTCTTCCCTTCCAATTCCCGGGTGAGGTCGGGGTCAGACACCCGCACCGCGACGAAGGGCCGCGCGGCTTCCTTGCCCTGCGGGTCGATCTCGCGGACCGTCCCGCGAACCAGGTCCCCGGTCAGCGTGACTTCTGCGACCTTCCCGTCGCGAAGGGCCTTCTTGAACTCGCTATAGGGCATCTGGAGAACCTGCTCCGCCTGAATATAGAGCTGGAACAACATCAGCGCGCCGAACCCTAGCAGGACCGCGATGACGTGGAAGCGATGTTCCTTACGCATGAAATTCCCTCCGCCCAGTCAGTGCCGCGAGCATGCCACGGCGACACCACGTCATTGGCGTGGCGAACCCACATCCCCTATGCCCTGGCACGCTATGCCCGAGCCCTTATCAGGATCCGTGTGACGAGCCGGACTGCATTATACGTTGGCTTCGGGGGATCAGCAACCCGGAAGCTGAGAGGGCCCAATCGATCGCAGATCGAGTGGTGCCGCATGGTGTGCGAAGGAAGTGGCGATTCATGTGGTGCAGGGTATAGTGGACCTAGTGGACGAGGATCTTGCTCAGGAAGGTGCGCGTCCGGTCTTCCCTGGGATTGGCAAAGAACTCCTGGGGTCCGCCCTCCTCGACGATGCGGCCCTCGTCCATGAAGATAATCCGATGGGCGACCTTCTTGGCAAAGCCCATCTCGTGGGTCACCACGATCATGGTCATTCCCTCACGGGCGAGATTGACCATGACGTCGAGTACTTCGTTGATCATCTCGGGATCCAGGGCAGATGTCGGCTCGTCGAAGAGCATGATCTTGGGCTGCATGGCCAGGGCCCTGGCGATGGCTACCCGCTGCTGCTGGCCACCCGAAAGCTGGGCCGGGTAGCTATCCGCCTTCTCGGGGATACCGACTTTGGCCAGAAGGTTTCGCGCCATTCCCTCGGCCTCTTCCCGGGACTGTTTGCGGACCTTGATGGGGGCCAGTGTGATATTCTGCAGCGCGGTCATGTGGGGGTAGAGGTTGAACTGCTGGAACACCATCCCGACCTCGGCGCGCAGTTTGGTGATGTCCGTTGCGGAGTCGCTGAGGGACATGCCGTCGACCACGATCTCGCCCTTTTGGATCAGCTCCAACTTGTTGATGCAGCGGATCAGCGTGCTCTTGCCAGAGCCGCTCGGGCCGCAGACCACCACCACCTCCCCGGCCTTGACAGTCAGGTCAAGATCCTTGAGGACGTGAAGGGCTCCGAACCACTTGTTGACGCGGCGGAACTCAATCACGCGGGACGATCTCCTGCTTTAACGAATGGGTACATTTTCGCTGGTCTTTGTAGTACCGCTGGCTGACAGTGGCCACCATCTGGTCCTGACCCAAGGCCCTTCGGACCAGGGCCCGGGTCAGTGTGCTGATGAAGTCCCCGCTCGCCTCCGATCCTTGCCGTCCGGTCCGCTACCCGGGGGTTACTGGAAATGACGACCTTAAGATGGTCCTGGCCGGCCATGGCTGGCGTGGCCCAGATGATCTTCTGGAACTAGTCGGCCGTGGCCGCCCGCCCCATCCCTTCGAGGACCCGGATCGCTACCGGCCTGGTGCGCCCTCGCGGGTGGTGTGGCGGATGCCCTTGTACCACCGGTCCCTGCCCCTGTCAAGGAAGACCGGGCAGGGATTTTCTCTTGAGGACGGGACTGGTCAGATGATATAAAAATAATATGGTTAGGATGATTCCAGGTGACAGTCTTCATCCAACATCACGGGCGAAAAAGACCACGCCAAGGACGCAGATGTGGCCGGAGACTGGCCCCAGGTGGTGACTGGCTCCCTCTTCTGGGAGTACAGGCGCATCCTCCTGAGTGGCTTATTCGTCAACTTCTACGTCTTCTTCCTCGCAGCCCTCCTGGCAGTGACGATGGGCCTGCTGGCCTGCCTCGCTCGCCTGAGCCCCTGGCGCACAACCCGGTGGTGCGGAACGTTCTACGCCGAGCTGTGTAGGAACACGCCGGAATACGTTCTGCTCATCTGGGTCCACTTTGTGCCACCCCTGGTCCTGTCCCTGCTGCTGAAGACCAAGGTCACCTTCAGCCCCCTCGTCTCTGCGGTGGTAGCGCTCGGCCTGGCCTCCAGCGGCTATTTCACCGAGACGTTTCGGGCCGGCATCCAGTCCATCCCCCGCGGACACGTGGAGGCTGCCCACTCGACTGGGATGTCCGGGTATCTTACCTTCCGGTACGTCGTCATGCCGCAAGCAGTTCGGAAGATGCTCCCCGAGTCCCTAAACCAGTTCATCTCCCTCCTGAAGTCAACGACACTGATCTCCCTCATCGCCGTCCCGGACCTCATGTACCAGGTGTCCATGATCACCCAGGAGCAGATGCGGCCCATGCCCCTTTATTCCGGGGCGGCCATCGCCTATTTCGTCATCATCCTCTCGCTAGCCGCACTAGTGCGGAGGTTCAGCGAGAGCTGGCGCGCCGTCGGCCGGGCCTGACCGGCACCCGAGCCATGGGAATGCTGCAGCGGATCATCTGGAACAATCGCGGCGAATTCCTGGAGGGGCTCCTCGTCACGGCACAGATCTCCCTGATCGGTATCGCCGTGGCCATGGGTGTGGGTCTCGTGATCTGTCTCAGCCGGATGTATTGCCGTCCGCTCCGCTGCCTCGCGATCCTCTACATCGAGTTCTGCCGCAGCACGCCCATCTATGTCCAACTGATGTGGGTCAACTACGTCTGGCCGGAACTCTTCGGTTGGCCGCAGTCCTTCTTTGCGGCGGGCTGGGCGGCCCTGGCGCTTCAATCCAGCGGATACTTGGCGGAGACGTTCCGGTCGGGCATCGAGGGTGTCGCCCGCGGCCAGCGCGAGGCCGCCCTCTCTACGGGCCTCTCGCCATTCCTGACCATGCGGTGGGTGATCCTCCCGCAGGCGGTGCTGATGATGACCCCTTCACTTATGAACCAGTTCCTGGTGGTGGTGAAGTCTTCGTGTCTGGTTTCTGTGATCGCGGTGCCGGACCTGATGTACCGCGGTCTTCGGCTCACCTCTATCTGGTTCGAACCCATCGAGATCCTTTCTTTCACGGCGTTCCTGTACGTGGCCATTGTGTTCGCCCTCTCGGCGGCGATCAAGTCGTATTCCGACAGAGTGCGCAGCCGCTATGCGTAGCGTGAGGCCCCCGTCGAGTGGCTGAGTCCGGGACGGGTGAGGCATTTGCTGTGGACGCGTTGAATAGGGGGAAGAGGCCATGAACACCAAGCTCAAGATCACCAAGCGGACCTTTGTGAAGAGCGCGCTGGGGGTTGGAGGTCTCGGCCTGGCGGCCAGGCTGCTGGGCGGAATTGGGTCGCCTCGGGAGGTCTATGCCCAGCTCCTCGAGTCTGGCATCGATGAGAAGTCCGTGCTGGCGCGAGTCAAGAAGGAGGGAAAGCTGAAGGTCGGCTATGCGCAGACGTTACCCTGGGTTCACAAGGATGCAAAAACCGGCAGTCTGGCAGGGATCTATTACGACGTGGTGGAGGCGCTGGCGAAGGAATTGGAGGTCAAGGCAGAGTATCAGGAAGTGAGTTGGGCTGACGCCACCATCGGGCTACGCAAGGGGGACTTCGACCTTTTTGGCTCATCGCTCATGTACACAGTCCCCAGGGCCTTGGTCGTGAACTACACGGCCCCACTGTGGCACAAGGGCCACCTGGCTGTCTGCCACAAGGACAACGCGCGCCGCTTCAAGTCGGCTGCCGACTTCAACCGGCCCGATGTCACGTTCTCCATCAACGTGGGGACGCGGGAGGAACACGTCCTCAAGGTGTTGTTCCCCAAGGCCAAGATCGTTACGACGTCCGGCCAGATCTTCCTGGCAGCCGAGCCAGTGCGGGCCAAGAAGGCGGAGCTGTGGGCGACGGGTGACCTGGATGCGACCATCTTCGCTAAGAAGAACAGTAGCTGGGCACACCTCATCGACCCGGCGCATCCGTTCGGCAAGGGGGCCAACACCTGGGCCATCCGCTACGGCGACCCGGCGTGGAAGTTCTTCCTCGACATGTGGGTGGACAACATGGTCGCCAGCGGATTCGTCCAGGAGCGCTACGATTACTACAAGGAGACGATGATGGCCGGATCCTAGCCTCTGCGCACGATCGATTCCCGGGCGGTCCGCGAGTGAAGGAGATCCTCTTGCGGGCCGCCCGGGGGCGGGCTCAGGCCCACACTGTCTCTGCTATCGCGGGAGCGCACGATGATCATCGACTGCCACGTGCACGTGTTGCAGCGCTGGGCGGGCGCCTGTGGTCACGAGTCGCGGGAGATCCACTGGAAATACATTCAGAAGAACGTGACCCGTCCCTCGGCCAAGGTCCGACGGGCCAGCGACGGCGCCCCGGCCGACCCCAAAGCCCTATTCCGGACCGGGGACAACTCCTGGGCTGGACTGCGGGACGACGTCCATTTCCGAGTGGGGCCGTACGGACGCCTGGAGTACACCTTGAGCGGTGAGGACTATTACATCCAGTACATGCCTGTGGGCATGGCAGAGATCGAGGCCCCGCCTCAGCTCCACCTGGCCCAGATGTCCTACGTCGGGGTGGACCACTGCGTCCTGCAGGCGGGGATGACGTACGGCCTGATGAACGACTATAATTCCTTCTGCCAGCACCAGTACCCGGACAAATTCACCGGGTTATTCCACGTGGATGAGCCCGCGGCGGATGCGCCGCGATGGATGAAGGAGATGGACCGTGCGAGGCACCAGTTGGGACTTCGCGGGATCTACTACCAGCTCGACGGCTTCAGCCGCTACGGCTTCCAGTGGTCCTTCGATGATCCCCGCTTCGATGCCTTCTGGGAAGGGGTCGCTGCCCTGCGGATCCCCATCTTTTTCGAAGCCCAGTCCATTCCGGACTACGACAAGAAGAGCTACATCGCGAACATGAAGCGACTCGACGGATTGCTGACCCGCTTTCCCTCCACGCGATGGCTCCTGGTGATGGGGCCGCCCGTCGAGTTCTTTGCCAATAATGGCAAATGGCAGTTCCCGGGCGAGGTCGCCAAGACGTATGCGCGGGAAAATCTGCAGCTCGAGATCATGTTCCCGATCACCTGGGGTGGCGTCTGGGATTACCCGTATCCTGAGGCGCAGGTCCTGATCAAGGACCTCCGAGACCGGTATGGAGCCCATAAGCTCATCTGGGGCTCGGACATGCCAAATGTGGAGCGCTTCTGCACGTACCGGCAGTGTCTGGATTACGTGCTGAAGTATTGCAAGTTTCTCTCGGCACGCGAAAAGGAAATGATCCTGGGCCGAAACGTGGCGGAGCTGTGCGGGATCATACTGAACACATCCTGACGCGCACTCCGGAGCTTCCTCATCGTCATCAGTAGGAAGGAGACCTGAATGAGCACGCGACCCCCAGCAGAAGTTGGCATGCCGCTCGAGGCCGTGGATACCCCTGCCCTGTTGATCGACCTCGACGCCTTCGAGCGAAACATCGAGCGCCTCGCGCAGGCGGTAGCGGGCACACCAGTCAAACTGCGCCCCCACTCCAAGAGCCACAAATGCCCTGTCATCGCACTACGGCAGATGAAGAGCGGCGCCGTGGGCGTCTGCTGCCAGAAGGTCGGCGAGGCAGAGGCTATGGTCTACGGCGGCGTCCCCGATGTCTTGATCTCCAACGAGATCGTCGGCGCATCCAAGATCGCCCGGCTTGTCGCCCTGACCAGGCAGGCGCGGGTCCGGGTCTGCGCCGATGACGCGAGCAATGTGTCCGCGCTGAACGAGGCAGCCATCGCCTACGGTGTGCACCTGTCGGTCCTGGTAGAGATCAACGTTGGGTCGGACCGCTGCGGCGTGGAACCGGGCGAGCCGGCCCTCGCTCTGGCGAAGCAGATCGCCGCTTCGAAGGGCTTACGTTTCGCCGGTCTGCAGGCATACTATGGAGCAGTCCAGCATGTGCGGGAGTACGCTAAGCGGAAAGACGGCATTGATATGGCGGCCGAGAAGGTTCGCCGCACTCTAGAACTGCTCCACCAACATGAGTTGACGTGCGAGCTGGTGACGGGCGCCGGCACCGGGACCTATCAGTTCGAGGCAGCCAGCGGCGTCTGGAACGAGCTGCAAGCGGGATCCTACATCTTCATGGACGCGGACTACCTGAAGAACCTGAAGGCGGATGGTACTCCAGGGAGCGAGTTCGAGCCCAGCCTCTACGTGTACGCCACGGTGATGAGCCGCCCAACGAAGGACCGGGCCATCCTGGATGCGGGCCACAAGGCGCTCAGCGTCGATGCCGGATTCCCCTGGGTGGCGGGCATGCCGGAGGTGGAATACGTCCGGGCCGCTGACGAGCACGGGAAGCTCACGCTGCACGACCCGAGCCGGTCGCTCCCGTTGGGGACGAAAATTCGTCTCATCCCCGGGCACTGTGATCCCACGGTCAACCTATACGACTGGTACGTCTGCTACCGGAACAACCGGATCGAGGCCCTCTGGCCCATAACCGCGCGCGGCGCCGTCCTGTGATGCAGCGGCCATCGAGAGGATGCAGCCACGGCCTTTGATGTTGCACCAGCGGCTTTGGGGTCAGACATTGGTAATTTTATATTGACAAAAGCAAATTACAAATGTCTGACCCCAAATTCCGAGAGGTGGGGGTCACTCGTAGCCGGCCCCGCAGAGGTCGTCCTCGCCGAGGCCGAAGTGGTGGCCGATCTCGTGCATCAGGGTGATGCGGATCTCCTTCCGGATTTCGCGGCGATCGCGGGCGATGGCCTCGACGGATCGCTGATAGATCACGATTCGATCCGGCAGCGTATTGCCGTACCAGGTCCCGCGATCCGTCTGGGGAACGCCCTGGTATAACCCAAGGAGTGTCCCGCCCGGCTCGATCCCGGCGAGCTCCCGGTCATCGTCGGAAGGCTCATCCTCAACAACTACATCCACATTCTCCAGGCGGCGAAGGAATCTCGATGGAAGGGATTCCACCGCCTGGGCAACCAGTTTCTCAAACTGCGTTCGCGTCAGCCTCAGCACTCAGCCCCCCATTCGAGATGACTCCACCCCGCCTTCAGCCCAGCGAGATCAAGAGTACCAGATCCGGCGCCGTTGCCAGCCCCAGGGAACGGTCCGTCGCTTGAATAGTCCGATGAGAAGCATCCCTACGGCGAACCCGCCGATGTGGGCAAACCATGCGACTCCACCACCCTCGAAGTTGAAGGTCAGGACCCCGTTGACCAACTGCACCACGATCCAGAATCCGAGGACGATCACCGCCGGGATCTCGGCGAGCTGCGTGAAGAACCCGAGCGGGATGAGCGTGAGCACCCTGGCACGCGGAAACAGCAAGAGGTACGCGCCCAGGACCCCCGAGACGGCCCCACTGGCCCCCACCATCGGCACCCGCGAGGCCGGGTTGACCAGAACCTGGGCAAAGGCGGCGCCCAGACCGGACAGCAGATAGAAGATGATAAAGCGAATCTTGCCCATGGAGTCCTCGACATTGTTGCCGAAGATCCACAGGTACAGCAGGTTCCCCGCAACGTGGAAAAATCCAGCATGGACGAACATCGAGGTGAAGAGGGTCACCTCCGGCGAGAAGCCGCGACCAACGATCTCGCACTCGCCCGTCAAGCCACAGGGGATCAGTCCGTAGTAGACGATGAAGCGCCGGGCCGCCCAGGGCCCCAGCAGGAACTCCTTCAGGTAAACGTAGGCATTCAACCCAATGATGGCCAGCGTGATGATAGGCGGCCGGTGGGTAGGAAGGTTATCTCGGAGCGGGATCATGCGCGTCTCTCAGCGGGCACGGAGTCCGCTCTCATTGACCCTGCGGCGCTTCCCCGGCATCCCGTTGCCCGAAGTAAAGGTACCGATCCAAAGCCTTGTTGAACTGTGTCCACCCTGGATGCTGCGGATCGGGATGGCTCTGGGAAAAGTTGAGGAACAAGTCCACCTTGCCGTCCAGGTCCTCCGCATAGTGCAGCACCAGGGCTTCCAGCGTCTTGGGGCGCCGGGGAGACCCCCATTCCAGCTCGCCGTGATGGCTTAGGATGCAATGGAGCAGCCGCTGGGCCAGGTCCTCCGGGAACTCAGGGATGGCCCGGATTCGCTCTTCCACCAGCAGTGTGCCCAATGTGATGTGACCTAGCAACCGTCCGGCATCGGTGTAATCGAAGACCCGATCCCACGTCAGCTCCCGCGCCTTCCCCACATCATGCAGGATCGCCGCCGCCAGCAAGAGGTCACGGTCCAGCGCCGCATAGTAGTCCGCCAGAAGCCGACACAGCCCCACGACCGATACCGTGTGCTCCAGGAGTCCCCCCAGGACCGCATGGTGGATATTCTTGGCGGCGGGCGCCGTGGCGAAGGCATTCAGAAATGGTTCATCGGCCAGCAGGTCGCGGAGCAGCCGCTTGAGATGGGGCTCGCGCAGGCTGTCCACCACCTCCCGGAGACGCGCCACGAGCCCTGCGGGATCCTGCGAACTCCGGGGAAGGTAGTCCTCCAGAGCGATCTCTTCGGGATTCGCCTTGCGCAGGCGTGTGATGGTGAGCTGCGCTTCCCGCTGGTAGGTGCCGAGGTGCCCCTGCACCTTCACAACGTCGCCCTCGGCCAGATCCTTGCTGGCCTCCTCCACCCCATCCCACATCACCGCCGCCACCTCGCCCGTCCGATCCCCCAACACCAGCGAGAGATACGGCTCGCCGGTCCGTCGCCGCCGGAGCTGGACCTCCTTGGCCAAGAAGAACGACGTCACGGCCTCGCCTTCGACCAAGTCCGCCACGAAGATCTTGCTCATGGGCTCTTCACGGCCTCGCGGGCGAACTCTTCAGTGCACCCGAAGCCAACCCTGCACTTGTCGGGGGTTCCACGTTGCACTCACCGCTTCGGTTCGATGAGGGGGACGAAGCGGACAGGGGCAATGCTCTTCTTGATGAGCCGCCCCTTCTCCTTCCGGCACTGAAGCAGCTCCTGCAATCCCGCGGCCACGTCCACGGGGATGACCAGTCGGCCCCCTTCCTTAAGCTGGTCGATCAACGGTTGCGGGATGTGCGTGGCCCCAGCGGTCACGATGACCCCGTCAAAGGGCGCCTGGTCCGGCCAGCCTTGATAGCCGTCGCCCGCCCGCACCTCCACATTCTTGTACCCCAGGGCCTTCAGTCGCGCCGCAGCGCTGGATGCCAGCCCTGGCAGGATCTCGATGGTGTAGACCTGCTTCACGAGTTCCGCCAGGATTGCGGCCTGGTATCCGGATCCCGTCCCAACCTCGAACACCTTCTCCGGACCCTTCAGTTCCAGCAGCTGAGTCATCAACGCTACGATGTAGGGTTGGGAGATGGTCTGGCCCTCGCCGATGGGCAAGGGGTAGTCGGCGTAGGCCTGCCCCGCCAGCTCCGGGCTGACGAAACGGTGGCGCGGAACCTTGCCCATGGCCCAAAGAACGCGCGGATCCGTGATGTCGCGGCCTTTGAGCTGGCGCTCTACCATTTGCTGGCGCGCCCGCGCGAACGCCGCTTCGTCCTCTGCGGCACAGGACAACGCGATTGCCAGATAGCTGGCAACCATGACCCCCAGCGCAAATTTCCAGGTCATCGGCGTGCCCTCCTTCACTTCGGTGAGGCGCTTCCAGCGTCCGCTGACGCCACAATACCCGTCGGCCCACAAGCCAATCAAGAAAGCACCCGGCATTTGCCGGCGCTAAGTCATCTCCTACTGCAGCTCGCTGTGCCTTAGATGCCGGTCGCGAAATAAGAACGCCGGCCGAGTGGAAAATCGGCCAGCGCTATGGGCAAGCATGTCCGGCAGAGTCATAGCGTCTCCCATCTCTCGCTGGATGGCAGCGAGAGTATAGCAGAGAGGGCTGAGCACACCAATCGGTTTTGCGTGCGCACCAGGATTCCTGTTGCGGCGGGCCGCCGCACTGCCGGACACGCCGGCGGGCTCAGCGGGAAACCGCGGAGAGAACTTGCAGTGCACTTCGCGGAATGCGGCGGTGCTCTGTGAGCGCCTCTGCTGCGACGGGGTGGCAGCGCGGAGGCTTCACGCGTCGGGTACGCTTTCGATCTTGCTGATGAAGACTCCGACTAGCTCGAAATCGAACTGAGTTCCTGCGTGGTTTCGCAATTCGGCCCAGGCGTGATCCCGACCGGCGCCACGGCGGTAGCTCCGATCCGAGGTCATGGCCTCGAAGGAGTCCGCAATGAAGATGACGCGAGACAGGAGCGGAACTGCCTCGCCACGCAGGCCATCGGGATAGCCCGCGCCATCCATGCGTTCGTGATGATGTCGAATCACATCGGCGACCCGAATCAGCTCCTCGATTTGGCCGACGATTTCGGCGCCCTTCACTGCATGGATTTTCATGATCTCGAACTCCTCAGGCGTCAAGCGACTCGGCTTCGTCAGGATGTGGTCCCGCACGCCGATCTTGCCCACATCGTGCATCCATGCTGACAGCTCCAGGACATACTTCTCGTCACTGGTCAAGCCCAGCGCATCGGCCAGGATCATGGACAATCGGGTCACCCGCATGGAATGACGGGCCGTGTACGGGTCCTTCGCATCCACGGCCGACGCCAGGGCCTTGAGGGCCTCGAACAGCACATGGGCCTCGCGCTCTTTCAGGCGGGCCACCTCGAGCCGTCGCCGGGTCAAGTTCCGTTCGATGACGATCGGCAGCTCTCGGATGTTGACCGGCTTGGTCACGAAATCGCTGGCCCCGCGCTGCAGCGACGCCTTGGCCAATTCCACATCGGTGTACCCCGTGAGGAGCACGATGGGCACGTCCGGATGGATGCGCGCGGTCACCTCGGCCAGCTCGATCCCCGAGAGACCTGGCATGGCCTGATCCGTCAACAGCAGGTCAAACCGTTGCCACCGCAGCAGTTCCAGCGCCTCCTCGCCCGAGCCCGCCGACACCACATCATATCCCTGAAGGCGCAGGCAATCTTCCAGCGCCAGGCGCGTGGCCTCCATGTCATCCACGATGAGGAGTCGAAATCGCTTCGCCGAAATCGAATCGTCCATGATGTCAGGTCGCCTGAGACGAATTCCCGTGCTGACCGGGCGAAACACACACCCGATTCCCCCCCTGCTGCTTTCCGGAGTAGAGGGCCCGATCAGCGACATCCACTAGCTCCAGGCCGTCGTCGGCATCTGTGGGATACGTGCCCAGCCCGAGGGTTACCGTCATCCTCCCGCCAGGCTGCGTGTGGCGGCCCGCGAAGGGATACTGTTCTACTGCAGCCCGGATCTTTTCTGCCACGACACCCGCCCCCTGCGCGTTGATTTCCGGGAGAAGCACCACGAACTCCTCGCCTCCATACCGCGCGACAATATCGGCGCGCCGCGTGTTGGCCAGGAGGAGTCGCGCCACCTCCCTCAATGCCTCGTCTCCTTTCAGGTGACCGTGAGTGTCGTTATACTTCTTGAAGTCATCCAGGTCCAATATGATGACCGAAAAAACGCGCTGGTACCGGCGGGCGCGCTGGACCTCCTTCTCCATGTTCTCGAAGAAGTGCCGCCGGTTGAAGAGTCCCGTAAGATCATCGCGGGTGGAAAGCTCCTTCGTCCGCTGATAGAGCTGCGCATTCTCCAGGGCCGCCGCCACCTGATTGGCCACCGCCTGGAACAGATCCAGATCACCCACGGTGAAGCCATGGGGATCCGGCTTCAGGGCGTTCAGGACTCCGATCACTTCCTGCCGCTTGACGCGCAAGGGGACGCAGACGAAGGAGCCCCGCAGAATCCGAAAGGACTCTTGCTCCACAAATCGAGATTCGACACTGACATCGGGCACCAGCATGGCCTGGCCGGTCTGGGCTACCAGACCGGATATGCCCTCCCCGAGGCGAAGAGTCATGCCAAGCGTCACGTCCTCGGGCAGGCCGAACGCCGCCCTGACCACGAGGTGCTCTCCCGTCTCGTCAAGCAGCATCAGCGAGTAGGCGTCCACGTGCAGGGAGCGTCCAATGAGATGGAGAGCCAAGCGGAACAGCTCCTCCATGTTCAACGTGGCCGAGAGGGTCTTCGAGAGATTCAGGAAGGTGTGCAGTTCCGCAACGCGCTCTCGCAGCACACGATTCTCCCCCTCCACATCATGGAGACAGTCCTGCAGCGTCTCGATCTTTTCCAGGGCTCGGATGTCCCGCGCCTGCCCCTGGATCTGCGCTTCCAAGTCCCGGATGCGTTGTCGGAGAACATTCTCATCCGTCGGCATGCCCTCGCCCCCAACGGCGCAGTACTTGGTGCTGCGCGTATCAGTTCAAGTAGTCCTTCAGGTGGCGCGTCCGGGCCATCAGGCGGAGCTTCTGTTTGGCCCGCTCCTCGATCTGGCGGATGCGCTCGCGGGACAGCTTGAGGCGTCGTCCCACTTCCTCCAGCGTCCACGGCCCTTCACTACCCAGCCCAAAGCGCAGCTCGACCACCGCCCGCTCGCGCGGCTTCAGGTGGTCCAGCATCCGGTCAATCTCTTCTCGAAACGAGTGCGTGATGAGATCCTGGTCGGCAGGCGGGATGACGCTCCTGCCAGCCAGTCCCAGGTCCAAATGCTCCTCGCCGGCCTCGTCGTTGTTCAATGACGCCCGAGTCTGCGTGCCACGCAGCACCTCCTCGATCTCGCCCGGCGAAAGGTGCATCGCCTCCGCCAGAACCATCTCACTCGGTTCCTCCTGTCGCTCCTGAGTCAGGTCGGCGCGCAACGCACGAATCTTGGAGGCCAGTCGGGCCTTCCGGATGGGAAGGCGGACGGCACTCCCTCCTGCCGCCAACGCCTGCATCATCGCCTGCCGGATCCACCAGACCGCGTACGTGATGAACTTGACGCCATGCTCCGGGGAGTACCGGCGCGCCGCCTCGAGGAGTCCGAGGTTCCCCTCGTTGATGAGATCCAAGAGCGATAGCCCGCACCCTTGATACCGCATGGCGACTTTCACTACGAAACGCAGGTTCGCCTCCACCAACTTGCGGGAGGCCCGCTCATCTCCCTGTTGGACCAGACCACCCAGGCGCAGCTCTTCCTCCTTGGAGAGGAGCGGAATGCGCCCGATGCGCCGGATATAGGCCGCCAGCGCATCGTCACTGATTTCTTCATAGAAGGATGCCGTGCCTCGGGCCATGATGGCTCCGCCAGCGGCTAGAGACACGAAACCCGGTGGGCCAGAGCCGAGGGCGCCACCTGTCGGCCCTGGGGCTCCTAGTTCTTGGGAGGAAGCACGACGAACCGCGAGTTCCCGTCCCGGCGCACCAGGAGCAGCAGGTTGGCGCCTCGCCGCATCTGGCCGAGGATTCGCGCGAAGTCGCGGGTGTTCTTCACCGGCTCCCGGTTGGCTTGCGTAATCATGTCTCCCGGCCGGATACCAGCCCGGGCAGCGGGTCCAGATTCATCTATGCTGGAGACCAGGACCCCCTCGACGTTGTTCAATCGAAGCTGATTTCGAAGCTCAGGCGTCAGATCCTGGACGGTCATGCCAAACCGCTCTGCAGCTTCGGCCGGAGCAGAGCTCGGCTCGGCCGCTGCAAGCTCCGTCGGTTGCTCACCCAAGACAATGGTCAGGGTGAGGTCCTGCTTCTCCCGAAGCACCCTCAACCGCGCCTGCGTTCCGACACGACTCTGGGCAACCTCCCGCTGAAGCTGATGGACATTCGTAATCCTGACGCCGTTGAACTCTTGGATGATGTCCCCGGGCCTCATTCCACCGCGTTCAGCCGGGCCGTCCTTCATCACGTTTCCGACAAGCACTCCCTCTTCGGGCTTGACCCCGAACTGTGCGGCGAGTTCCTCGGTCAGCTCCTGGATGCCGACGCCCAGCCAGCCCCGGACCACCTTGCCTTGGGCGATAAGGCGATCCTTAATCTCCCGCGCCATGCTGATGGGAATGGCAAAGCCAATGCCCTGACCGGTGGCCACGATGGCGGTGTTGATGCCGATCACCTCCCCATTCAGGTTGAGCAAAGGCCCGCCAGAATTGCCGGGGTTGATGGAGGCGTCGGTCTGGATGAAGTCCTCGTATGTGGTGATGCCTACATCCGATCGGCCCACGGCGCTGATGACACCCACCGTCACTGTCTGGTTCAGGCCGAAGGGATTCCCGATGGCGATGGCCCATTCGCCGATTCGGATCTTCGAGGAATCTCCCAGCCTTGCCACCGGGAGGTCATCGGGTGCATCGATCTTGATCACGGCCAGATCGGTCTTGGGATCCTTGCCGATGACCTGTGCAGTGAATTTGCGTTTGTCCGAGAGGCGCACTTCGATCTGTTCTGCCTGTTCGATGACATGATTGTTGGTGAGGATATGTCCACGCTTATCCACGATCACGCCAGAGCCCAGGCTCCGTCGCTCGCGCTGGGGTGGCTCGCCGAAGAAGCGTTCGAAGAAGTCTTCTCCGAAGAAATCACGGAACGGTCCGCGGAACTGCGGCGGAACCTGCGGCGTCCGACGGCCCTCCTGCAACCTGGGCCGTTGCGTGGTGGCGATGTTAACCACCGCCGGCCTGACTGACTGGGCCACCTGGACGAAAGCATCCTGCAGCGCTTGCAGGGGGCTCCGACCCTCTTGGGCACTGACAGCGACAGAAAGCGTAAGGAGGGTCAGAGTAACGAGGATGGCCGCATGCATCCGGCTGACCTCGGGAAAAACGCATTGTGTTTTCATTTTCACGCCAGCCTCCTGAAACGCCCAAGATCGTTAAACAATTCTTTAACACACAGACAAGGGACTGTCAAACCACGCCACATCACTTTTTTTGTCGTGCACCCAACGCCGTTACTGCTCACCGACGACAAGATCATCGGCTGTGCCGATCCGGCCATCCGGACCGCCACTGATTACGCTGACCGGGCCACCGAGTCCGGTCCCCGCCCGACGGACCTGATACGGATGGCCCCACGGATCCTGGATCGGCCTTCGGCGAATCCCCAGATCCTCCAGACTGGTCGGATACTCCCCCATAGCCGCTGCGTACCCGTCCACGTCGCGGGCCAGCTCGGCCAAATCGGCCTGAGCCTGCAGGGCTCGCACCCGGTCCAAGGATGCAAGGCGGAGCGGGGAGAGCGGAAAGAGGGCCAGCGGCTCCACTCGGAATAACACCAGGGACGCCACAAGCCACGCGGCCGCCACACCCCACGCCAGCCGCCCGATCCAGGGTGGTGGTCCTGTCGGGGCTCGGGCCGGAAGGATCGGCGCAGCTCGCGCTTTGGGCGCCTCAACCGGCGCAGGAGTCGGTACCGGGCCGACCGATGTAATCGCACCGGCCGTCACCAGCGAGGCCAGGGCACGCATGGCCTCGAACTCGCCCAGGCCACTCATGTCCGCTAAGTCCTGGACCGTGCGCTTGCCGTCCACCAGATCCAGCATCTTGACGTCGCCGGGTCCAACCTGCTTGGGATTCAGCTTGCCGACCCTGGATCCCACCTTGAACACCATGGCCGTGGATGGCAGCTTCTCCAAGATCATCGGCCACTCGTCCACCCGGCGGATCCCCTCCATCAGGAGATTCTCGGCACCCAGGGGGCCGATCTTTCCCTCGGCAAGATCCACTGAACCCTGCGACACGAATCGATAACGCCCAGCCGTCCAGCGGAACGGGCGGTAGACCGCCTCCTCCATCTCCAGGGTCAAGAGGCCATCCCAGTCCTTCTTCTGGACGAGCCCTCTCTCTGTCAGGATGCTGCCCAGCTTCTTCTTGCTCTCTTTTTGGACGTTCCGGACCTCCTGAAGCTGCGCCGGCGTGACCAGGCCGCGTGAAACCAGAATCTGCGCCATGCGCTGCTCCCAAGAAAGGAGCGTGGACTGGACCCAGACCACCGCCCCGTCCTGGAATGTGACGGTCAGGGTGTCCTCTTCCCCCTCCAGAGTGAGAATGCCGGTCTTTCTCTGCAGCCCGATGAGCTGCACGATGTCGGCGATATGGAAATCCTTGAAGGTACCTTCCAGCGCCACGGGACACCCCGAGAAAATACGCCGAACGTTTCCCTTTTCCCGCCCGGCGGACCTCGATGTCTCTCTGCCGGCCCCCTGGCTCCTCTGCGGTTTCCTCAGTCAGCGCCAGGCTCTGGGAATCCTTCTCCAGCCTCGCTGGACCGAACACGCGTACAGGACCGCCAGGACCGCCAGGACCAGCGTGGCTCGTAGCGGCCCCGGCAGCGCCGATGAAAACCGGAGGCTGGGGGTCAGGACGTCCAAAACGAAGCCCTCCATGAGCAACCAGACCGCCGGCACGCAGAGGAGGAGACCAGTGATTACGCGACCCTTGTACAGGTCGCTCCCCCCGGGCAGCACACCTCCCAAGAGACGGGTGCGCGTCCGCTCCTTTCGCACCCACTCCTCTACTTCGCGGAGCCGGCGCACCCGGACAAAGGCCGCCACGCCATCCCGTTGCCGGAACACGGTAGCGCATGGGCCGCAGTACTCTTTCTCCTTCGGGTTGGATTGGCACTTGCCGCAGAAAGGCGTCCCACACTGCCGGCAGCGTCTGACTGGCATGGTCCGTTCGCGCAGTGCCACATGCACCCAGAAGACAACCAGGAAGAGCACAGCCACATACGGCAAGAAATCAAGCGACACACCGCGCAGCGGGCCGCCCCAGAGCCCTTCGGCCACGGCACGCACGTCTCCGATCCGCGGGCTGAGACCCGCCACCAGGGCGCCCCAAGGCACGGCTTCATCGATCACGAGCTGCGTGGGGCCCTGAGCCTGGAAAGACAACACGGTGCGCACCATATGGGGATCCAAGCTGCGGCTCCGGGTCAGGGCCTCGTTGGACTGATCGAGCTGGAGGCGCTGGGTGTACAACCTTGAGAGGTTCATCTGGGCCGCCGCGGACGAAGGCATGATTTCGGATGCATGCCGGTACGCCGCTTCCGCCTCCTGGAGCCGGCCCTGGAGATACTGCACGTTACCCAGCCCGACCTGGACGAATCCTGCGCCCGGGAGGAGCCGGGCTGCCTCCGTCATCTCAGCCTCGGCTTGCGGCAATTCTCCGCGCCGCTTCTGCACCAGACCCAGGTAATAGCGCGGCAGGCCGGCCTGGGGCGCTTCCTTGATCCAGCGACGCAGGTCCTGAACCAGTGTCTCTCCACGCCCTCCCTGATCGACGACCCGCGCGAGGGCATACTCATGGGAGGACGCCAACACATGGCGAGCGGCAACCCCGTGATACCCCAAAGGCATCGCAGCCAGCCCAGCCAGGAGGATTGAAACCATCACCTGCTCCCGCCGGCTCAGACAGGGCGCGGAAATCAGGAGGGCTATGATCGCCGCCCAGAGGACACCCAGACCCAACAAGAGAGGAAGCATAAAGAGCAGAAGACCCAAGCTCACCTGGGTAGATGTCGGGAATCCCTTGAGAAAACGTTCGTTCAAGGCGTGGGCGAAGAGGGGCTGCGTTTTGATGGAAAGGATAGCGGCGATCAGACACACCATGACGAGCCACGTCACAAGGAAGCTGAGCAGCAAGTTGCTGCGCAAGCGGAATCCCGCTCGGGGACTGAACAGGATCTGGAAGGCAGCCGCGGCGATCTCACGGATGATGGAGGACACCCGGCTCTTGTCCGCCTGCCAGGTCAGCGTGGCGAGACCAATCAGGGCCTCCGGAGATTCCGGCACGTTGGCGACGGCCGCCTCAAACAGGGCGGCGGCCCGGGTAAGGTCTCCGCTGTCGGCCGCGTCGGTGGCCAGCCGGATCTGCTCTGCGGCCAGGAGCGGGAACCGCGAAAGGCCCCAGGTCACCTGGATGGCTTGCAGGGCCCGCTCCTGGCGCTGAGCCTCATCCTGTAGGTTCCCTCTCAAGAAATCCTGCCAGAGCAGCCAGTGAATGACGACTCGCTCTCCGGCCGCCCGCCGGGCCCGCTCGAAGAAGGGCGCGGCTGCGGCTGCACCCTGGGTGTGACGCACCAGCTCGCCTTGGGCCCAATGGAAGAAGGGGTTCTCCGCCTCGCGCGCCTGGGGCGTCGTGAGGCGCTGCTGCATGAGAGTGATGGTCTCCTGGGAAAGGCGAACCTGCTCTTGAGGTCGCTTGGGAACAAGTTGTG
>Ga0315314_1000502_pt1 | contig 42789 bp, 47 predicted proteins | sample TDP9_MG_FD_203631 | JGI IMG/M metagenome (GOLD analysis project Ga0315314, IMG submission 203631) | Freshwater sediment microbial communities from Lake Towuti, South Sulawesi, Indonesia - TDP9 | ecosystem: Environmental > Aquatic > Freshwater > Lake > Sediment | place: Indonesia: South Sulawesi... | reverse complement strand
GGAATTTTCTAGGCGTTGGTGACTCTTGGGAAAGAATATTTTGGTTCAAAGAAGAGGCAGAGGCGGAGCGGTCTTCAGAGCTCCAACCCATAAGAGGATAGCTGATGTATCATACCCGCCTTTGACGACAACTGCTACTGTAAGAGGGGTGGTCAGAGAAATCATACATGAACCCGCTAGAGGAACTCCTCTAGCCTCAGTCAAGTTTGAGGACGGAAAACAAAGCTATCTCACCGCGCCCGAGGGATTAACAGTAGATCAGAGCATAACCTTGGGGCCTTCCCCTAACGTGGATATCGGGAACATAATGCCTCTCGGTACAATTCCTGAAGGAACCATGATCTGCAATATCGAAGCCAAGCCTGGAGACGGGGGGAAGATAGCTAGGGCCTCAGGAACATACGCAATGGTAGTTGCGCATACCTCCATGGGCACACAAGTCAGACTCCCCTCAGGAAAGTCCGTATACTTGAATGACGGATGCCGCGCGATGATCGGCGTGATTGCTAGCGCCGGCAGAGCTGAGAAACCTTTCCTTAAAGCAGGCAGCAGACTGATGCTCATGACCAGTAGAGGTAGAAAATGGCCTACAGTCAAAGGTCAAGCCATGGTATCTGCATCTCACCCGCATGGGGGAGGCAAGCATAAGCACGCGGGAAAACCGACGACCGTCTCCAGAGACACTCCTCCAGGAAGAAAGGTTGGGTTGATTGCAGCGAGACAGTCTGGACGAGCCAAGAGAAGGACAGCATGACTTGAGGTGTGGCAGGTAAAGTTTAACTAGCGAGATTGCATCCAGAATTCAGCGGAGTAGAGGATAAGAGAAATGCCGAGAGAATTCACCTATCGAGGCTACACTTCTACACAAGTTCAACAGATGTCTATGGACGAGTTCATTCGTTTGCTTCCCTCAAGGCAGAGAAGATCACTGGTCAAAGGTTTGACCAACGATCAGCGGATTCTACTCGAAGAGGTCAAAGAAGCTAAGAGAGCGACGGAAAAAGGTAAGAAGACTCCTATCAAGACTCATTGCAGGGACATGATTATTCTACCTGAAATGATTGGACTAACTTTGCTCGTTCACAATGGCAAAGAGTTCTCATCTGTTGAGATAAAGCCTGAAATGATCGGGCATTACTTAGGCGAATTCGCCTCCTCCATCAAGAAAGTCGTCCATGGAACCCCAGGCATCGGAGCCTCAAGAAGCTCGATGTATGTCCCCTTGAAGTGATAGCGGTTCGCTGCTACTAGAGCACTGAGCTTACGGGGAGCCTCAAGGGATCTTTCTTCTAGCCAGAGCATATACTGATAACGCAGATAGGATCGATAGTAAAAGCGCCACTCCCGCTAGAGTGAATTGCATAGAATCTGGAAAGAGAACGTATTCCATCCTCTCTGCCGCCTTAAGTGGAGCGGCTTCTGGCCCATAAGAGGGCGCAGTCATCGGGGCTATCGACAAGCCTAGCGAAGTCATCAGAATCGCCATGACAAATCCGAGAAGCATGTAAGATAGCTCTTTCCGCATCTTCTAGGCTCCCCCATTCCCTCTCTCTATCTGCTCCTCCAACTTAATTCTAGGGCTTAGTACGATCTGTTCAATGCTTAGAACAGTTTCTCCTTCCATATTCGAATCGCCTCATACCATGAGATCAGACTTGCGGAGAGACCGAAGATGATCGCCATCATGTTCGGGAGCGAGAAACTCAGGAATGACTCAACAACGTAGAATACTAGAGCTGTCGTAAAGAAGACTGCATAGAACAAGTATCTAGGCAATACAAGCTTCCCGAAACGAAAGAACAAGCGAAGCGTTCCCACTTTGACCTGTTCAACTATATTGTACTGACCGTACTCATCCTTCTTCACAAGGCCGAGTTCACGAAGTTTCTCAAGATGATGGAGCGCAGTGCTCGGACTCGATAACCCCACAGCCCTCTGCATTTCTCTGACCCCGACAGGGCGATTGGACTTGAATAGATGCCAATAGATGCGCAACGTAGTTCCATGCAGCTCAGCCTCAGCCTTCTTGAACTCTTCATCACTCAATGACATTCAAGGGTCTCTCCTGAACCTGAGACATCCTATATTGACTCGTTCTGAATAGAAATCAATTGCGTTCAACTCGATCAAAACCCTTTTTATTCACTAGTGTTTTGTAACTAGCAACATAGCATTCAATGAACGGTGGAAAAGATGCCTCGATGGGGCTACTCGATCAAAGGCTTAGATCCCGATAGAAGTGTGAAGTGCGCAGGACGTGAGTTGAGGATATCTCCTAAAGCAGCTACGGAGATTTGCAGAGCGATCAAGGGGATGAAGATAGAAGAGGCTAGGAAGCTTCTTGAAGAGGTTATCAGCCGAAAAAGGGCGATCCCATATAAACGGTACAAGAAAGAGGTTCCCCACAAGAGCCTTCAAGAAAGATGGTACGCCGGCAGATACCCAGTGAAGGCTGCGGAGAGAATCTTAAGACTGCTCGAGGAGTTGGAAGCAAACGCAGAGTACAAGGGCCTAGACCTGGAAAAACTGAGAATAATCCACGCAGCTTCCCAGAGAGGGATCAAGACCCGGAAATACATTCCGAGAGCATTCGGAAGGTCGTCACCTTACTTTAACATTCAAACCCATATCGAATTGGTCGGGTACGAGACCGAGTAGGATCTGGAAGCTCCATTTTATTTTAGAACGCCCAATGCAAATGTGTTCTTTAGGATACTTTATCTCCGTTTTCAGTGAGTCAGGAAACGCCGAAGTGAAGAGATAGAATTATAACAGCGCGAAGTGGCGATGTCCCCCGCAAACCCCCTCTTTTTTCTTGATCAAGGGACTATTCTTGAAGGGCGTTACCATAGTTGAACCTGTTCTCGCGTGGAGCGGATAAATTTCCTTCTCTCTGCTAGATTCTGAATTCGCATAAGCTTTCTACGGTCATAGTAACTTCATAAGATTTCTTATACGGTCCTCTACGGTCGGGTTACTTGAAAGAGGCTTTCCACTTCTTTCACCACTCTTCGTCTTTCAGGATATACTTCAATGCATTTCGCACAAAACTAGTTCATTCACGCAATTGCTTTTATTGTATCTTTCAACGATATTACCTTAATTTCTCTCGGGCGTTCAGTCCAATCGTTCTCCTAACAAACAATTATATCACATTTTCTGGAAGGTGATCATAATGAGAACTCTTGTATTGAAATTCTATAGCTCGTCTAGCATAGCATCACACGAAAGTCATCAACTCAAGTGGGAAGCCTCTTTCGCCTTGGAAGTCATCAGAGCTTTATCACATAATATGATATCTTCATTTCGCCAAAATATTGTTGTGACGATGATTGCCGCCACCACGATGTTTATGAGGACTAAGACTATAAGGCACATGTTTGAGTCTGCAAGTAAGCTGCCACTCTTGAAGACCGCCGTGGTTGGTCCCTCCACGGCATTAGTTGGGGCCATGAGAGGGCCCGTCCCGTCAGTTATGAGGCGTCCATCACCATGTATCAAAGGCTCCATTACGGGGAATAAAATCCACGAGGTAACGAAAACGAAGCTTTCCCCTCTTTCAGCTGATTTGAACATGACTAAGGATATGATGGGACCCACCAAGGATATGATGGGATAGTAGGCAAGTATGCTTAGTAATGCTATAGATACGCAGACTGCAACCCCCTTCAGTATGCCATGCCTCTTTATCTCCTTGGATAACTCCCATTCAGCAATGTTGCTCAGCCTGGACTCCATTTGGGGGTGTGAGGAAAAAGCGCTAGCCACATGTTTCACAGGTGAGATGACGAAGAGACCAGAGGCTAACTGCTTCAGAAAGCCATCTGGCAGATAACTCTTCGAAGCCTCCCATATCTTGATCAAAGTCTTACCTAGGAGCTCAGGCTTCTTCAAAAGTTTCATTCCAATTCTATCTGCAAGAATTTCTCTCTGCCTTGAAATCGCCGATGAGAGAAGGTAGACCAATGGATTAAAGAATGAGCTCAGTTTCAATGCTGAAGTCAACGCCTTGAAGTTGAAGTCTCTATTCTTTATGTGGGCAAGCTCATGAGCCAAAACTGCCTCAAGCTCTTTCCCTTCAAGCATTTCCAAAAGCCCAAATGAAACCACCAGGACAGCCTTAACTCCATAGCCGACGGTGAATGCATTCGGCTTAAGATTTTCGATAAGCCCTATCCGAGGCGCAACCATTTGGAGATTCTTCGACAGCCTTTTCACCGTTGAGAAAAGCTTCTCATTTTCATCGGCTGAGAGCTCAACAACCCCGTAAAGGCGGCGAACTATCCTATCTCCAAGCGTGAACATCCCGGCCACATAGATGACGCTGGCAACCAATCCGATTAAGGAGATCAGGCCGAAGATGGACAGTATTTCTCCTTCCACGGAAGTGGTCTTAAGAAAGTTTGAGTTTGCTTGAGTCGATTCGAAAGTTTTTACATAAAAGGATAGGAGGCCTGGAGGGAATAATAAAAGGATGACGAGGGGAGTCGAGAGTGGGATTAGATAGATCATGCTTTTCACTTTAGGATCGTTAACCTTGAAAACCTTGACGGCGATGTAAACCAAAACTGAAAAGATCAGTGTGAAGAGCAGCGAGTTTATCAGAGTAGGGTCCAACAGTTGAAATTGAATGGGACCTAAGTCTATCATGATTTTCGCTGCTCCTTAGATCTCGTTTTCAGTTTTTCCTCAAGCAATTCTTTGAGGACTCTCAGCTTCTTCTCGTCGGAGGCTGCCTCCTCTGTCAGATATGAGATTACGGAGTTCCCGAAGTTCTGAATTAGGCTGTCGATGACCTGTTTCACCGTAGACTGCTCAAGCTTCTCCCTACCGAATTTTGGCCAGTAGACGTAGAATAAGCCTCCCCTGCCCTTCTCTATCCTTCTGTCTAGAAGACCTTTATCGAAGAGGTTATTCATCGTGGACATGACTGTTGTGTAAGCGATCTCCTCCTCTTCCCTCAGTTGATTGTATACCTCTCTAACAGAGAGGTGATCCTTGTCCAAGGACCAGATAGCCTTCATAACTCTGCTCTCCAAGGGGCCGAGTATAGCTTCCAGCTGTTCTCCCTTTATCCTATATTCGGAGGGGCTGTAGCTACGCTTAGTTGGCATTACTACCATACTTCCATGAAGCTGCTGCCGATATATGTGAATTGGCTAGAATATAAAGCTACTATGATTGCTAGTAGCCACGTAGCCAGAGAAAAGGTTAAGTAGCGCTACTAAGGCTAGTAGTAGCTACGAAGCGCACTGTAAGGAGTGAACTGAATGGAATATGTTGTGGAGACCGATGAGTTAACTAAGACCTATAGGTCGCATGGGACCATCATAACAGCGCTCGACCATGGAAAATTTCAGATAAGGAAAGGATCCGTGTTTGGGCTTTTAGGACACAACGGTGCAGGCAAGACCACGCTCATAATGATATTGATGGGATTGACTCTTCCCACAAGCGGAACCGCCAAGGTGCTTGGACACGATGTCGTAAAAGAGTCCTTGAGGATAAGGAGGAAGGTCGGCTTCATGCCTGAAGGCATAGGCTTCTACGACCACCTCACAGCCCAACAGCACCTAGACTACGTGGCGGCGCTTAACAATATTCCACAGGGCGAGAGGAAAAGGGTCATCGATGAAGCTTTGGCGACCACAGGTTTGAGCGAGTTCAAGGATAGAAAGGTAGGAGGTTTCTCGAGGGGGATGAGGCAGAGGCTGGCCATCGCTCAAACACTACTCAAAGACGGTGAGCTTCTGATCTTTGATGAGCCTACGGCAGGAGTAGATCCTGAAGGGGCTAGGGAGTTCAAGAACCTCGTCGGCCAGCTAAACAAGGAAGGTAAGACCATATTGATCAGCACGCATCTACTGTCCGAGATAGGGCCCGTCTGCTCAGACATTGTCATAATACGAGAAGGAAGGATCGTCGTCCAAGGTGGCGTCTCAGAGATAGTTGAGAGAACGATGAAGGAGGAGGGTTACTGGATTGAGGTGAAGTTTAACAAGGATGCTGCCTCATTGGCGCCTATACTTAGCAAACTCGAAGGCGTCAGCAGCATGGAGGTGAAGGGTGAGACCATCATTTTAAAAGCGGATACCGATATCAGATCTGCGATAACTAGAGAAGCAACCAAGTGTAAAGTAGACGTGTTATCGCTCCGTAGGTTGGAGCCTTCTCTGGAAGACCTTTTTATGAGGTTCTATGGACGTGAAGAAGAGGCGAAAGATGTTGCCTGACCTTTTAACCGTCGCATTCAGAGAATTCTCAGATACTATCAAGAGCAGAAGGTTCATACTTCTTGTAGTCGTATTCGGCCTGATCATGGTCGCCTCCATGGCAGCCTTAATGTCGGAACAGACATCGTATCTGGGCGCAATGCCTACAGGTTTTCTAGGCAGGGTAGCGCGCGGCATGACAGCGTCCATAGGATATCTAGCGCCCATAATCGGCATCGCATTGGGGTGCGATGCGATCTCGGGTGAAAGGGAGGGGGGGTCGCTGAAGCTTCTCTTAGCTCAACCCATATACAGAGACGCTGTGATAAACGGTAAGTTCCTAGCCGCCACCTTAGCTACAACATTGGCAATATTCATACCTTCACTCGCGACCGTGGGAGGGGCGATGCTCTATCTTGGGGTCTCACCAACCCCTGACGAGCTAGCTAGGCTCGCAGTCTATCTAGTTTTTTCGGTGCTGTTCGCCATGACCTTCTATGCCATAGCCACTTTGCTTTCCACGGTTTCGAAAAAGACTTCCCAAAGCGTAATGTTAAGCGTTGGAGTGTGGGTTGCCCTAACGGTCATAATACCTCTCATTGCAGAATCTGTCGCCGGGATATTTGTGGCGAGACCCTCACTTCCTATGCCTAAAAATCAGACATCTGGACCTGTGACCCAGACATTTGGACCTATGAACCCGGCCGAGATGGAGCAGATGAGAAAGTTCACTAACATGGTGGAATCCGTATCATCGATAACACCAAACTATCACTTCGATAAGATAGGTCTATACATCTTCGGAGGTTTCTCCGGGGTAGGATTGCTGGGAACCATGACTACTATTGGTTCAGTTGAATCCCTGCCGTTACTCGAAAGCCTAGGACAGTGTTGGCCAAACATAGTCGTTTTGGTCTTGTTCACACTCTTCGCCTTCGCAGCATCCTACATGATATTCACAAGACAGGAGATAAGATAGTCACGTTAAAACAAGGTGACTGAGATATTAAGAATTCAGAAAAATCACATATTCTTTTGTCCGTAGTGCTAATATCTCTAGCCTTAAACCCCTTCCTTGGTATGCGGTCTATAGCTGCCTCAAATTCTTCGGCACTAGGGATGTGGAGTCAGACACCACACGTTGTGGTTTATGCTGGTGAAACGGCCTCATTCTCAATAGATCTGACTGCTAGCAGCATTGCCAGTGTAACGGTCTCGTTGTCGGTACAGGGTTTACCGAGCGACTGGATATACAGCTTCATGGTCGAGAATAGGCAGATTCGAGGTGTTCACCTTGAAGCGGGTAAGGCCGTAGCCATTCAGTTAAGTGTTGAGACACCGAGGGAGGCTTCAACCAAGGTATATGAGTTCAGTGTCGTTGCTTCTGGTCAAGGAGAGTATGAAGGCTGGTCTTTCCCTATCTCGGAGGAGCTGCCGCTGAAGGTGGAGATCCAATCAACAGAATCCAAATCAAACCCCAAAATTACCACAGCCTTCCCAGAGATAGGCGCGCCCGCTGGAAGCTCCTTAAAGTACCCTATAAAGGTCACGAGTGAGGAGAAGACGAGTGACACGTTCATCCTCACGGTTGAGACGCCTGAGAACTGGACAGCCACCTTCAAGAGCGAAGCTGAAGAGGTCTATAAGGTCTATCTGGACGCGGGAGAATCCGTTGAATTGACGGTGGAGGTAGCTCCCTCGCCGAGGGTTAAGGTCGGCGTCTATTTCCTTACAGTGACAGTTGAATCCATGAACGGCCGAGGCAGTGCCTCGTTATCTTTGACGGCTAGGATCTCAGGTTCATATGGGATCAAGATCTTAAACGTGAACTTCTACGCAGAAGTCACGGCAAGCCAGAACACGATTTACAGTCTTGATTTGAAGAATTCAGGGGACAACCCTCTTACTAAGGTTAAGGCTGTCAAGGTTAGCGATGTACCTGACGGATTTACGGTGTCTATTGAGCCGAGCGAGATCGCCTCTTTAGAGCCAAATCAGGAGGAAACATTTTCTATCACGATAGAAACGAAGGCGACGGTCAACGCTGGAAGCTACTACCTCGAATTTAAAGTCCAGTCAGATCAGACGGAGACCTCAAACTTCAGTCTGAGGGTTGATGTGCACCAGCAAGCAAGCTATCTAACAGCAGGGATAGCCCTCGTAATAGTAGCTGTTATCGCACTAGTCATCATCTTCCGAAAGTTTGGGAGAAGATAGAAGATTAGGCTCAAGACGACTTGAGGTCGATGCCTCACCTAGTGCAGAGTAAGATCTCTAATGAGTGACGCACCCTCTGTACGGTCATACTCTAGGAGAAACGGGGATTTGAGTCGACATGACTGTTCCACGAGACATTGTAAAGATAAGCGCAGTTTTGCTCGTTATCCTTGGCTATTCTTCAATATATTGGTCCTTTCCTCCGGTTTCCGCAACGACCACCAACATAGTTGATATGTCTCCAGGATCGTATTCGCATAAACTTGGAGCAAGCGAAGATGTAGTAAGACTGGATTATCCGAAAGGAGCAATCATGCTGAACACTACTGGAAATATTGCCTTCAACCTAACAACAAACACGAATCATAGAACAGTTCAAGTCTACGTACCTCCAGAGTTCAACTTCATCACACCAAGCACCACGAGCATCTGGACAAGCATCACCAACGACTACAAAAGTATCTCCCTAGGCAAAGTAAATGAGCAGGATCCAGTCGCCCCAGGCTGGTGGATGATTACGATCGCAAACAGTAGCATAACTAGTGGCACTCACTCAATCAGGTTATTCGATGTTGAAGCGCCAAATATTCAAGGCAGATACTTCTTCAAAGTATTCTTAGATGGAAAATCGATTGGAGCTAACAACTTTCCGACAGTGATTGTAAGAGGAAGCTTGGACCCAGCTTATATTTCTGGTACGGTTCGATGCGGAGGATCCTACTATGGCTACACTTATGCTCAACCTGTAAACACGTCTGGAGTGGTGTCAGCGGTTGGAACAACATTAGAAGGAAGAATGGTTAGGGCGCAAGCCTACTTCAACGCTTCTGCCAACGGCTCCTACACCCTTTACGGACTGGCGGCGGGAACTTATGAGCTTACAGCGTCAGCAGCGGGCTTCCCACCAGTAACATTGGATCGGATTATCACTGTGATGGCTTGCCAGTCGCTGGAAGGTGTAGACATATACCTGAACCCTAGCGCAACTGTTTCTGGAACAGTATGGTCCAAGTGCAAAGGCAGTTTAATCCAGTGGAAGCTGGATCTGCCAATAAGGATAGTGCTCTTGGATCTCACTGGCAACATGGTAGCCTATGCTCAAGGATTCGTCGATCCGTCAGCTCACAACTACAACTTTACGATTGACGGTAGAATCCTCTTAGACGGCCATGTACCTCAAGACTACGCAGACTACATCTCAGGCCTAGATTTAGGTGACTATTACGTGAAGGTTTATCTGAACGGCTATCTTCAAAGCGACATTTCCGTCATCCATGTCGTCGATTATCTCTCAGCTCTGCGAATTCAAATCGACGTCGAAAAGAGCGGATGGTTCGAAGTCACTGTTCACTTCAAGGACTATACCAACGGCTCGACGGCGCCTTTACCGTCTAGCCGCTCGTTGACCATTGAGGCCTACGATCTACAGGGTATGTTAAAGGGCTTGAATGTGACCCTCGTCCCTCTAGGCAGCCATAGCTGGACGATGAATTTAACTGGATTCTTAGGAACGGAGGCTGACTATGGTCTGCCTCAAGACACGTACATAATAAAGGCGCGTATCACCGGCTACAAACAGCTTTGGTTCCCTCAAGCAACCATAGGTACCTGTTTATGCCTGACCAAGCTGAGCTTCGACCTAGTCAAGAGCGGCGCTGTGAACGTAACTGTGAGGTCTGTCGATTGGCAGTGGCCTCCTCAAGAGGTGGAGTGGGCGCATCCGGGAGCACCGATAAGACTTGAGATAATAAGCTTTGCTGGGGAGATCTCTTTCGGCGTCTCAGAGCAACCTCAAGCCCCTGCAACGACAGTCTCTATGAACGCTACGGATCTCTCCACTGGAACATACTTCGTGAAAGCCTACACAACAGGATACATCCAGAGGGGAACATACACATTCTCCATCACCATTGGTAGCGAAGGCGACTTGGTAGTAGATCTCGTGAGAGGCGCCAAGCTTAACGTCTTGATAAACTTCAAGACGGAGGAGCTGTTCGCCCCAATAGACACATACCCATATGATCCTACATTTATACCGCTGAGGGTAGAGGTGTACGACTCCTTCGGAACATTTGTGGGCGCGAATGTAAGCCACATCCCGGGAACCACGGCATTCCAGACTGACGTCGTAGGCTTCAACAGCTACGCAGGCGATCCCGCCTATAGATGGACCAATTACTACGACACAACTGACGGCAACCTACAAGAGGATTATGGCTTGGCTTCAAGCACCTATCTGGTATACGCTTGGGTTCCCGGCTATATCCAGAGAAGCGTTGTGACCGTGACCGTGGATCTAGGCGGAGCCGCAACAGTAATCTTCGATCTTCATAGGCTGAGCCATGTGTACGGACAAGTAACAGGCTACAACATGTTTGGAGAAGTGATACCTATCTCATGGGCCACCGTCAGCGCCTACGGACCTATACTGGTGACAACAAGCTCCTTGGACGGTTTCTATGAGATGTGGTTAGAGAATGGAACCTATACGCTGGCAACATTTCTTGTTGGGTACGAGACTCAAGCAACGGAAGTCCGTGTATCCATGGGGTCCGAGACATGGGTAGATTTCAATTTGAAACCTTCAGGTGCTCCAATTCCTGAGCTATCAGCAACTGAACTGACATTTCTTGCGGTTCTGATTGTGGCTTATGTATTTTTACACTGGAAGAAATCTCTAGGCGAGTCTATTCCTCCTCGAAGTTGGCTTCGAATACATCTGTGAGAAGGACGGGTTCCTATACTTCAGGAAGCGCAGATAGAACAGGCATTAAAAAGGCTTGTAATCATGCATCATGTCGACAAATGCCTAGCAACTATTGCCATCTTCACTTGAACTTGGAAGAGAAATCTTACTTTCGCGACTCGACGATGAAGTTTCAAGACAGTCGCATGTACCTACCAGTTTTTTCTTATAGAGCAGCCTACGGAGTTCTCCTTTGATGTCTTCAAGTCTTATCCTAAGTTGTTCATCAACCACTTTGAATCTAATTCTCAACTGTGAAAGCTCGCTCCGCGAAGCAACTGCCTTGAAAAGATTTAGGCCCCGCTCACCTATTTCTCGTGCTTCATCTTGATTTTGTCCTCCAGCTAATGAGCAACCAATAGGAAGAATGCGAGCAGGATAACGCATTTCTCCCGCCACAACTACTGGCTCCTCAACCACAGACGTAAGGTCTCCTAATTTATCGGAATAATCAATGACGACCTCTGCAAGGAACTCCTCATAGTCTCCTACTTTGAACCAATCGATGCCTAACCTTCGCACCTCATCTTCAGCAGCTGATCTGGCACCTTGAATTATGCTCTGCATGATTTCCCTCCGTTCTCTGTAAGTCTTAAGTAAGCTTCGCCACATCTCCGTCAATTCTCGATAATGATTCTCCATAAGGTCTCTATGGAGGAACTCGTCAGGTTTCACACGGAGGGTGTAGTCAGATGGCGGTTCACCTCTGCAAAGCGCCCCTAAGCACGTATCGAAAATTGGTGAAGACACTTCTCTAGCGCGAGGAAATTCTCCCGTCATCTTCTCGGTAATTTGAAGCCAGGGCTTTATAGCATGCTCCTTTAGATCATTGAAGTGGTCCTTAATCATTTCGTACCTTAGCTCACGAGACTGAAGCCGTAGTGATATGAAAAAGCTTAGAACAGAGGAGATGAAGACGCTTATTATGACGATTGATAGAGGATGGCCTAAAATCCCAGGCAACAACTCCAAGAGCAATTATATGCCTCCTTAAGCGTTTACTGGAGACCGAGCTTTAAGCCATTCTTAGAGTTCACAGCAGATACGAATGGAATTGATAGAGCTAGCTGAACAAGTCTTGATGCCTATTTCATAAGCCTCTCGCGGTTCTGTTGAATTAAGGTTTGTTGCAAGCAGTGTTTTTGTTCAGCGCGACCATACTGATTTGAACCATTAATTTGTGTGTGTTGGAGGTAGTGCAGGGGGGTGGGATTTGAACCCACCGCTACATGGCGATGTCTCCCGCAAATCTCCCTTTTTTCTAATAATAAGGTCTAATCCAGCACAGGTCAAATCAAGCAGTAGACCAGAAAAATGGGTCTAGAGTCGTACGCGCACCAAGTATCGCAGATGACGTGTGGTTTAATCAATTACGGTTATGGAGTAACATCGACTTGAACTTTAGTCATTCTACCCTGTCTGCTTTCTAGTAGAATGAAGATCACGTTTGTTCCCATGGATTCAGTAAGACGCTTCTTCATTTTGTCTGTCAGGGGTTTTGCTTCGTTGAAAAATATGAAAAATTTTGCTTTGCATCTGATTTGGGATAGTGTTGCTAAGTCTTTAAGTGAAGTCTCTTCGCGTCTCGTTATTCTCCCAGACTGAAGATCCCATCCCTTGCCCATGAATTTTAGCTGAACTATCTCACACTGATCTAAGTTTTGAGGATCACCCACAACAATGTCGGGATATATTGAGCTTGCCTTGAATTGAATTGGTAGATCTGCATGCAATAATGAAAGGTCCACCCCCTGCTGAAATAGAAGGTGATACATGAGACACCTTACGTCTTCTTCTACCCGAGGCGAAAACTTTTGGTCATTATACAGGTTCAGCATTTCACCAGCAACTTTTTGGATTAGCATCTACTGTTACCTCACCATCTTCAATGCTTTGAATCTCAGCAGAGATACTTAAGCCTCAGGTTTAAGGCAGGATTTCCGTTTGGAAATTGTTTGATCTATTTAGACAATAATGACCAAGAAATCTGAGAATGGTATGCAGTATCCGTCCAAGAAACTCATTGGGTTCGTATACGGCTGATACACTTGTTTTTGCAGAGCTTCGCGAAACAGGCGCGGCTGTGTTGGTGGAGCCTCTATATAAGCGTACAGGTGTATGAAGAGACTTAAGGATAGGATTATCTATGCCGTTCTGTATGAACTGCGGGCGATCCCTACAAGGCTCGTTAAGTTGCGGCAACTGTGGCTGGAGCATAGACAAGCTCGCGCAATGGTTGGCCGATCTTCAGACTTCGACTATGCTTCGATTCGACGACATCAAGCCGTCCGATGCTCAAAAACTTAGGGAAATTCTTGAGGTAATTAATTTCCTAGACTCGATCAGACGGCTGGAGGAAGTTCGAGCGTATGTTGATTTCATCAAAGATAAGAATCTAGAGCCTCCTGACAAATCGCTGGCTTTTGAGTTCTTCGACTACGCAGTTCAGGCCTATGTATACGGGTTCGATCATGCCACAGTATACTACGCCGCATTAGCCGCAGAGCTAGCGCTAGCTGCAAAAGTTGGCGAAGTGCTCCCTTACAGGAAACTCATTGAGCGAGCGAGAAACTGGTTAAATGAGTCGCAAACTAGGCACGCGATAGAGCTAAACTTTTTGCGGGATTGCTATATGCATTATCAGAACCTGCACCTTTTCACTCAAGCCCGAAATGCTGAAATTGCCAAGGCAATGAGTTCGTTCGAAGAACTCAACGACATTGACAAAGAACAAATACTTCGCGACATACAAGTCCTTAATGAGCTGCACAAGCGAAGATTTCCTGTCCAATGGAGTGCCAGCCCCTATCTTTCTAGGTACGAGGCATTTTTGAGGCAGCGCGAAGAGACGTACATGGAATGGCTTAGAAGAAAGGGTATAGGCGCAGTCAGTTTTCTACGGGATCTCATGAAGTATCCAAGAGAGCCGCCACGGTATGATCGAAGAGCCTACGATGCGTTGGACGCGATTGAAATGAGTTATCGAATCTTGGTTGCTCTAGATGCGTTCGAGAAGGTTTGAGGACTGCACCTAACTGCGCCTTGAAAAACTTGTTCTGTAATTTCGGCTACGCCTTTGAATTTTCCTTTGTCGAGTTATAATCCCATTCATAAAATTAATTTTTTCCGATGATCCAACACTTAGCTATAGTTTTTTCTTGGTATTTGGCTTAGCACCAAAATGCCATATCTCATAATTCGACTTTTTGCCTATTCTGTCTAATATTCTCTTGGTCTCTGATTGCTCCGCACTCAAAGCATTGATGCCTTGGGAAATCTATTCTTCATCCTTCGGTTCGACAAAACGAAAAGTGCCAGTATTCTTAAATGCGATTAAATCGGGCCAACCTCTATAAGAAACTCGATCAAATCTCTTCTTTAGAACTCTCATGGCGGTTTGACTTCTTTCTTTTAAGCAAACTCTTCCCGTCAAATATTATGTCAGATTCTTGGATTTCCATCCTTGGTTGAAATTCTGAAGAAGAAGGAGTGAACAGGGGTGAAAAGCGTAGCTCATTTCTCACCATTACCAGCGCGTCTCTACATATGTCTCGCGCTTTACCTTTGATATGATCGGGGAAAGCTTCCATTAGAACTTGGATGTTTCCAAAGGATAGGGAACTTGTCATTCTTAGACAGTCTTTGACGCTATCCTTTGAATACCTCCAGTCTAGCTCGGCTCCTAGAACGCTAGGGTGAGAGAATCTGCATAATTGTCGATAAACTTCGTTGATTTTATCTCCGTCCTTGTCATCCCAAAGCCGTTTAAGATTATAATCAAAATCAAAGAAACCTTTTCGTTTTAGGTCTTTTTGCTGCTCAGAAGTCAATGCATTCTTGATGTATCCATACATTAGTTTCGCTTCATCTGGTGCGAGGGCAAACAGATAGCCTCTGACTATGGTTTCAAAAACTGTTCGCAGTAAGTCGTAACATGGGCTCGTCGATCCTTCTTGTGCAAGAGCAAAGGCAGCTCTTAGGTAAATTGCGTTTCTGGCAAAATATATCATGATGAATTGTTGATGCGGGAGCGATTCGCCACTTCCAGGCTTTTTGACCCGCATGCCGAACAAATTTCTTATTTTCCATTGAAATGCTATAACCTCACTACATACCTTTACCAGTGATGGGAAGTTCGCTCGAGTCCTTTCAACCCTAGTTCGAAAGTCGGTTTGTATTCCAGCAAAGTCATCTGAAAAGGAAAATGAGCGCATAGTCTAATTCAGCTCCTACGACCGCACCTCTTTGCCCTCCCGAGGCCAATATATCAATATATTGAGAAAGATAAGAGAACTGCAACTCCGCATTTGACATATGGTTGGCTTCAAGCAAGTCTGTTGAACCCGACGATGACCCCTGAATCTCTTCTTCCTTGAGTCCGGATTTGTTCAATCCATTGTTCATCAGGTCCGCCGCTTGACAGCCGCCGTATAAATTCTGCGTATGTCCTTCCAAGCGCTCCCAGTATATCTTTGGCTTCAAAACCCTGTCGCCTATTAAAGCAGCCAGCGATCTTTGGTTCTAGGCCGTTGTTTAACGCACTGTTGACGGCATTTTCGAAGAAGTATCGATATTTCGACCCTTGAGTTTCCCATTCGGACGTTCCTGAGAAGAAGCCTAGGACGTATTCTGGTTTCTTTTGAACAAGAAGGTCCGTTATTATTCCCACGAGATTATGGTTCAGCCAATGGTCTGCAATTTCTCCTTTCATTTCTGCTTCATAGTCATGCAGTAGCTCGAGCGCGTTTACAATTCCATATCCCGCAGAGATAATGAAGACATCTATTCTATCCGATTGTATCGATTCTATAGTCAGATCTCTTAGATCACTAGTAGAATTATAGAGAAAGCCGTTGTAAAGGTGAATGGCCGTCGTGAGCGGAGACTTGTAATGTATATGATTCTTCATTCCTTCTCTTCCCTGCATTAACCAAGAAAACGTCTCGGGAAGATCTTCTTTGGTCAGGCTTCTTTTGATGGCTTCAAGTCTACCATCTGGATTCTTTCTACGACAACAAGGAAGAAAACAGAGAATTTTCGACATGATTAATCTGCCTTTATGAAGAGCGTTTCCAAGTTAGATTGCCGCCAATGATCCTATAGCCCTTCACCTTTTCGCATAGATCCCCAACCGGGCATCTTCCACACTTCCATTTCGGGCAGAGGCTTGAGCCGACGGTCCATATCGGTTCATCCAGCCTCCATGGGTAGATATTCAATTGGTTTGCGGCGCGGCGCCAGACCGCTTGAATGATGCCCTTCAACGGGTCTTCATATACGCATCCCTGAAAGGTTTGGCCTTTGATTTTGACTGTGCCTGTGTAGAATGTGAACCTCGCGACTTGCGCGTCGACCGGAATGTCTAGCTCATTGAAATTTGATATTTTGAGGAGGCCGTTCTCTCCCATCGCTCGAAGGTAGAAGTTGAAGAGCTTGTCGCCACGGAGGTAAGGAAACTCGTCCAGACGTTTTCTTACTTCATTGATTGTAAGCGGTGTCTCGGTAAGGTTTCTCGGGTCCCCGTCATACTTCTTATTCAGGAGAGCAGAGATCTTCTTCCAAGTAGTCAGAGCGGATTGGGGGTATCGAGCCCCGAGATTCCTGAGGAATGATATGAGCGTCCGATCTGCTAGGTTCAGTATTGTGGAAGGTTGAAATCTTTCTGGATAAAGGTTGAATGAGCCTCGCGCATTCGCCCAAAGCTTCCTTGCATCCGTCATATAGTCGATTGAGATTACATAGGTGAGGTAGAGCGCATGCTCCCTTGACCCCTTAATCATGCCAGTTGGCAGAAGGTATTCTGGCATCGTATAGCCTTCGAAGAAGCCTTTCTGACTATAGAACTGATCGAACAATCTATCCGCAATACTGAGAGCCTTGAAGTCATCGGATTCAAACTCGACTGACACGACAACCCGCGTCATAATATAATCACATTTTCAATACAGAACGCGATGGAGCATGGAATTTTTTCTTTTCATCGTCCCGCACTCCTTTTCTTATACGCCTGAAGATTCTTGCGTATATTGGTTCATTTTCTGGAGTTTTTAGGACAATCTAAATATTCTGTCGACAGAATATTTAGGATTCGGTTGAAGCGGCCGTGACGACCACAACTAAGAAGAAGATACAGATCTGGTTCGCGATTCTATTGATCCTCTGCGCGATTCCAAACCTTTCACCGACGGGTCTTTCTGGCACCTCCTTCGCTGCGCAAGGACAAGCGGTTAAGGAGGAGGAGCTTGTTCATGAGGTAGCGAAGATTCCTCAATTATACAACTACTCGGCTTTAGGGCTAGCGTATGTTCCAGAAGGAGCCTCCGACATCATAGTCAGCGGCACGATCAAAGAGCTCAAGAATCGTGCGTTTGATTTTTACGCATTCAATAAGCTGAATTATGAGCGGTGGCAGGCTGGAGTGTCTTATCAGGCCTATGTCGAACCTAAAAAAGTGACAGCCTACTCACTATCAATCTCGCCTACGAGAGAAGATGTGAATGATGGCCTTAGACTCGTCGTCTCAAACGTATACCTGCAAGAGACTATGGAGACGTCGCTAATAGACGAAACGATGAGGATTGGTCTGTTCGAGAACTGGGACTTTCAGTATTTTTTCCCACCTTTTATGTTAGGATATAGTGCTGAGCTTACCGTCAAGGGAACCGCGAAGGAAACTTATGGCTACAGGTTCAATCTCTACGTGCTTGACAGAGAGAACCTTGATCTATGGAGCGCAGGTCGGTCGTATGATGCCTTCTACGAGGGCAAGAGAAGAGGATCGTATGAGTTTTCATTCGTTGTTCCTCAGAAGAAGTCTTCCGAGTCACTTTGGTTTGTTGTGGAACGTGCAGAGCCAAATGAGGCATTGGTTGTGGATGTGACGGCAACGGGGACATGGTTAGGACCCGCGGAATTGGCAGTGGAGTATGATGTAAAGGTCTCATGGAAGGAAAAGGCGTTAGGCTGCTTCATTGCGACAGCGGCTTACGGCTCAGAGCTGGAGCCTCAAGTCCAATTCATAAGAGATTTCCGGGATAGGACGGTGGCACCTACAGTCATAGGCAGCTCATTTCTCTCAATCTTCAATCCGTTCTACTATTCGTTCAGCCCTCAAGTGGCCTCATTGATCTCAATGCATCAACCGGTCCGAGAACTAGTCAAATACTTATTGTATCCGCTGGTTGGAGCCATAAGGGTTGCAAGCTGCTTTTACCTAGTCTTCTCGTTTAACGATGAACTAGCCGTCGCAACTGCTCTCTTCACCTCGGTTCTCTTGGTCGGCATCGTCTACTTCCTTCCCGTCGCTCTCGCCGTCAAGTCTGCTTTAAGCAGAAGGCAGACTTTAGTAAATGGCGACAAAACCTTTTGAGACTAGAATAGTAGGCGAGGATTGAGTTGACTTGGTCGAAGAGTTATCGAATGGAAAGATCGTGCTTAGGCGTCCGGCAGTCTGAGATTCTGCTCTCTTAGACTGAAGATAGGACTCTTCGGATTGATTTCCGTCCAATTAGCAAAATACAAGTTATCACGCCAATCAAAAGGACCAATTGTGTTCTGTAAGGGAGTTCTGGGATGGCTACAGGCGTCGGAGTTATGATTGAGCTAGGTGTTGATTGGTGATCGATGTAGAGTGTAAGCCCGGTTCTTAACCAGATGTATGCATAGAACCATTCTCCTTTGTAGATTTTGTATGGTTCTGACATAGCGTGATATTCGAATGAATATTCTGTTATCCCCGCGTTCATTTTGACTTCATATTCGTCGCCGCCAAAATTTATAGTGCCCCCGTCTTGAAACTTACAACCCAAGCAAATTGTAACTCTCTGGTCGTTGTCGGCTTTTATCCATAGATTAAAGATATACAATCCCGGTGGAATAGTCGTATCAAAGTCTGCTTGAATGGCAAAGAGGTAAGCGCGCGGACCTCCCTCAGGCAGTTCTGCCTTAACCAGTTCTCCAGTGCTTTGTGTAGGTGGATTATAGTCTAACGTTCCCGACCACTCTGAGCCTCTCTCAGAGTGTAGATAAAGTATCGAGTTTTCGGCACTAATCGCTTCGCCTACCATCAAGATGACAGATGCCATAATGGCAAAAATGCAAAGACCGGGTTTGGTGCGTGACGGAATGGAATATGGAAATTTTTTCTTTTCCATTGATTCACGCTCCTTTTCTTATACTTCTGAAGATTCTCGCGTATATGGGTTCACTTTATGGTATTTGTAGGACAATCTAAATATTTTGTCGACAGGATATTTAGAATATGGTTGAAGCCGGCTTGACGACGGCGAGTAAGAAGAAAGTGCTAGAGATCTCGAAAAAGCTGCTCAGTGGGATAAGTCCTCCTGTTGGTTTTATGCTTGCGAACCTTATTCTAGATCCTGAAATCAGCCTTAACCCATATTTCTTGACTCTCTTGATATGTGGTGTTGCCACCTTCGTAATCTCCTTAGTTCGATTTGTCGAGAAGAAGCACAGCTGGCGTAAGGGTGTTTGGCATGTCACTGGCATATGCCTGGCTGGCTTTGTTCTTGTCTCATGGGCTAGATACTCTTCTGTGCTGACGAGTATCATGGCGGAAATACTAATCATGGCTATGGTTGGGATTGTCTTCCTCTTGACTCGGAAAGCTTTAACCGCGAAGTATGGAAAATACAGACGCCTTGTCTATGTTGGCCTGGTTCTCGGTGCACTCCTCCCAGTAGCTCCGATCCTTCAGCATCTGGCAGAGACACCTGTATTGGTTGTTTCACCTTCACCCAAATTCGTCCAGCTGCCCCAGGCTGGTATGGGACAGAATATTAATGTCAGCGTCGCGAGCGTCTACGCAAGCGCTTGGGATATCCGACTAACAGCAGAGTCATCCGACTTGTTAGCCGTTTACATAGACAGCAGAGAAAAAGGTCCCGTAGAGATACCTTTCCTCGAAAGAGGCCGAGAGCGACCTTATGTGCTGCGAGTTGAGACATCACCTCGAATTTCGAACGGAACATACAATGTCACTCTCAATTTCCAATACAAGGATGCTATTGGCAAGACCTATGCCGACTCTACAAACGTCGAGGTTAGCGTGGGGATCGTGCCTAGACCTCCCGCAGGATGTCTGATAGCGACAGCAACATATGGTTCTGAACTTTCTCCAGAGGTCCGGTTTCTACGCGAATTCAGGGATCGAGAGGTTGTTCGGACGTTGGCCGGAAGAGAGTTCATGACCATATTCAATGCCTGGTATTATTCTTTCAGCCCCACTATTGCGAAAACTATAGCTGAATATCCGTTCATCCAAACCATCGTTAGAATACTTCTCTATCCCCTCATCGGAATACTTCACCTGTCAGCAGCAACATACTCAGCTCTTAACTTCAATCCGGAGCTTGCTGTTGTAGTGGCTGGTCTGTTGGCCAGTTCATTTATTGGAGCCGTCTACTTCTCGCCGTTCGTGATTCTTGTGGCAGGGTTGTCGCAACGCAAACGAAGATTGGCCCTATCGCCGGAGCTTTTCAAGATACTTGCTGGGTTATGGCTAGCAAGTCTCGCATTGATAGCCATTGGAGAGTCTCTAGTTATGGCGATAGCCGTAATGGTTGGAGCTGGCGTATTTGTGCTGGCAAGTCTCAGCATATCAGCTGTAGGAGCTGGAGCTGTGGTGCTTCGAGCGCTAAGGAAATAAGATCCTAAAACTACAATAATGTGAGTCAGAGTCTAACTCGGTCCACTGAGCCGACTGGTTTACAGACGACTGCATATCTGCAGCAGAGCTGCGTATACTTTCTCGATCAATGATGATACACATTCATAGTATTCTTCGAACTGCAGAAGGACATCTTCTCTGTTGAAGTCACTTCTGTCAATTGGATAGTCGTAGACAAGCTTTCTTTTGCGAATTTTGGGCAAAAAAGGCCTTCTAGATACTGTGATGGCAATGGTCGCAAGGCCTTTGTCAACGTCAGCTTCGAGACATGGAATATGAACAGCGACCGATCTCGACTGTGAGGACGTTAAACCCATCTCATCTCTTGCAAATAGTCTGCCTGCTTCTCCATTTACTGTATATGTCCCATCTACTGTCCCGATGAGCGGCATGAGTCGTCTATGCACAACGACATTTCGGTAGTCCATCATTTCCAAGCATTTCTTGATAAGAGGCGCATAATCTCGCCCGTTCGGTTTGAGGAGGATCTTTCTAAGTTGTGAAACGTCCACCTTCCAAGAAATATCTACAGAACTGTCTCTGATCCACCTCAGAAATTCTTTGAAACTCACCCGCTCTTCTTCTCCCTTTGGCTTTGAGAGGCACATCAGGTTTACCATTTGAGCTAACGCATCCAGCGAGGAGGACATGTTTGTTAGAAAGGCACAGAGTGCTACTTGCAATTTGAATTTGAAGGAACCATCAGAAAGCCGAGTTCGTTTTCTATCTGTGATTCCTATAAGTCCTACCAGTTGGTTTAGATTCATTCGTGAAGCTGCCAGCCAAAAGATCGTGCTATAGTGATAATGATGTAAAATGTCGAGATTCTTGTCAATCGATTTCGGGTCTAGAGGTCTCGCGAGAAAGGTTTCGAAGAACTTTCTGTGATTCTTGAGATCTATCTTCATTTTGCGCCATATGTAGGAGACCACAGGGTCTTTGAAATAGTCGTCAAACCAAAGGACCGGAGGCTCTACCCAGCTAAAAGTATCGTCAGGAAATCTCACTACAGCATATCGTTTTTCATACAGCAAGCTGTCATCTCGACGGACTTTAACGTCAGGAACAGCTTGAATAATCTTTTGAACTCGATCAGCAAAAGCCTCGATTTCCGACTTAGTGGCATTCTCGTTGCTTAGAAAACACCAAACGCTCGCTTTAGGGCGTTTCCGAAAATGCTCGTAATAACGAATCCTTACATTTCCTTCTGGGTGGCAGAAGAATCCAAAATCTATAGTCTGGAATCCGTTTTTCTTGAAACTACTTTCAAGGGCATCTATAGTTCCAGCAATATCATTGTCATTTATCCTGATGTAGAAGTGTGGTCTATGTAGGATGCGTCTTTTCATGCGTCCTATTGTCGACATGAGTTATGATATCGATGAACAGACAGAAAAACCAATTCGCTCCGTCTCTTTATACTGCCCGAGGGCTAGCAATGGCTTCTTTACGCTCAGAGTCAATGCAATGAAAAACCAATGTAGCGGTCTGGAGACAGTTGGCTCGGATGGCCAATTCTAATTATGCCGTTACAAAGAACCTTTCCAGGTCAGATTGCCGCCCACGATCCTGTAGCCCTTCACTTTTTCGCAGAGGTCTTCAACGGGGCATCTTCGACACTTCCATTTCGAGCAGAGGCTTGAGCCGATGGTTATTCGATGGAATTGTAGATTACGCTGGCAGAGTAGAAGACTGTCAGTGAACAAAATTACATTTGCCAACGATTAAGTCTTTGTAGCCTTATTCTAGATATAATATGAATACGGCGAGTGATTCGGGAGATAAATTGTGACAAACTACGATACCGTTGAAGATCTCGAAATCAATTACCTATTAAAGAAAAGACATGTCCGAATCAAGAACTATACAAAGCTTGACCGCCAAATCAAATTGTTTGGAGAGAAGGTTCTGGGCAAGCTGAACTTTCAGCTTCTCTCTCTATGCCACCTTGGCGTATTCTGGAAAGCAGGTATCGCAAAAATCTTCCTGGACGATCTAGAGGCAATGTATGTAGAGAATATCGACGACATACAAATCCAAAAGAAGCCACCTTGGATGCTTCGAAAGTATATGCTTGTCACAGCTCTGCTAGGAAATCTTTCAGGTGCTTTAGACCTAGTTTCTCAAGAGATCAACCTTGCTTATGATCTACAATTTGATGAGAGAGTCTCATTCAGAGATATCCGGAAGGAGATTTCCAAATCGCGCAATAGAATTAAGAGAGGTATATTTCGAAATAGAGACATAGACCTCGCAGGACTTATCAAGGTATTCGACAGCTATGCTGATGAGCTCGAAACACTGCTGCGATATAGAAACTTTTTCGAGCACAGAAGACCTCCTCTAGTAATGCTCGCCATAAGCCGCGTAGCGTCGGGAACATACACTTATGACTTTCTTTCTGGCGTTCCAAGATTCTACGACGAAAAAGGAAATCAGGTTCCTGATTATGAGGCTAGGATAATATGTGAAAAACTGGGTGGCCGTAAAAAGCTGAGAAAGATGCGGTATCGTTATCCGGTAGGCATAGTCTTTGTTAATGACTCGTTTCATATTCTGAGAAGAATGTTGGTCCCAAAAAGAGACAAGCTTGATCTTCTTCCGTCAGAATTGCATAATGAAGATTTTGAATGGATAGACGTCCTACAATTGTGCAAGGACCTATACCGAAACGTATTGGAGTTCCTTGGTGCAACTTATGCAGTCTTGTTATCAAAATTCAAGAATCTCATCAAAACAAAAACGTGAGTTTTACGAAAGCACTACCTTTGATATCGTGTGAATACAAGTCTTAAGGAGAGGAAGACGCTGTCAGAGGGTTTGTTCTGACTATGCCTATTATCTGTCCTAAATGCCATGGTATGACTGTTCGTCAGGTCACCAAGCCGAAGAAGACCAAGTATGGTCGGATTCACAGGAAGTTTCAGTGTAAGGACTGCGGCCACTACTGGATCGAGAAAAGATAGCGCATTCTAGAATGATCAAATCAGCTATTTGAGTAGTTTACGAGTGTTTTCCTAAACCTAGAGAGTTATCAGCCTATCTGTTTATTATGGCGGCTGCCAAGAATTGATTGAGAGTAGGATTGAGTTGTCGAATAAAGTGATTATGGCATTGTTGCATGATGTTATAGAGAGGTCTATGGTCGCTCTTGAGATGCCTGAAGATCCAAACAGGATAGATGAGCATCATCCGTTGGTCTATCACTTGGAAGAAGAGTTGGCTAGGCTGTTCGCTCTAGCCGGCGGCGCTAGGTGTCTTAAGCTGGAGGAGAGGCTTAGTAAGCTGCTGCGGGAGAATCCTGGAAGGGTTGAAGAGATAGTCAAAGAGCTAATCGCAAAATACTATCGAGAGAAGATACTGAAGGGACCTCCAGACAGGTTCAAGGAGGCGAGGGAAAAAGCAAAAGAAATATGGGCAGCAGTCTAACCGGTAACATCTCTAATCAGCATTATGAAGATCTACAAGGAATATTGTCTAGCTGTTCCACTCAGCCGATTTGTCCAACTGGCTTGGAAGAGGGGGCATATGGGACTAGATAGTATTCTACCCCTCTATTAGACCGGTGGATTAAGTGGCTTCGGTGGAACAAGCCTTCTGTGCTTCTTCTTCGGCTGTATTAACGAGCCCTGCAACCGTTTCTGCACTAGATTCTACTCAGTAAGCAACATATTGAAGAGCTGTCCCTATTTTTCTCAAGCGAGTGAAGCAGCCATTGTTCTTTGATATGGAGACCACCGGACTCGACCCCTCCAGCGATCAGATAGTAACCGTTCAGGTTAGGAGGAGAGGAAGGAATTACATCTGGAAGGCATGGAAGCCAGATGAGTACACAGCCATAGATGATTTCCTAGACTTCTTGAAAGGCATTGGAAGCGCTGAGCCAATTATTGGGTACAATATACTGAAGTTTGATCTGCCATTCATACTTGTAAGGCTGACCAAGTACAAGACAAAGCGGGGAATCACGAGAGGGCTCTGGATGCTTCTCTATCAGAAGAGATGGATGGATCTCTACCAGATTTTGGGCGACTCGTATCTCGGTCTCAAAGAATGGGTAGCCACCGCCAAGCTCAGAAGAAAAGTCAAGATTGGTGGCAAAGACGTACCTCTCTTGTTCAAACAAGGCAGGTGCGGCAAGATAGTGGCATACGTCAACCAGGAGCTTCTCCTACAGGACATGCTGTTCAAGTGGCTACAGACAAGATCATTCTACTGGCATCTCGTCAAGCTTCAAAGACAGGTCAATCCTGAGACCATAGCCAGATTGCTTGGTGAGGAGCTACGACCAAGGTAACATCGCTTCCAGTCTATTCCACTCATCCGACTCAGTCGACAGGCTTACAGACGGGTCTAGGGGATAACTGGCTGTTCCACCCTCCCTCTGGAACCAGTGGATTAAGTGGACTGAGTCGAACATTAATTTAGGTTCACACTTGTAAAATAACATAGGTGTAGTCTGCTTGTCAACAGTTCCTGAGATGAGAGGGTTCATTGGGGTCTGCAAGAACGAAACAGAGCAGGAATGCCTTAGATCGATGCTATTCGGCTCCCTGAAAAGCTGGTTCGATAAAGTTAGCCAAGTCAGGAGAGGCGACGTCGGTTTTCTTTTGAATCTTGACAAGAATATTCTATACGGTATTTTCAGGGCTGAAACTGATGGAATGCTTAACATCGTTCCGGAAGCATGGGGAGGACGATTCCCCTCCCAGATTCGCGTGTCTTGGGGAAAGAAACACGATCCATTGCCAAATGCAAAGGAGCTGCTACAGGGACTAGGAATTCATCATGCAAAATACATATTGACGCCAAAAGAAGTAACTACCGTAAGAGATATTTTTGAGCGCCCAGAACAGGTAGAAGTCTTTGTTGTAAGACCGGGCCTTAGGGCGACTTCAGAGCAACCGTATTTCAAGACAGATGACGGCCATATCGTCAAGAGTAAAAGTGAGGTAATAATTGACAATTGGCTCTATCATCACAATCTCGTCCATGCTTATGAAAGGAAGGTTCCAGTAACGGAAGACCTGACATGCGATTTCTATGTGCCTGTTGCCCAATGTTATATAGAATACTGGGGACTAGAAGGGCTTGAAGATTATGAGAAGCGCAGAGAAAAGAAGATCAACATCTATCAAAGGTATCATCTGAACCTTATTGGACTGAAAGAAAAAGACATTGGACGAGTAGATGACGTACTGCCGAAGAAACTAACTCAATTCCTGCCAGAGGACTTTAGAGTGCTGTAGATCTAAGAGACTTGGCATTTTGCATTTCACACTTGTTGATCAAGGATTGACTAATATGGCATGTCTATTTCCAAAGACAAATCGGAAGAACTGCGATTATTGATCTCAATCAAAAGATATATTTCATCTTACAATTCAACATCTATGAGAGAGCTGTAATGCCTAGTGACTTCAAAGCACCATCTGAAGGTCGCCAAGAGATTCTACGGTTATTCATAAATGCGGGATTTCAAGTTCACCCAGAAGCCTACAAAATCTTATGCGAGTCAAAGAATCCAATAGCCATTGTCAAATCAATCATTGAGAAAGCGAATTTGTTGAAAGATAAGCCGTTCATCATAACAAGTGAATTGTTGCGACGATTAGGCATAGGGCAAATGTCTCAGCGGTCTCAATCTCACTTCAATAAAGAATCTTTTGACGCGAAAACTGAGGAGGTTGGTGAAGACTGGGATTTCGCAGATGCCGACACACAATGTTTGACACATGGTCTTCATCCCTATCCGGCCCGCATGGTTCCTCAGGTTGCGGAAAGACTCATCCGCAGATATCTCCTAGAAAAAGTTGCTCCTCCTTTCAATCAATATACGGTGCTGGACCCTTTTTGCGGAAGCGGAACAGTTCTTGTTGAATCCTTGCGACTGGGTTTCAATGCAATTGGAAACGATATTAATCCCTTGGCAGTCCTTATCGCAAAAACAAAGAGCAGTCCACCTGACCCTTCTACTCTCAAACAGAGTGCTAGACAGCTGTTTGGTGACCTCGATGACATTGAAATGGATCAGGTTCGGCAGGTTCCTCGCCACATCAGATTCTGGTTTCAACCGACTTCAATTCGAGGTTTGCTGGCAATTAAGTCTAAGATAGAAAAAGAACATAATGAGAAAGTCAAGGATTTTTTAAAGATTTGTCTCTCAAATACCGCCTACAAGGTTTCACTGGCTGACATCAACAATCATCAAGCCCACCCCGCGAGATATTCCAGAGAGGAGTTAAGGAAGAAGCCGAGACCGGATGCTCTGTCAGCTTTCTTAGAGGTGATGGAGAAGTCGATAATCGCTGTTGATGAATTCTATCGAAGCTGTCGTCCAAATCACGCTAGAGTCAGGGTATTAAGGGAAGATGCCCGTAGGCTTTCACTTGACGAGAAGGTTGACTTAGTAGTCACCTCGCCTCCCTATGGCGAAGAGCAAAACACTGTTGGTTACATGAGATGGGCCAAAATAGGACTGTTTTGGCTTGACTATAGTCCAAGCATGCTTCTTGAAATTGAAAAGAAAACGCTTGGCGGAAAGAGAGTCCGAAGTTTCGTTCCCATTCACTCTCAAACCTGCAACAATATCATAAGACAAGCACGAAGAAAGAGTGGTGATCGAGCGCTTCATGCATGTTCTTTCTTCGAAGATTACTACGAGAGTCTTAAGAGAATTGCCGATGTGTTAGGAGCAGGCAAGTACTGTTGTATCGTTATCGGTAGCAGACTTCTCCTCGGCGAGAAGGTGCCAACGGATAAGATAACAATAGAAATGTCCAAATCGCTAGGGCTCTCTCACGTTAACACTTACTTGCGCAATATCCCCAAGAAAGTCATGCCCTCTAGAGTCCCAGAGGGAGAGACAATCAATCAAGAAAGCATAATCATTCTCAGGAAGTAAAGAATGTGGCTTCATCTATCGCTCCGGAAGAAGCCTATCTATTGGGGTGCCTGTATACTCGGGGATCTGTGGAGCAGACTACGACTGGCTACAGCATTAAACTGCGAATTCCTTATCATGTATACTCACCGATTGGAATCTATATAGTAGAAGCACTTCTCGCTGACAAAGAGCCAATGTCATCAGCTGACATTGAAAAACTGCCAAAAATACAGGCTAGAAGATTAACGACAGCTGACATTTCCAGGGCATTAAGACAGGTTAGAAAATGGTACCCTCCTCACAAGCCATCTCCGCAGCCATTGCTCAGTAAAGATGCTTCCAACCGCTGGAAAATACAGAATGAATCATTGGCGAAGGAGTACCTTGATTGGCAAGAGAAGTACAAAGATAGGGAACTTAAGAGCATCGGATTCGTGCTGAATCATCTGAGGAAAACAGCCGCAGCAATGACAGGAAACATCAAAGTGGACTATGAGCCGAGCGCCTTCCATGTGAGATATGCCACTATAGACTGTGAAATCCCTGGTCTTTTCTTTCAGAGGTTGAAATCTGACTATTCACTAGATGTCGGAGACATATACAAAGTTGCGAGAATTCCTGATAGGATAAAATCGTTTGACGTAATTGGATTGCAGGAATTTGTTAGAGGATGCGCTGATGCAGGTGCCCACTTTGACAGAATGCCGCCTTGGCAAATCAGGAAAATGAAACGCGCCGAAAGATTGTGGCATGTGAGACTTGGCGTAGTCAACAGTAACCCAGCCCTCGCCTTTGACTACTGCAGAATACTACAGGACAAACTTCACATCCCTATCTTTGTAATTAACTGGGCTGGGATAGGTGACTCCAGAAGGACGCACCCTAGAGGCGGACGAGACCACTTTGCAGAATTCTGGGCCTTGAATTTCAAGGACTTTCCAGACCCATTGTTCTACAACACATGGAAGCAAGAGGAATTCAAGGAGCATCTTTCACAGGATCAGAGCACGTTGGCGAAACTGGGAATGAAGAGTCTAGCTGACCTGCGCCCATGTCCTCGAACTACACAACTGAGAAAATATATGAAGTCATGTTTGACCTTAGGCTGTCCTCACCTAGGTCGTGGTGCCGAACTGCTGACTAGCTTCACTGGTGGAACAATTTAGTTGCGAGAGGAACAACTTCGGACTGTAGCACTTGCTTGGCTACAAGCTAGATACGCGTCAAGCACGTTTGGACTTCCTCTTTTCAAGCTTCATGAGTTACATCAAACGATAACTGAATATCTTAAGTCAAGATTTATGGGAGAAGATTTGACGAAAATACCACTGTATGACCAACTGGACATTGAGCCTGATATAGTCGGAGTGGTGAGACTCAGGAAGAACGATGACTACTCTCTGGCATGGATAACAGCTGAAGTAAAAGTAAATAAAGTGAACATGACCGATTTCAGGGAGGCATTGTTCTTCGCTGAGAAGACTCACTCCTACGATGCATTTCTGCTTTATGATGGCCGGGTAACAAAAGACGTGGCTAGGTTAGTAAAGAAAGGTGGGCATTCTTTTCAAGGGGTAACGAAATGGGGAAACCCATCAAGGAAGTTCTTGTCTTTACTGAGGCACCAGGACGGGCGCTTCGTGAGGAACACCTCATTGTGAGAACTTCGGCACTTGATCGCGCCATTCTACTTACTAGGCTATCTACTATGCTTTTCCATATCTCTGGACAGAAGACAGCTTCTCTCTTATCGCTTCTATGATGAATTCTGCTCTGCTTCTATAGCCTAAGACCCTTCCTTTCTATCGGTTTGTTTATCTCTCTGGCTAGCTCACTTGACTCTTTCCACTATCAAACGCTTCTTCTTGGAGTCTATTCTTATGGTCACCTCGTCCCCCTCATGGAACGGAAATAGTCCGTCTCTCGCTATCTCAGTTGGCACATAGACAAAGAACTTGTCGTAAACCCCTTTGCCAGTCTTTGTAGGTCTGTTGATGAATCTTCCTTTTCCTTCTATCACTTTGGTATCCTCAATTGGTGTCACAACGGAATTCCCTATGCCCGTTTCCGATACACATTCTGATATCACATTTTGGTAGCACAAATCTTATCAGCTCTGGCTGCCGAGATTACCAAGCAATAGTCTTTAAGCCAGAAGGTATTCCCATGAGGAGGCTAGAGAACGAATATCTCGCAATTCTGGAAGGACTGAAGGAGGGATCTAAGACTGGTTCAGATCTTTCGGCTAAGTTGAGCCTATCGAAAACGGTTGTTGCGGGTCGTCTTGCTCCATTGGTTCGATGGAGCTGCATACGAGAAGCCAAGCCCAGCCTCTACGAGATAACCGAGAAAGGCTTGGAAGCTCTTCGGACAGGCATAAGACCTCCTGTAGAAGAGAAGAAAAAGAGGCTGAGGATAGTTGGTCCTCGAAGCCAGATACCTGACTTGGTCTATGAGCCTGTAAATGAGCAGGGCGTTATCTTCCTCTTCGCCAAATACCATAAGGAACTCGGCATAGAATACATCGAAGGCATACAGCAAGGTTTTCCTGATGCTTTCGGCAGAAGAAAGATTGGGAAAGCAGGATATGAGCCTGTCAATATTGAATTCGAATTTAAGAGTCTAGACTTCAAAACCCACGGTCATGACTCAAGTAAGTGTGATATTATCATTTGTTGGGAGCATAATTGGCCTGAATGCCCGATAGAAGTCATCGAAATGAAAAGCGCTTTGGCCAAACTGATAGAAACGAGCAAGAGGACGTAGAAAAGTCCTTCATTCAAGGCTGAGAATTTTTTTTAATTTTCCAAAACGAAGCTAGGGAAGGCTACTGCTCAGCGCGTATAACCGTTGAAAGATACCCATGATTCATAGCAAGAAGCCCGAGCGAAGAGAAAAGCGTTCTGGAAGCATTCGTCAACTTCTCAAAGAATCATCCAGACGCGGTCTTATGCTATTACGCTGGAATCAAACGATTCGATGAGGATCTTGTCAAAAGAAGGCTAAGACATCATGGTCTCCCTTCAGAATTCCTAGTGATGAAGGATCTATTTCACGCGATCAGGAGATCCTTTGCCGTCAAGAAATATTCGCTCAAATATGTTGGCATGCGCTTCGCCTACGAATTCAGACATCCTGAATTGAATGGACACGCCGCTGCAAAAGCATACAGAAGATACCTGAAAAAGGGTGATGAGGGCCTACTTCAAAGGCTGATGGAATACAATGAAGACGATGTCAAAGCACTATCTTTCATAATCGATGGAGCATCAGCTATTCCGAACCTTAAGATAGTCAAACGGCCTGTGATCAAACGAAAAGTCGAGAAGATTGAAGAGAACCTCTATAAAGTATCAAGCTTCAGACTCAAACGTAGAGCATACATAGTCGATCTATCCAAAAGAAGCTGCACTTGCCCAAGTTTTCAGTCGACATCAGTCCAGTGTAAACACATCAGACTGGTCCTAGAACAACTTTCATGAAGCTCAAAAGTCGCCTATTTCATTAGATCGAGTGAGTTTGAAGAAAATCTAGGCTCTCTTGAAAACGAGTAAAAGATTGTTTAAGGAATCCATTATTTATTTTCGCAAGAGTGCCTATCTCTCCACCAGCTGTTCGAGGCCCCAGACCTCGAAGTCCTCTCCATTCAAAACAGGTAGCACAAGGATGACTTTTCCTTTGGCCATAGGACCCAGCCTTGTTATTAGAGCGTCTTCGTAGCGAGCGAGCTGTTTGGCATCAGGGTTATCCATCCCTTTTACTTCGATTATTAGAACCTCTTCATTCTTCTCGCCCAGAAGATCGGCCTTCACATAACCTAATTTCACTTCCTGAGAGACCTTGAAGGTCGATCTCTCTAGCCTTTGTTTGGCCATATTCTTCAAAGAGTTCTCGTCGATGGTCATCAGTGATGCCTTTGCTTTTCCAAGGATCCTCCACTCTTCTACACGCAGCCTCCAAATCTTCGAGAGAGTTTCCAAGAAATCTTTCATTTTTTGATCGCCCTTCTGAGCAGCCTCGGAAATGCGCTCCTCTATATCTTTAATCTCTTTCTCGGCATTCTGAATATCCTTGGCGTACCTCTCAGTTTCGGACATTCACTCATCCTTCTCTTCACCACATGTAGGCGAGCTTCTTTAACAAAATTTCGGAGTTTTTCAGCTAGGTCAATGGCTTCATGGTTGACTGGCGCTTCCAAGCGAAGAATCGATCGCAAGGCATCATTCAACAAACTTTGAGAAAGCTTCACTAGATCTTCATGCTTCTCCGTAAAATACTCGGCCATTAAATCAGGAACCTTCAAGCAAATTGTTTTCAAACGATTTACCTCCCGACGCTTCAAGCGTTTTCAAGATTGAGAAAGTCTAAAAGGATTGCTGATTTTTTTACAGTTAAGGAAGGTTGAGTAACCTTAAGGATCTGTGAGCATCTGTGATTACCCTTAAGTATCGCCATTTCTCACAAATGCACAAGCGCCGCTATGTGCGGAAAACCGCGTCTAGCAAATCTGTCTCGATGAGGATTTTGTTAAAAGGGATATAGATTTTGAAAGAGTTGCTTTTATCCCTGAACACGATTCGTGAGAAGTCAAAGGATTATGGAGACTGGCTTACAGGAATTGATCCGAGGTATCCAGATAGTTTTGCCATGATATTCAATGATACAACATTGACTCTGGAAATATTGGACTACTACTATGGTATATGGAAGAGGAAACGCTTACTACCGACAGACATGATAAAACGCTTGAGGAAAGAGAACGCGGAGAGAATTTTAGGAATCACTAAATGGTCCTTTATCTCTGCCCTTTCAATCATAGAATATTCAGCCAAAGAAATGCTGAAGATGGCAAATACCAGCTCCTTTGAATATTTGAGAACAAAGTTACAAAGCGGTAAACGTGTCTATCTAAGCGAAATAATCGAGAGATCCAAAAAGATCACATTAATAGACGAACAGCAGTATGGGATATGGCGGGCTTTGATTGAGGTTAGAAATGCCGTCGTTCACAACAATGCGATAGCGGACATTGATGGCGGATACGAGATAGATGACATAGAGATAAATTTCGTCAAGGGAAAAATGGTTAGGGGTAAGTTGAATCTTTTCATCAAACTCCTAGGAATTACCACAGACCAATATTACAAATGGCTAAGGGCATTGCTTCAAGCAAGAAACAGCCAAAACTGGAGGGTCTGAGAAGGTGAATTCGCCTATATTCGCTCTCACAAGATCTTTTCTTCTTCCGCATATATCCCGAATATTCCAGTAAGGAAGTTCGCGACGACTTTTACGTTATGTTCACTCCACTCTGGCTTCCAAAGACGCACAGCATCGCAAAACAAGGATTCTAAATCTTTCTCATTGGAACTCCGAATTCTCTTTGGCTCAATCCTGAGAATTTCGTTTAGAAATTTTCTAACTAGAGCTTTGTCTTCATGCTTGTGATACGTTAACATCAAGCTCCTAGAGACCTCCGAACCAAAAACTTGCCGTTACTCAGTACTTTTACAAACTCCCAGTCTTGATCTAGGTGAGAGGTAACCTTGTCCTCGCTTACAATTCGCTTCTCGAAAGGCTTTCTTTCTTCATTCTCATATACCCTGAATATCACAGCTAAGTATCTCGCCGCCTCGTCTACGTGCTCTTCACTCCAATTTGGCTTCCACATATGTGTCGCTTCATGCATCAAGGCTTCTAGATCCAATCCGCGATCCTTTCTTTGAACAAAGATTCTGCCGGTTTCAGGTTCAAAATATGCATCCATATCCTCCGCTTGAAGCCTCTTCCTATCTTCATCAGTGAAGATCAGAATTTTCGTTGGTTCAATGTTTAAGAGTTCTTTTAAGAATTTTCTAAGAAAAGCTTCGTCCTCATCACTCAATCTGCCTAGCAGCATCTAATGAGCCTCGTATAGGTCTTCTAATCACTATTTTGCCTTTGCTCTTTTCTCTAACCAAGTCCCAGCCTTCATCCACATACGCGGTAAGCTCATCCTCAGAGACAATCTTGCTCTCGAAAGGCTTACCACAGTTATGCTCCGTCTTTTCCTCTAGATGTTCCCTTGACCATTCCCCAATCCCAAAAAATTTGAGCATCCATCAATGGGAGTTTCTAGTGGCCCTTCGATTCTATCTCCTTTGTTTTGAGAGTTTATTCATAATTTCTTTGAGTCTTTCGTAGTCCACCTCTTGTCTCTGTCTTGGTTCGTATTTTTTGTCGATTTGCCCTACTATCTCTTTTAGTCGATCCTTTAGTGATGTGCTCTTCAAACTGTGTATGTGTGACCGCTGAAGTCTTTGATCGTGGGGCACACCATGTTCATGGTCTTCGGCGATCTTGAATGTGTGGATGTGATCCTTTCCAGTCGAGATAAGATCCATTATCTCATTGAATGTCCGTATCTTATGTTGGTGTTCTCGCATCTTTTCCTCATGATATTCTCTAGCTACCTCCTGAGCCTTTGCCCATGTCTTCCGCTCGTTCGCTCGCCCTAGACATATAGAGAACTTCTCCCCTCGTTCAGAACTTTCAAAATAGAGGTATTCGTTCTTATTGATTAGCTTCCAAGTAACGCTCATTCTTCATCAAGCTATTATTAATGGAAATAGCGTTAAACTTAAAAGTGTCGGTGCTGTTATTAACGGAAGAGTCCGTTAAATACATTACCACGAATGGAAAAAAGGGGACAGTGAGAAACGTCTCGTCAAAGAATCCGGAACGGCTCCCTAGCCGACAAAGAAATCAGGAATCCAAGTTGCGGAGGTAAGATTGATTGAGTGAAGATTATTCTGAACGGTATATCGAGTTCGTCGCCGGTAGTCCTGACCAAAGAAAATCGCCGCCTTATATGATCAAACTGAAGGATCTACCTGCGGAAAAGGAGAAACATGAAGGTCAGGAAGCCTACACGTCTATCTTTCGATATCCATCGCCTGACCCATATGTTGGCCCGCTTCTATCCGGCTGGTATGTGGATTTCGACTCTCCTGAAGATTTAGGTAGAGCCCAGAAAGAATGCGCTATGGTTGTGAATGAGCTTATCCGTCGGTTCAAGATTCCGGAGGAAAGTTTAGGGATCGCCTTCAGCGGCGGAAAAGGTTTTCATCTGCTGTTGAGCCGTCATGTCTTCAACGCTCAACCCAGCAGTCTCCTACCAAAGATCTGGAAAAGCATGACGGAAGAGATCGTCCAGCAATGCAGGCTGAAAACAGTAGACACAGGCATATACCATTGTCGCGCTCTGTGGCGGCTACCTAACTCCAGACACGCTAGCGGTTACTATAAGATCCACATCACAAAATCGGAGCTCGAGAACCTAACAATTGAAAAGATTAGGGAGTTGGCAACCAAGCCTAGAGTGACAGTGGCGATAATTCCTAGACATTCTTCGGAAGCAGAGCACTGGTATTCAAAACATGTCAACAGAATTGAGAAATGGATCGGTGAACGGAAGGGGAAATTTGAGGCTGCCGACTTCACAACATTACAAGTGGATCTTCCTTGCATCCAGAAACTGTTTCAATCAAGCATCCCTCTGGGCAGAAGAAACATCTCTCGTTACTCTCTAGTCATAGCTTTCAAGATGGCTGGAAAGAGTCTAGAAGACTCTAAACGGCTGCTCCTCGACTTTAACAGCCGCTGCGACCCACCTGAGAAAGAGGAAAAGGTCCTCGCCGAAGTTAAGCGCTTGTATGAATCAGAGTATCATATCGGATGTGGCGACCTCCAAGAATACTGTCATGGCAAGGAATACTGTCCGCTCTTCGCGAAGACAATGGTCAAAGCTGAACCCATAGAAGGTGTCGTTGCCGAACAGAGGGAAACCGTGTTTTCAGAGGAGGTTAAAGCTGAAGCTCTTCAACGTCTAAAAGAGGAACCGATCGAGTACGTCGTGAAAATAGGCAATCTCCTCCATAAGGGCGACCAAGTTTTACTGGGGCTTGATTGGCTCTCAGCCCTGTCACCTGAACTTGCTTATCAATTGCATTTGATGAGTGTTGGAAAAACTGGGAAGGGGAAGACCGACCATTTTGAGACTGCTTTAGAGTTTATTCCTAGAGAGAATGTAATCTATGTAAATGACCCGAGCCCAAAAAGCTTCTATTATGCCGCGAAAGCCGGAGTCAAATTCGATAAATGCGTACTTCTGATCGATGACGCCACTGAAGATCATATTCCCATACTGAAATCTTTGACTTCGCAGAACCGTCTTAAACCGAGAGCTTGGAGCGTTGATGAACAGCAGTTCATCGACCTGAACATCGAAGGCGACCTAGTTGTATGGTGCTCAAGTGTATCGCCGATCCGAGATGAACAGGGACAATTGACGCGACGTTTCCTTGTTGTAAATCCCGTCGAAAGTGAGGAGTTGGATCGGCAGGTTGCAAAGTTCACGATCGAGAGAATGAGGCGCGGGGTCAGCAGGAAAGAGGTGCCTCCAGAATTTGAAGTTGTCAAATGTATGACCAAGATTTTGAAGGGGAATATGTGTAAAGTTGTAATTCCATTCGAATTCGACTTCATAACCGATCCGCAGCGAACCTTACACAGCTTCTTCGTTGGTATTCTACAGGCAGTAGCAAAGGCGAACATGTTCAAAAGGCTAGTCGTCGAGAGGGAGGGAGAGAAGATTATTTGGGCTGAGCCAGAAGACTTTGAGGAAGCAAAGAAGATCTGGAAGGAATTCGCACTCTACCAGATGAAGGTGGACTATACCGGGCTTCGCATCTTAGAAGCGCTTACAGACAAGGAACCTCAAGGTTCACTTGATGAAAAAGAGAAAGAAACCAGACCTGAACCCAGTGACGATGCGCCCACCGTCTCGTATTTAGCCAAGAAACTGCGCGAGTCACCGAGGACCATCAGGGACAAACTCAACAACCTATACGACGCTGGTTTAATCGATAAGAAATGGTGGGGATCATGGAATACCGAGCATTACTTCTGGAAGGTACCGTTTCTAACGAAGCTCGAAGAAGAGATCAAAATCAAACAGGAATCTATATCTATAGAAAGTATTAGATCCTTTGCGCTTGCGGTGAATCTGGAACAAGAATATGCAGAAAAATATCTTGAGAAAATCCTCCAAGAGGCCAAAATACCACAGCAAGCGCAATTTCAGAGACCACTGCAATTGAAATCACCGCAGAAGGTTGATCTCTGCCGTAACCACGTTTTCCAGCTCGGCTGGTATGAAAAGCATAGGGTCGGCAAGGCGGAGATCCGAGGATTAACCAAGAAAGAGATGGAAGCCTTGAGATGCAGCGAGTGCGGTAACACAGCCGAGTTTGAGGTTACTCCGCTGTGACCGCCATGTTTACTGTGAAATACGTTTGCGAGAAGAAGTTCAGAAATGACCGCGTCTACCAAACGATATATCAGAATAAGACTGCGTTCTTCAAGCGCTTGTCTGAAGAGGAAAAACGGCGGGACCAGCGGGTATGCGAGGACTGTTCGACATCTCTATGGAATGAAGTTGAGAAGCGCTACATCGATTTACCGAGGCATCTGGCTGATTGGGAGATTGTTATTTGAAGCCGTTAGGAAACTTGTATGTTCGCTGCAGAGACCAGGCGTTATTCAAGGATGTGGACCCCATCCTGCACCGTCCTTGGTCCCGAGAAGTAAAGTTTGAGCCGAGAGAGGTATGAATTAGGATGGCTGGTTTCTACAACGGCTTTCGAGGACATACTTGGCAAAGCGAGTTAAAGTCGGGAAGTCGGAGCGATAAAGCTCCGCTCGGCCAGCTGCCCATAAAGTGCCCACAATGCCGCTCGCAGAGGATCTGGAAGGATGGGCTCCGCCATCTAACCGGCAGGAAGATTCAGCGGTATCTATGTCGAGACTGCGCCTTCAGATTCAGCGAGTCTACGCAAGCGAATGTAAAGTTGAACGTCCCCAGCCAACTCCTTGAAGTGTCTAATCCTGGAGAGGATGACGTGGAGTCTTCTATCCTTAAGGCTGATCCGCTTATCAAGGACCCTCAGGATAAGGGTTCTCTCCCTCTCAGTAAAAATGTAGGATCTCATGCTGCATCAAACAGTGTTTCTGCCATAGAAAGATTAAAGGTCTTTCGACCGCATAATATTAAACGTCAAGTATGCGTGCCGGAAGGCGGCATGATAAACTTGGCCGAAGTGGAAACCCGCCAACAAGAAGCGGTCGCGGGGGCCAAACAGAAGCCAAACGAAGCTGAAGCGAAAATCCTAGAGCATGCTTGGACACTTAAGAAGCAAGGCTACAAGGAATCCACGATACGCCATAGAGTAGCCATCCTGAAACGCTTAGTGAAGCTTGGAGCCGACCTCTCAGATCCAGAGTCGCTCAAGGACTCGATAGCGCGGCATAACGTAAGCGAGAGCACAAAGCAGCAGATGGCATTCGCATATGATTGCTACGCATCCAGAAACTGCATCAAATGGGAGATCCCCAACTACAAGCAGACGCAGAAGCTCCCATTCATACCGTTGGAGTCTGAAATAGACGCGTTGATAGCTGGATGCGGCAGGAAGACAGCTGCAATCCTACAGTTAATCAAGGAGACAGGGATGAGGATCGGTGAGGCGTGCCGTTTGAAATGGACAGACCTAAACTTAGAAGCTGGAACCGTAACGGTGAACGAGCCTGAGAAGAACAGTAACCCTAGAATCCTCAAGCTGAGCGGAAAGGCGGTCGGCATGTTGAATGGCCTGCCGAGAAAGGGCGAGAGGATCTTTGGAGGCGCGGTCGGGAGGTGCGTAAACACCGGATTCTGGGGGCAGAGGCATCGGTTAGCCTTGAAGCTTCAGAACCCTAGGCTGCTGCAGATAACGTTCCATACGCTGCGGCACTGGAAGGCTACCACAGAGTACCATAGGACCAGAGATATCCTGTACGTGAAGCAGCTTCTAGGCCATAAGCGGATTGAAAACACTATGCTGTATACGCAGCTCATAAGCTTCGAGAGCGATGAATACGCGTCAGCCGTAGCCAAAAACCTTGAGGAAGCAAGGAAGCTTGTAGAAGCAGGATTCGAATACATCACAGATATCGAAGGCGTCAACTTGTTCAGGAAACGGAAGTAGCTGAAGACTGCAGTGATAAGCGGAAAAGTGAAGGGATAGAATTATATAATGCGCTCAAGATTCCAATTTAGCACTCCGAACTCTAGGTGGAAGAATAGTATGGTTTCGCTGTTGGCGTCGAGGTTCTTCTGTCATGTGACTACACTAGTTTCCGCTGTTTTTTGAAGGGAACTTGAATGTCTGTTCGCAAGTATTTTATCGACGACAGCTCGAAGAAGACTCAGGTCGACGAGTTTCTGGCTGAGGAATTGAAGAAAGCTGGTTACAGCCATGTTGAATTGACGAAGACTCCACTTGGGACTAGGGTTGTTATTTACGCAGCGAAGCCGGGGATGGTCATCGGTCGGCGAGGTCAAAGCATTAGAGACCTGACCCGGGTTTTCGGAGAGAAATTCAAAATGGAGAACCCTCAGATCTCTGTTGCAGCCATAGAGATTCCTGAGCTTGATGCGAGGGTTGTTGCTTCTCAAGTTGCGATGGCTCTTCAGAGAGGCGTTCATTTTAGGAGGGCTGCGTATTGGGCTGTCCAGAGGGTCATTAACGCTGGTGCTCTAGGCGTTGAAATAACGATCCGTGGCAAGCTATCCACGGAAAGGGCAAGGTACGAGAGATATAGGGCAGGTTATCTCCCGAGGGTCGGAGATCCTATTCAAAAGCAGTTGAAGCAAGCCGTGGTCTTCACGCAATTGAAGCCCGGGCTGTTTGGAGTGAATGTGAAGATTCTTCCGCCGGATGCTGAATTTCCAGATCAACCCTCGATTAGAGAGGGAAGAGTCGCTGAAGCTGAAGCTTCTGAAGAGACTGAGGAGATCAAGGTTGCCGATACTAAGGAAGCGTGAAATAAGGCAGATGATGCCTGAAGAGAGGAAGAAGAGGTTGAACGAGCTTCGAACAGAGCTTGTTCGCTTAAGGACGACAGTCGCCGCAGGAGGTACGATCGAAAACCCAGCGAGAATACGTGAGATACGGAGAACAATAGCAAGAATCCTGACAATCGAGAATGAGCAGAGGAAGAAAGAGGTCTCTGAGAAATGACTCCGATAACATCTCAAAACGTATTGAAACACGAGATCATAGGACTGGATACGAGAGTTGCCGGAGGTGCGAACAAGCAGCTCGTCGGCACCAAGGGAAAGATCATAGACGAGACAAGGAACACAATCACGATTTTCGACGGGAAATGCAAGCGGATTGTGCCAAAGGATGTAGCGATCCTACGAATTCGCCTCCCTGACGGAACGTGGGTCGAAGTCAACGGAAAGAAGCTCGTCGGGAGGCCTGAAGACAGAGTGAAGATGAGGTTGAGGGGATGGTAGTTCGTAACATAGGGATCGAAGTCAAGGTTCCTAGAAAGAGCTGCGATGACCGACACTGCCCTTTTCACGGGGTTCTGCCTGTAAGAGGGAAAGTCTTCGAAGGAACTGTGTCGAGCAGCAAGATGACTAGAGCTGTCACAGTTGAGAGAGACTACTTCCATTACGTGAAGAAGTATATGCGGTATGAAAGGAGAAGGAGCAAGATAATGGCGCATAATCCTCCATGCATAGATGCGAAGGAAGGGGAAAAAGTGAAAATCATGGAGTGTAGACCCCTCAGCAAAGCGATAGCTTTCGTTGTGGTTGAGAAGACTGGGAAAGAGGAGTGAAGACCGTAAAAGAGTTGATTCAATATGCCTGCTCCTAGAAGTCGAGCGGTTTCTGCGAGAGGGATGATCGAATACAGACCTCATATAGCGAGAGGCCTTCCGGCAGGAACGAAACTCTCTTGCACAGATAACACTGGGGCAAAGATACTTCGTTTGATCAATGTCTTCGGGTACAGGGGCAGATTGCGAAGACTACCGTCAGCTTGCGTCGGAGATATGATCATGGTTTCTGTCACTAAAGGTTCTCCTGACCTGAGAAGACAGATGTTCCCAGCAGTCGTCGTTAGGCAACGCAGACCTTTCAAGAGGCCCGAGGGCATCAGAATTCAGTTCGAAGACAACGCTGCCGTCATAATGACTCCAGAAGGCGAATTGAAAGGAACGGAGATACGTGGACCTGTAGCTCGAGAAGCAGCAGAACGCTGGCCTAGGGTAGCAAATATCGCGAGCATAATAGTCTAGGTGAGATTGGATGGCACATCGCAAGGGAACATTGAAGCCAGGAAAGCAGAGGAAGCTCGCTTTCAGCGCACCCAGCCACATCAGGCGGAAATTACTGGCAGCACCACTCTCTTCTGGACTCCGTGAAAGATATGGAGTTAGATCATTCCCAGTGAGGAAAGGCGATACAGTCAAGATACTGAGAGGAGACTTCAGTGGGATAGAGGGAAAGGTCTCAGAAACCAATACTGAGCAAGGTAGAGTATTTGTTGAGGGCGTGACCAGAGAGAAGGTTTCCGGGAGATCGACCAAGGTTTCAGTCCACGTCTCTAAAGTTGTGATTACGAATCTGAACCTTGACGATAAGTGGCGCGCTCAGTCTTTGGAGAGAAGGAAGCGAACGCGTGAGACGGAGACGACTGCGGAGAAGAAGGAGGTTTAGTCATTTTGGGTAAGAAAGGTGGGGTTAGACATTTAAAGAGGATGCCGGCGCCGGCGTTCTGGCCGCTACATAAGAAAGAGTTCCAGTGGGCTCCGAAACCGGTTGCTGGCCCTCATCCAGCTGAGAAATGTCTCCCACTGATGCTGATCGTCAGGGATATACTTCACTACGCGAAAAATGCTCGTGAAGCCAAGATAATGCTCTCAGAAGGCAGAATCAAGGTCGACGGGAAAGTTAGAGGAGAACACAAGTATCCTGCTGGGCTTATGGATGTGATCGAAGCTCCTGATGCGAAATCTGTCTTCAGAATCCTCCCCTCACCTGGACGGGGTTTGGATCTAGTTAAGATATCGAAGGAAGAATCATCATTCAAGTTGTGCAGAATCGAGAATATGACAACAGTTCGTGGAGGAGATATTCAGCTTAACCTCCATGACGGTAGGAATATCTTGATCAAAGCGAAAAATCTTGGCAGCTCTGTGCCGGATTCTTTTGAGACTTTAGATACGGTCCAATTAGCTTTGAAAGATCAAAAGATCTTGAAGCGCTTGAAGTTCAGAGAAGGATCTTATGCAATCGTAACTTCGGGTAGAAACATAGGAAAATCTGGAAAGATCGTCAGGTTTGAGCAGGCTACTGCGGCTAGGCCGGGCATAGTGACCATTGAGGGTCCTCAAGGTGAAACGTTCCAGACGACACCTGACTATGTCTTCATCGTCGGCGATGAGAAACCGCTGATAGCTTTGAGTGGAGGCTGAGTGGATGTCAACTGAAGAGCGAGTTGAAGAGGTCGAGGAGAATGCGATGAGAACATTAAGGATAGGGAAGGTTACAGTGAATATCGGCGTAGGAAAATCTGGAGAACCGCTTGAGAAGGCCAAGAAAGTGCTGATGCAGATAGCTGAGCAGAAGCCTTGTTCTCGAAGAGCTAGGAGAACAATAAAGGATTGGGGAGTAAGGGGAGGCGAACCTATTGGATGTATGGTTTCGCTCAGAAGAGAGAAAGCGAAAGGTTTCTTGAGGAGAGCTCTTGAGGCGGTTGGAAACAAGCTTCGAGAATCAAGCTTCGACGATCTAGGCAATATCTCGTTTGGAATCAAGGAGCACATAGAAATTCCTGGCACCAAGTACGTCCCTGAACTAGGCATAGTCGGGATGGATGTGAACGTAACCCTTGAGAGACCTGGTTACAGGGTCAAGCGGAGAGTTCTCCGCCGATCGAAAGTCGGCAAGAGGCATCTGATAACTAACGATGAGGCGAAGAGGTTCATCATTGAGAATTTCGGAACACAGATAGTCGGAGGCTAATTGAGAGTGACTAAACAGAAACCCAAGAAGGTCAGGAAGTTCGGTAAAGGAAGCAGACCCTGCCGCCGATGCGGCCAATATGACGCTGTGATAAGGAAGTATGGTCTTGACCTGTGCAGACAATGCTTCAGGGAACTT
>Ga0315314_1000501_pt1 | contig 42810 bp, 48 predicted proteins | sample TDP9_MG_FD_203631 | JGI IMG/M metagenome (GOLD analysis project Ga0315314, IMG submission 203631) | Freshwater sediment microbial communities from Lake Towuti, South Sulawesi, Indonesia - TDP9 | ecosystem: Environmental > Aquatic > Freshwater > Lake > Sediment | place: Indonesia: South Sulawesi... | reverse complement strand
GCCATGCTTTCCTCCTTTAGTGCGAACCGTCATCTTTTCGTTTTTGAGACTTTCCGTGATCTCTAAATCATATTCCCATCGCTTCTCAGTCATGTGGGCGGATGCACCCACTCGATACTTGTCTTCTGGAGTGCGAACCTCGGAAATGTACTTCGCACTCTTCAATTCAGCCACATCCAAATATTCTGGCCATCTGTCCAGAGCAAGCATTTCCCAGACTTTCTCAGGGGGAGCCTTGATTTCAATCGATTTTTCCACCCTAGTCAAAATATCACATCCATCATAAATTATTTCTCAAGAATGCTTTTCAGCTTCTTTAGCCATTTCTCTTGTGCTTTTTCGCTTTCTCTCTTGCCGAATAATTTGTCGAGGAATTTGCCGAAGATTCCCCATGGCATTTCGTAGTCAAATATGTATGTTAGTTTGGTTCTGTCCTCTGTGGGTTCCAAGATACCTGTAATAATAGCCATTGTTTGGTTGGTTCCTGATTTTTTCGCATGATACGTAAGTTTCTTGTTTTCGAGGCTCTCAGTGACCTCAAAATCGAATTCTCCCCCTCCCATTCCTTTTAGGCTCATGTGTCCCTGTGTACCCACTTTATACTTGTCTTTTTGTGTGCGGACCTCGGAAGTGTATTCCAGGCTTTTGAGACCTTTTTCCATTTCTTCCTCCCATTCTTGAAGCCTGTCTATGGCGAGCATTTCCCAGATTTTTTCGGGTGGAGCCTTGATTTCAATCGACTTTTCTATCTTAGTCAAAATATCATCTCTCCTTAATTATCAATCGTAATTATCTATCTTTTTGACATTTAGCAGTTATTATATTTTATCAATGAAGGGCAATGAGCGTAAAGTCTTGAAGAGTTTACTCCTATTTTTTGCTTTCAGTTTCTGTGCCAAGCAGATGCTTAGCCACCACTACATGCGTATGACCGATTATGGCGTTCAGACCAGCAACAATTGCCTTGCAGTAAACAAATTCTAGAGAAGAGCAAGAAATATCTTATTAAGAGAAATGATTGAAACCTTTTCAGTGTTTGGTGGTGGCTTGTCTTCTAAAAAGCCTTCGTGTGTTAAGGCGTGCAGAGATGTTGTTGATTTCATTTCGTTGCTGAAAGAGGGAAGTTATCTTCTGAAGATTATTGATGACGGGTTGGATATGTTGAAGTTGAATATGTTTTCTGGGGAGAGGATTGAGAAAAAGAAGTTTCCGAGGTATTATGTTCAGAAGTATGGTGTAAATAACTTGTACAAGTTTAATTTGGATTCTAGGACTCGCCTTATCTATACGCTTGTTGCTGAGAAGACTGGAATTGCTGTGATTGTTTTGGAGATTCTGGATCATAAGAAGTATGAGGAGAGGTTTGGTTACAAGTAAACCCGTGAGCCTAGCGAAGTTTGATACTTGTTTCGATTAGTTTTTTTAGTTTTGGATTGTCTGGGAAGATCCATATTATTTGGCGTCCGTCGTATGCGATTTTGTTGGAGCTTTCGAGGTATTCGAGTATTCGGTTGAAGGTTTGGTATTGGATTTGTTTTGGTAAGCTTTCTAGGAGTTCTTTTTTGGTTGGATATGATTGGGCTTCTTTGAGGGCTTTTTCTACCATTAGTATTGTGTCTAGCTGCGGTTCATGAACAACTTTTGTGACCATGTTTTCTTTGTCTCTTTTCGGCTTGGTTATTGATATATGGGTTCAAGTGTTATATAAACTTATACAGTAATTGTATAAACTTATGCAATAACAAAAATGAATGCAATGCTTTGCTGCTTACTCGATAGACACGTGGATTTATCTCCCGCAATGAGAAATCTAACTTCCGATTTCTACTTTCTCCAAGAAACATAGAGGCAGAATGGATATTTAAAGACAGATAAAAGAAGGTTCTATCTTAACGAAAGCGTTCTCGCAATAATTGAAAGTTTTATAAATTGCAGAATTGAAGAATAAACACAGAGGATTAGAAAATGAGTGAAAAGAAAGTTATTGGTAGAAATGTTGGTATTGCACTTGGAATATTATGTATTATCTTAGTGGCTGGTATAGCTGGGGCGGTTGCAAACTACACAATGGTAGTTAATAATAAAGACAACATCATACAAACCAAGGATTCTGAGATACAGACTCTTACGAATCAGAAAAACCAACTACAAACATGGTTGACTGGTAATATAACAAATCTTGGTTCTCAGATCACAAGCCTTCAAAACCAACTAAACACTCTAAAAGCACCAAAACTTATTAGTGCATTAAATTCGGAAGATGTGCATACTGGAACATGGCATCTTCATGTTTGGGGAGCAGTTTGGAATGTTGGAACAGACACCGCATACAATTGTAGAATTCATGTAGTCGCCTATCAAGATTCAACTGTGCGTGCAGACACCTATATAATTCTAGGGACTATAAGTGGCGAAGGATGGAAATGGGTTGATGAAAATCCAGTATACTACGTTGGTGGCGGTGCTCTTGCAAGTTGGACATTAACGCTAGAATGGACTACTACTCCATGACACTTTTTTCTATTTATACATACATTCGTAACATATTAAAAACTCACACACATATCGTTTTAGGCTTTACTTCTCTGGTTAACTCAAAAGCCTTCTTAGTCTTTTTTGTTTAGTATTTGTAGTATCTGCTGTCCGCTCTCTGTTAGCCTATACGTCTTAGTCGGTATCCCCCACTTCTTCTCTATTCCCTGCAACTCTATCAGCCTATGCTTTAGGCAGAAGTTGAGTTGACGATAAAAACTGTGAAGGTTTCTGAAGCCGCTGTTGCTGTTGAGTTGACGGTAAATAGCCATAGTGTTCTTTGACCCATACACTAATACTCGTAGTATCTTTACTATTAATGTGGCTTCATGTGGACGCAGACGTAGGTTTTGCTGTTGAGTGATTTGTGGTTTGTTTAACAAGATGTCTTCCTACGTTGTTTGTTTTTCAATATACAGAATACGCCATTCCGCAGATATAAGGTTTACCATTGTCCGAAAATCGAGAAACGAAAACCATTTAAACAATCAACCCCATAGCCTAAAAAACAAGGCGCAGAAAATGTCAATTGCAGAATTAGAGCAAACAACAGCACTACGAATAATACTACACCTCTACAAAGAAAACAAGGCATCAAGAACCGACCTAAGAAAAAACATAGAAGCAAGCACAGCAGCCATCTACAACGCACTCCCAAAACTCAGAAACTTAGGCTTAATAGAAGAAACAAAAGAAGAAGCCTTCCCATTCACTGTAGAGGTCACATTAACTGAAAAAGGAAAAAAAGTAGCAAGCCACTTGTTTGAAGTTGAGAAAATCTTGGCTAAGTAAAGGAACTACACGGGAAATGAGCAAAATGCAGATTAAGGCTATATTGTTCGACTTTGCCGACACACTGATTCGCACTGAAAAGTTTGATTACGACTTATGCTTGAAGAAGACTCAAGAAAGCCTCGCCAACGACAATGTTACTATTCCTTATGAAGAGTTTAGGAAAATCTACTTCGACATCCGCAATAGGCTGTATAAAGAAGCAGAAGACTCCCTTCGGGAACCAGAATTCTGCCTAAGACTAACTGAAACCCTAAAGCACTTTGGTTATTCTTTCAAGCCCAAAGACGCTGTCATTGTTAGAAGTGCAGATGCATTTGCGGATGCTTTTGTGCAAATGATGCAAATGGAACCCTATGTGCCAAAACTTCTCCAACAACTAAAAACAGAAGACAAATACAAGATTGGACTAGTATCAAACTTTGCTTACTCACCTGCAGTGAAGAAAACTTTGGAAAGGTTTGACTTAGCCAAATATTTTGATGCTCTAATTATTTCCGGGGATGTTGGATGGCGCAAACCAAGCCTAAAAATCTTCAAAAAAGCCCTGCAAGCCCTACATGCAAAAGCTTCAGAAACAGTCTTCATAGGCGATTCGCCTCGCCATGACATTGAAGGCGCCAAAAACAGCAATATGAGAACAATATTAGTAAAAAAAGCATCGATAAATGAAGATGAAGGATTTGGAAATCCAGACAGACGCATACTTGAATTAAAAGAACTGCCAAAGGCGCTATCAGAGCTATTTTATGGCTCCTAGCATTTGTTTTATTCTGTCAAACTTATGCTCCATAACCAATCCTATCAGGTATTCCAGTCTACCAAGAGCGTCTTTTTTGCTGTTTGATTTTTGCAGTTCTGAGTAGCATAGTTGCAGAGCCGCTTCAAAGCCTTCCTCAAAATTGGCCAAATTATTCACCATTCTATGTCTTTGTCTGCAATTTCATGCCAGCAGTGGCTACAGATCGGTATCTGCCTGCCCTTGTAATAGATGTAGACCTCTATGTCTGCATTTTTGCATTCACCATTCCAAGGATTTTTGCAGTGTTCACTAAGTTTTGCCATAGAGTATCCTCCTATACAGACGCTTAAGGCTTTGAGACTCATTTAAAACACTCGGCGGAACAACAACCTAGAAAGTGGGGAGAGTAGAGTGAAAGTAAAACTATTGTCGTTTCAACAATATTGTCTTGCTATGCAATTTCTCCTTATAGGAAAGACTGTGCCCAACGCTTCTTACTGACTTTACGATGAAAAATAAACTGAAAACGCATATGCTACGAGAATTCTTCGAAATAACCAAAGTAGCCAAGAAGTTCGACCGTGCTTCGAAAACGTTCAACATCAACATTACGTATAAAACTGCAACAAGCATCACACCAAGAACACTGGCAGTGGCAGAAGCCTTCGGATTAGGCGTAGACAAAAGCCGAACACAAATCTTGTACGATAACGTTCAGTTGCATATTGGCCCACAAGACATTGTCTATATTACAGGCGAAAGCGGAAGCGGAAAAAGCATACTACTTAAACAACTAGAAAAATTGCTAGCTCCAAATGTCTTCAATATTAAAGATATTCATGTTGACTATAAGAAGCCTTTAATCGACACTGTCGGCAAAACTGTTGAAGAAGGCTTAGAACTGCTCAGCCGAGTTGGCTTAAACGATGCCTTCTTGTTCATACGCAAATACAGTCAATTGAGCGATGGACAAAAGTATCGCTACCGAATAGCCAAACTCATCGAGGCGGATAGACAGTATTGGGTTATGGACGAATTCTGCTCAACGCTTGACAGGGACATGGCGAAAATAGTTGCTTATAACGTTCAAAAGTTGGCAAGACAAGAAGGAAAAGCAGTTTTAGCAGCAACTACGCACACTGACTTATTCGAAGACCTGAAGCCCTCGGTTCACATTCACAAACGCTTTGGAAAAGAAGTCAAAGTCCAGTATTACCCAAACATACTCAATACCGAATGCTCGTTAACAAAGGAGATGCGAATCCAAACAGGCACAACAGAAGACTACAGGCAGCTGGCACAGTTCCACTACCGTGAAACAGGCGGATTACCGCCTCCAAGAAAAATCTTCACACTGAAGCGCCAAAAAGAACTAGTCGGCGTAATTGTCTACAGTTATCCGCCAATAGCATGTTTTGGAAGAAGCAAGATTTTTGCAGGAAGATTAACAATTCAAGAGTTGAATGAAAAACTCTCCATAATTTCAAGAGTTGTGCTGCATCCGAAATATCGAACCATTGGTCTAGGGGCAAAACTTGTCAGAGAAACCCTACCACTTGCAGACACTCCGTGTGTGGAAGCTGTTGCAGTGATGGCTCGCTATAATCCCTTCTTCGAAAAAGCAGAAATGCAAAAAATAGTAGAACAAACGCCTTCACAATCTTGTGCAGAAGCAGTAGAGAAACTTCGCAAATTAGGTTTCAACCCAGTTCTACTCGCATCAACGAAGCAAAACATTCAGCAACTAAAAAAGATGAATCGCCAAGAATTAGAAAAATGCAGAGATATTTTGGCAAGTGTTCAAAGCTTGAGGGTAAGGAGAAGCATTGTTCCAGAACCCTTCGTAGGCGCCGAAGCTTTCAAGTCTGCACTAAGTAAGGCTAAGATAGAGAAGATTGCACAAGTATTACGTGTGCTGAGCATTCTAACGCAGACAAAAGTGTACCTTTTATGGAAAAACCCAAACAAAGACGAAACTTGACCACTACTATTGTTTAGCAGGCTAAATGCAAAGCGGCTACAACTTTCTTTTTAGACTTAAGGAGACTGTTGAAAGTGATGCAGGCAACTTTGGTTGATTGAGTTATCAGATCGATTCCCTTACTTTTAACATACTCTTTAACCTCTACTGGAACTCTTACAAAACCAAAATAGCCAACGCCTACAACTAGTATTTCGGGCTTTTCCTGAATTACTTCTTTCAAGTCTTCAATATTTAGACAATGCCCTTCCTTCCTCCGCCAATTGTCTTTGATTCGGTTTGGAAAAATTATGATGTCGCTTGTGTAACGTTTTCCATCAACTACTATTTGCCCGAAACTGTAAGAGTCAATCATTTTTGGGCCCTTTCAAGAAAATGCTAATTGTGCATCAAATTTCTACGGAAAAATATTAGTTTCTGCCTCGTATAACTTTTACATCTCTAGATCTGCTTAGGGTAATCATAATGAAAGTCTGTGGGATTATCGGCAGCCCGAAGAAACATGGGAACGTTGATTTGCTCGTATCTCAACTATTGAAGGGTGCGAGTAGTCAAGGAGCAAAAACACATAAAATCTTTCTTAACGACCTGCATATTAAGCCATGCCAGAGTTGCGGAGTCGACCCTTACCCAAGGTACTGTCTCTTTGATGATGGTATGAAAGAAATCTATGCTGCGTTACAGTCTTGCGACGTTATATTGCTGGGCTCCCCAGTATATTTCGACACCGTTAGCGCACAAACCAAACTTATGATAGATCGCTGCAACTGCCTAATGCCTTATGTTGAGCGACCTGATGGAACATCTGATTTTGAAAGAAGAATAAAGAAACGGAAGAAGGGAGTTTTTGTGGCCGTTGCAGGCACAGACCAAGAATTTAACACGATTCAGACCACGGTAAAGGGATTTTTTAATTGGGCGAACATTGAATTGGTCGATACGATTCTGTACCCACATGACGACAATGAGTTAGGTGGCGTAAAAAACGACAAGGAAATAATGAGCCAAGCTTTTGAAGTTGGAGTTCGAATTGTAAAACAAGCAAGCACACAACCAAAGAAGAAATAGTATTCAAGCTTCGAGCATGTGAGAAAGGGAGAAAAACCAAAAATATAAATCAAATGCAATATGCTAATCACTCAGAGAGGATGTGAGTTATATGAGTTTAGATTGGTTACCAAGAGACAATGAAATCAAGAACCACAGTCTTCATGGCAGTCAACATTGGGGCAAAGAAGCCCCCCGCACAATATATGAGAAAAGACCATTAAAAGATCTAGAAGGAAAAATAGTCGACGACCTCTATGTTTCATGGATCATATTAGACAATCCAAAACAATACAATTCTTACACAACTGAAATGGTAAAAGGGGTAATAGCAGGATTCGAAAATGCTTCTTTGGATAGAAGTGTCGTAGCAGTAGTCTTCACAGGAGTAGGCTCAAACGCGTTCTGCACAGGTGGAAACACTAAAGAATACGCTGAATACTATAGCAAAAGACCAAACGAATATGGAGAATACATGGAACTATTCAACCACACGGTAGACTCCATACTCGCATGCAAAAAACCTGTAATCAACAGAGTAAACGGAATGCGAGTTGCAGGTGGACAAGAAATAGGCATGTCATGCGATCTTTCAGTTGCTTCTGACTTGGCAGTTTTCGGGCAAGCAGGTCCAAGACATGGGTCTTCTCCAGACGGTGGGGCAACAGACTTTTTGCCATGGTATTTGGGCATTGAAGACGCTATGTGGAACTGCATCTCTTGTGAAATGTGGAGTGCCTACAAAATGAAAAGGTTAGGACTGATAAGCAAAGTTGTTCCAGTGATTAAGGATGGTGGCAAGTGGGTTCGCAATCCAACGGTTATTACGGGCAAATATGTGGAGAACGGCGAGTTAGTTTATGGTGAATTCAAGACAGGGGAAGAGTACAACAAAGCATCCGCTTATGTTAGGGAGGCAAGAGATCAGAATAGAATAGACTTTGAGCTCTTGGACGAAGAAGTGGACAAAATAGTTTGGACCTTTGCAAATCTGTTTCCAGGATGCCTAATTAAAGCCATAGATAGCGTAAGGGCTAAGAAGAAATTCTTCTGGGATGCCACAAAGAATTACAATAGGCACTGGTTAGCCGCAAACATGAACTACGAAGCGTTTCTAGGCTTCCACGCATTTAACACAAGAAAAATCACGGAAAAAGACACGATAGACTTTATCAAGTTCCGTCAACTCATTGCAAGAGGAGAATTCGCGGACGACGAAACATACAGCAAAGTGTTGCCTAAACCAAAACAAGCGACACCTACCAAGAAATAGAAGGCAAGAACCATGGCAAAAATCCCAGAAAAGATAAGAACATGGCAGATGATCCAGCCATGGAGTAAAGATCCGCAAACTGGCAAGGTCATCGAGGGCAAGCTTGAAAGGAAGGAGATTCCTGTTCCGTCACTTCAGCCTGGAGAAGCACTAGTAAAAGTTGCAGGTTGCGGCGTATGCCACACGGACTTGGGCTACTTCTATGATGGCGTTCCCACGGTTACTAAGCCTCCACTTACTTTGGGACATGAAATCAGCGGCGCAGTAGTTGCTGGCGATAGTAAGCTTGTTGGCAAAGAAGTTATTGTACCTGCCGTTATGCCTTGCAACAAATGTCCTATCTGCGAAGCTGGAAGAAACAACAGATGCCTGTCACAGAAGATGCCGGGCAATAGTTTAGGTATTTACGGCGGCTTCTCAGACTATATTCCAGTTCCTGCAGAAGATTTGTGTGTTGTGAAGGATCGTGGTGATTTTCAGTTAGCCGAGTTAGCAGTTATCGCTGATGCTGTGACAACTCCGTATCAGGCATGTGTGAGGGCTGGATTGAAGAAAGGCGACAATGTAGTAGTTGTCGGTGTCACAGGTGGCGTTGGTTCTTATGTTGCTCAGATGGCTAAGGCTTTTGGCGCCAAAACTGTTGTCGGCATTGCGCGTGACCCAGAAAAATTGGAAAGAGCGTTGAAGTATGGTGCTGACTTTGTCATCAACTCTGCTAATAGAGATGAGAATGCGGTTAGGAATGAGTTTAGGGAGTTGTGTAAGGCTCATGGATTGCCCAGTAATTATGGGTGGATAATCTTTGAGGTTACGGGAACTCTGCAGGGGCAGGCGATAGCGCTTAACCTATTGTCGTTCATTGGCAAACTAATCGTAATTGGCTTTGGCATGCAGAAGAACGAGTATAGTATATCGAGGCTTATGGCTTTCGACGCCGACATAATAGGCACATGGGGATGCCTACCAAAATACTATCCAAAAGTGCTAGAACTCGTCTTAAACAAGACGATTCAGATTAAGCCTTTCACAGAAACTAGACCAATGAGCAAGATAAAAGAAGTCTTTAAAGAGGCACATACTAAGAAACTAATGAAAAGAATAGTCCTAACACCAAACTTCTAAACGCATTGACGTACTCTCTATACTACGTAGTAGAAAAAATATTTTGTTCTTTTTTATCTTTTGATGACGTTATTTTCTCGCTAAACTTATTAGACAATAAAACAACTTAAGAAGTGAGTCACTTCGGAGAGAAGTGGAAAATGGTAAATAAGATTTTGGGAAAGATGGAAGCCGAAAGAGGTTTCATTCAGATCCCATCTAAGGATAAAAATGAACTTTTAGGAGACATGATTGCGCCTTTCCAAACATTTGTAAATAAGGAACCAGCACGAATAGATAGTTACGGAAGGCTTTGGTCACCATGGCTTAAGGGCAGATTTGTTGCAGGAAGCCAAATACGTATTAACAAAACTGAAAGTGGCTACTTGATAGAACCTGACATAAACATGCAAGAACATAAATCTAATGAAGAGGGCGCTTTGAGCACTAAATCAAACGCACAAATAGTGCTACAAGCTGCAAAAATCTCAATCGGTTATAAAAGAAACTGCAAGTGCCCTTCTTCACACATAAACTGTTTAACGGCAAAGGATTGGATACAAGGGCAAGTGGCAATATGGGAATTTTTCTATGAAAAGAAAGACATACGTGACAAAAACATTCACCCAGCTATGTTTCCTATAGCCCTACCAGCAAAATGCATCAAGCTATTTACTCACGAAGGAGAACTTGTCTTAGACCCGTTTGTGGGAAGCGGAACCACTTTACTAGCTGCTCAAGACCTGAATAGAAATGCAGTTGGCTTTGACCTTAAGAAAGAGTATGTTGAACTGACAAGATCAAGACTAACACAGACTAGATTATCGGGTGAAACTCAACAAATCGCTATTCAAGATGATGCCCACAACATCCCCAAATATTTGGAGGAAGAAACAGTTTCACTATGTATTACTTCACCCCCATACGCCAACATGCTCAATAGACGTAGATTGAACAAAAGCATGAGAGGTAATCTCCGCCAAAATGAGCATTACCTGAAAGTTCAGCAGTATTCCAACGACCCAAAAGACTTGGGAACCATGAACCCTCAACAGTATGCCAAGGCTTTGGAAGAGATTTATCGCGGTATTTTGCCGTTGATGAAACTTAAAGCTCATTGCGTGATTAATGTTACTGACTTGTGGTGGGAGAACAAGCGTGTTCCTGTTCATGTATATGTTATGGAGGCACTTCAACAGGCAGGTTTTGAGTTAAGGAACATCATAATCTGGGACAGAAGAAATCTCGTTAATCAGGTTGGAATATTCGGTTGGCCTAGTAACTATATTACACTAGGAACGACTTTTGAATATATCTTAGATTTCTGGAGACCGCCTAAGTAGCTATTCTACCTGTGTTGTTGAAAGACGCCATGTCACGTCCAAAAACAGTGTTTGGTCGAAAGCGTCTTCCTTTATAAGGCATCATCTCAAGGGTTGATGAGGGAATGTAGCAATATCCATCTGTTCTTTGGCATAAATTATCAATAACCTCAACGTTTGCCCTACTAAATTCACTCACATCATTGAAAAATCCAAATAGGCTATCGCCATCAAATATCAAGCCTCTTGCTGCCCTTTCTCTAAGAGAGACGTTCTTAATTTCGACTCGGTGTTTTGCTCGAAAAGAATGAACGTTAGTGTGATAAATCGTAATGTCAGTTCGCCCTTCTCTAATGGTGAAATGGTCTCCTTCAACTAGACCAATTTTCGTAAGTTCTCTTTGAACACAAAGTTCTGCTATTTTACCAGAAATAGGTTGAAACGATTGACTGATACGGCGAGAAGCTTCTTCCATAAAATTGCTATAGTCTACACCCTCAGCTAAAACTGGTTCCAGCATTTTTTCTTTCAATCTTCTTCGAATATCAGTTGGCAAATCCGCCAAATCAGGTCGAAATAGGAATGCATCAACCTTGGATTCATAGTATTTTGATTTGTATTCCATCATAAGTCTATAGGTCGCTCTATGCAAAGAATTTATGTCAAGGTTAGGGATCTTCTCCAATGCTTCTTTCACCAAATCTTTAGCAGATGGAATATGTTGAGTCATGTTTGAAAAGTTGGTTTTCAATTCAGATAAGGTTTCCTATGTCACGTGCGTTCGAAGTTTTCAAAGTTTAACTGAAGAATTTAAAATTCCCAATACACGAATAATCAATTCACTTATTTTTCCATTGTGTTTTCTTTCTTCCATAAACGCCTTCAACTCTTTTACAGCATCTCCCAGAGTCAATAGGTTTATATGTTGTGTGCTGTATGATATATGATGTATGGTGAATGATAATGACCGCTAAGAAAAAGATTAGAACCACTCTTGTTCTGGAAGATGTTGTAGTTAAGAAGCTTAAGCAGAAGTCAGAAGGAAACATTTCAGAGTTGGCCAATAAAATACTTAGGAAGGCTTTATTCGGCAAAGGCGAAAGCATGTTCGGTGAACTAAAAGGCGTAATATCCACGAAAGACATCATCAAGGAAGAGGCTCATGAAGACCTATATCGTTGACACCTACGCTTGGGTCTCATATTTTGAAGGAAAAAAAGAGTTCAAAGCGGCGATTGAAGAGAACGAGCTTTACACTCCTTCCATTGTCCTAGCAGAAATCAGCAGAATATTAGCCAGAAAGAAGGTGCCAAAAGAAAAGAGCTCTAAGATCCTAGGATTCATCACGAAACATAGCCTGATATTAAACCTCGATGAAACCAATGCTATTGAGGCAGGAAAGATAGCGGATAAGGAAGGACTCTACCTCATTGATGGCATTATATACTCATACGTAAACGAAAACGTGCGACTTTTAACAGGTGATAGACACTTCAGAAGTAAACCTCATGTCGATTTTATCGAACATAAAGAATAGGGGTTGGTCTCAGAAACATTGTCACTTGTTTTTCCATTGTGGTTTTCTTTTTTCCAGAAACGCTTTTAACCCTTCTACAGCGTCTTCTGTTTTCATTAGTTCATTCAAGTAGATGTCGGTGACGCCGTCTAATGCCTTCTTAAATTCTTTATCGAGTCCATGATAAACTGCTTTTCTAACAAGTTTCAGCACTATGGGGCTTTTCTCTTTAAGCTTCTTAACTATATCTTCAGTTGCTTCAGCCAGCTTATCCGCTGGAACCACTTTGTTCACCAAGCCGATTTCTTTTGCCTCTTGCACACCTATTATGTCGCCTGTGAAGATTAGTTCAAGAGCCTTTTTTCTTCCAATTAACTTAGGTAATAAAACGGTTGCCACAGTTGGTATGGCTCCAACACTGATTTCTGGCTGCCCAAACTGCGCCTTCTCAGAGGCAATTATAATGTCTGAGGCTAATGCTAATTCGCAACCGCCACCTAACGCTAAACCGTTTACAACAGCAATAGTCGGTTTATTTAGGTCAGCCAGCATGTGAAACATCTTATGAAAAGATTCAAGCGTTGCATCGATTTTGTCTGGAAGATGATCCCTAATGTCAACGCCTGCGGAGAATGCGCGGTCTCCAGCTCCTGCAATGACTACTAGGCTTATGTTCTTGTCAGATTGCACATTTTTGAAAGCGGAAATAATCTCTAGTATAGTTTCAGTGTTCAAAATGTTTAATGGTGGTCGATTGATTGTGATTTTTGCGACTCCATCAGCTGACTCATAAATAATGTTCTTGAAATCTGGACTCAATTATAAACCTCCATTATATGGTCGTAGTTTGTTGGCAACAGTTAATATGATTTTTCGCCTCTTGGAGCAAAAATATAAAATGCGGAAATCTTATATAATCTACTCAAATTTTATATAACACAGCAATTAGGAAGAATCCTGCTTGATCGCAGAAATATTCCAAACCTTCAGAAACTCGATAGACAACAGGCATGCATATGCAAAAGAGTGGAAAGAAAGGACTAAAGGTAAAGTTGTCGGCTACTTTTGCACGTATGTGCCAGAGGAAATTCTCTACGCAGCAAGAATACTACCTGTAAGAATACTGGGCAGTCATGAGCCGCCAACAGTAACAGAGCCATACATATTCGCCATGTTCTGCCACCTATGCAGAGACTCCTTAGCTCAGGGATTAAAGGGCAAATTTGACTATTTAGACGGAATAGTAGAAGGGCAAGCATGCCTACATTTGCGGCAAGCATTCAACGCTTGGCGCCTGCATATACCAATAGAATATACGCATTACATATATGTCCCACATGGAGTTCAAACACCACATGCCATACCATACCTAACACATGAACTAGCAAAATTCAAGCAGACGCTAGAAAGGTGGACTGGCAAAAAAATCACAGACTCAGACCTTGACAGAGGAATAGCAATACTCAACAAGAATAGGGAATTAATGCGCAAAATCTATGACTACAGAAAACTTGACAATCCGAAGATAACTGGGCTCGAAACTATGGAGATGGTGCTATCAAGCCAAATGATAGACAAGGAAGAACACAACAAACTTCTAGAACAACTGTTACAAGAGTTGCCAAACAGAAAACTAAATCGCAACACGGGTATTAGGTTGATGATAATTGGCAGCGAAAACGACGACAGAACCTTTATGAAAAACGTAGAAGACTTGGGAGCCACATTCGTCATCGACGAACACTGTACAGGCAGCAGATACCTATGGAGCGATGTACAACCACAGCAGGATAGGTTAAAGGCTATTGCAACCCGTTACGTGCAGAGAGTGCCATGCCCAAGCAAAGACTGGCCAGAGTTCACAAGAATTAAGCATGCGGTTGATTTGGCTAGGGAGTTTAAGGCACAAGGAGCCCTTGTAATCCAGAATAAGTTCTGTGACCCGCATGGAATTGAGATTCCACCCTTAAGAGAGGCCTTAAAGTCTGTTGGCATATCCACTTATCCATTAGAGTTTGATGTTACGGTTCCTTGGGGACAGTTCAGAACAAGAGTTGAAGCATTTTTGGAGACATTAACTGGGCTGGAGGAACTATTCTAATCAGAAGAGGTAAAATAGAATGGCAAAACAAGTTAAAGCATATCCAACCGAGCCATTAAAATGCTGGGACGAAGCCAAAACCCTAAGAAAAAACTATTACGAAGACTACCTAAATGCTCACAATAAAGGCGGAATACGCTGGGCAGGCGGAGCATGGACATTCAGCGCCATACCTGCTGGTTTAGGCACTGATGTTTACTTCATAACAGGTGAACCATACGGTGCTACAATAGCGTTCTATAAGGATTTTGCGGCAAAATGCCACGATGCAACAGAGGCAGCAGGATTTCCACGAACCCTCTGTGCCTACATGAGAAACTATTGGGGCGCAATATTACTGGACAAATTTATCCTTGCTGATGGCAGTGTTGTCGACGGGTATCCTGCACCAGACTTCATATGGCAAGACCACATTTGCTGCAGCCATGGAAAATGGTATCAAGTAGTGAAGTGGCTGGAAAAGAAGAAAGGGAAAGAAGTGCCCATGTATTGCATAGATGTTTCAGTGGGCTACTCTTTAGAACCCTCAGAACCTTTAGAAGAATACAAGAAGAACTATCTCATTCAACAGTTAAACGATGGCATAGACTGGCTGGAGAAAGTTACTGGAAGAAAATACAATGACAAACTACTATGCGAAGCCGTCTGGAACGAGATAAGGTCCACATCGTTGTGGGCTGAAATCTGCGCCTTGAACCAAGCAATTCCAGCGCCTCTAGATGAGAAAACCATGTATTCTCTGTATGTCATGGGCACATTAATGAAGCATAGACCTGAATGCGTCGACTTCTATGAAAAGCTGAAGGAAGAGACTAGAGATAGGGTTAAGAGAGGAATAGCCGCTGTACCCCATGAACGTTTCAGAGTTATAACAGACACACAGCCTCCTTGGGGTTTCCTAAAAATTTTCAGAGAAATGGAAAAATACGGCGTTGTATCATTAGGTTCACTCTACACGTTCGGTCTAATAGGGATGTGGGAATACAAACCAGACGGCACATGGATTCCAAAGCCTTTGCCACCAAAGAAGCCTAAAACAAGAGAACAAGCCTTAAGAGCCATAGTAGAATGGACATTGAATAAGTCAGAGTGGGCACACTTCTATAGGCCTGAACTAAAAACGAAAATGATGAAGAGTATAGTTGATCAATGGAGAGCCAACGCCGTTTTACTGCACTATAACCGAGGCTGCGAAGGACTAAGCGTTCACATAGCTGAAAACCGTCTCGGCTTGCTTGAAGCAGGAATACAAGTCTTTCCTTTTGAGGGTAATATGGGCGACGAAAGAGAATTCGACTTGGCAGGCACATTAGGACGCTTAACCGCATTCTTCGAGAGTATGGGATTAAAGAAGATAGTGGAGTGAACAAAGGAGGAAAACACATGATAACAGCAGGCGTGGACATAGGAGCAAAATATGTGAAAATAGTCTTCTTTGATGGCGGAAAAGTCATTGGACGAGCTAAGGCGCTTATTGGCTTCGATGTTGCAAAATCTGCAAGCGACCTGTTTGAAAGTGCACTTAAGAATGCTGACATCAAAAGAAATAATATCAAGAAAGTTGTTGCTACAGGCTTGAACCGTGAATCGATTCATAGTAAGCCGCCAGTGAATGCTGAAGACGTGGTTTCCGAAGTTGTTGCAGATGCTGTAGGCGCTTTCCATCTTGTTCCAACTGCTAAAACTGTCATAGATGTTGGGGCTGAAGAGGGAAGAGGCGTTAAAATTGGCGAAGGCGGAAAAGTCAAAGACTTTGTAATAAATGAGAGATGCGCAGCGGGTGCCGGCACATTCATAGAAACAATGGCAAGAGCGCTAGAAGTTAAGGTTGAAGACATGGGACCGTTATCCTTAAAGTCAACTCAAGCTATCCCAATGAATGCCCAATGCTGCGTTTTTGCAGAGTCAGAAGTAGTGACTTTGATTCATTCAAAAGTACCGAAAGAAGACATTTCAAAGGCTATTCATGACGCCATCGCAAGCAGAATCAGCTCAATGGTTCTAAGAGTCGGCGTTGAAAAAGATGTTGTTCTCGTAGGCGGCGTAGCCTTGAATCCAGGCTTCTTGCCACCGCTGAAGAAGGAACTTAACGCTGACATAATTGTCCCTGAATACCCAGAATACGTTAGCGCTTTAGGCGCTGCAATAATCGCAGCAAAAGGTTGAGTGTGATGAATATGGCTGAAGAAAAAACTCAGGAATACTGGAGATGGCCAGAATACCGATACACTGTTCCTGGCAAAGACTGGCACAACGCAAAGAGCGTAACAGTTGGCGTAGATATAGGCTCTGTCGGTAGCAAAGCTGTTGTGATTGTTGACGGTGAACTTTACGCTTACTCTGTTATGAGAACTGGAGGCGTAAGCGAAGACACGGCAATAAGAGTTACTAACTGGGCACTTGAAGGAACAGGTCTAAAAATGGCAAACATAAACTATGTAGTCGGTACAGGCTACGGAAGAGTCAATGTTCCCTTCGCCAAGAAAACAATAACCGAAATTGCCTGCCACGCAAGAGGCGCACACTATATTTACGGTCCAACAGTCAGAACCGTTTTAGACATTGGGGGACAAGACTGCAAAGCTATAAGATGCGATGAAAAAGGAAAAGTACTCTCATTCTTAATGAATGACAAATGCGCTGCAGGCACGGGCAGAGGCTTAGAAGTCTTTGCAGACTTGATAAGCGTTCCAATAGCAGACTTAGGTAAAGTGTCATTAAGCGTCGAACAAGAACCACCTTCAGTTAGCAACACATGCGTAATATTCGCCAAGGCTGAATCACTCGCTTTGCTGCGCCAAGGATGGCCAAAAGAAAAAGTTGCAGCCGCCTATCATGCTGCAATGGCAGATAGAATAGTTGACTTACTCACACGCGTAGGCGTTGAAAAAGACTTCGTAACAACAGGCGGAGTATCCAAAAATGCGGGCATAATTCAAAGAGTAGAAAAACTACTGGGCATTAAGGCTTTAACGCCTAAAATGGACCCGATACTTGCTGGCGCAATTGGAGCTGCATTGTTCGCTCAAGCCCTATATGAAAAGGAATTAGGTCTCCGTTAACTGTCAGGTGATAGAATAGAAAATGTTGGCTCACTATGGCTACAAAGACGGCTCAGGCGACTATTTCATAATAATCGACACTGACAAGTGCAACGGCTGCGGAAAATGTGTAGAAGCATGTCCTTATCAAGTTCTCGAAATAGTCGCCAACGATTATGATATTGAAGGTGGCAATATGGCATCTGTAAGAGAGGAACACCGCAAAAAAATCAAGTACACTTGTGCTCCATGCAAGCCAGTTAGCGGAGAAAGAAAGATGCCATGTGTTTTGGCCTGTGAGCCAAAGGCAATAACTCATTCATGGTAGCCGAATCGTTTACAAAAGGCTGAATCCAATGGACACTGTCACGCTGTTCATCAATGACATTAAGGTTGAGACAGCCAAAGGCATGTCGATATTAGAGGCTGCAAGAAGAGCTGAAATTTACATTCCATCTCTGTGTTATCATCCTGATTTGCTACCTCCTCGCAAAACAAAAGCAATTAACCACGTTTTTCGAGGTGTTGAGAAGGTAACTGGTGACTCTTCAGAGAAGGAGTTTGAAGGTTGCAACCTATGCCTCGTGGAAATTGAAGGACAACAAGAACTTGTTCCAGCATGCGACACAACAATAACGGATGACATGAAAGTTTTCACCGACACAAAACGTGTCAAAGACGCTCGACAAGAAAAATTAATGCTAATCCTTGCAAAGCATCCTCACGCTTGTCTACTTTGCGCCCAAAAAGAGGGCTGTACAAGAGAGCCATGTCCAACTAATGTTCCGGTTGCAGAGCGCTGTTGCCCAAAACTTGGAAACTGCGAGCTGGAAAAAGTTGCAGAGTATGTTGGGATAAGGTCGGACACACCACGCTATGTTCCACAGAACCTGCCAATAATTAAGGATGAGCCACTATTTGCGCGTGATTATAATTTGTGTATCAGCTGTACCAGATGCGTGAGGGCATGCCGAGACTTACGTGGCGTTGAGGCTTTAGGCTTCATCTATCAAAACGGAGAAGCAACTGTTGGAACTGTAGCCCAAACGCTTAAGGATTCAGCCTGCAAGTTTTGTGGCGCATGCGTAGAAGTTTGTCCAACCGGGGCGCTGACAGATAAAGAGTTGAAGGCAGGCGAACGTGAAGCAAGCCTTGTACCATGCAAATATGTGTGTCCAGCAGGCATAGATGTGCCCAAATATGTTTATTTGATTAGTCAAGGTCGCTTTGCAGATGCCGTGGCTGTTGTCAGAGAGAAGGTGCCTTTTCCAAACGTGTTAGGTAAAGCTTGTGCGCGTCCATGCGAAAGTCAATGCCGACGAGGAAAGGTTGATGAACCAATTTCACTATGTGCTCTTAAACGGTTTGCAAGTGAACAGGCTACAGACGCTTGGAAGTCGAAGATTAAATTTGCTCAGCCAACTGGAAAATGTGTAGCCATAATTGGCTCTGGACCAGCTGGGCTCACAACCGCATACTATCTGACCAAACTGGGTCATTCAGTGACAATCTTTGATAGTATGCCAGAACTTGGCGGAATGCTCAGATACGGCGTTCAAGAGTATCGGTTGCCAAATGAGGCTTTCCAAAAAGACTTGAAAGAAATTGTTGGAGAACGTGTAGAGGTTAGGAAGAATGTTATTTTTGGAAAGGACTTTACGATTGAAGACCTCAGAAAAGAAGGTTACAATGCGATTCTTGTGTCAACTGGACTGCAAATTAGTCGAAAACTGCGGGTTGAAGGCGCGAATCTTGAAGGCGTTTTAGGTGGCTTAGATTTCCTCAGAGATGTTCGTCTTGGCAAGGATGTTAGGTTGAAGGATTCGGTTTTGGTGCTTGGTGGCGGAAATGTAGCTATGGATGTGGCATTGGCAGCGTTGAGGAAAGGAGCAGGAAACGTGCAGGTTGTGTGCTTGGAGACGAGAGAGCAGATGCCTGCGTTTAAGTGGGAAATTGAGCAAGTTTTGGAAGAGGGTATTCCAATTTTGAATTCTTATGGGATAAAGAAGATACTAGGGGATAGTAAAGAGGTTATAGGCGTAGAGTTAATTCGCTGTGTTTCAGTTTTTAACCAGAATGGCAAATTTAACCCGTCTTTCGATGAAAAAGACACGAAGACATTGGAGACTGATATGGTGATTCTCGCTGTGGGACAGGCTCCTGATTCTGCTTTGCTTAGTAGTTTGGGTTTTCAGATGTTGGAAACTGGAGCGATAAAAGTAAATGCGTCTACGATGGAGACTGACATTTCAGGCGTGTTTGCATGTGGCGACATAGTTAATGGTCCAACATCAATTGTGGAAGCCTCAGCGTCGGGTAGGAAAGCGGCACAAGCGATTGACAGGTATTTGGGTGGCAACGGAAACATAGATGAACAACTCGTAGCCTTTGAAAAGGCTAGTCCGTGGCTTGGAAGAGAAGAAGATTTTGCATTTAGATGTCGTGTTAAGATGCCAAGTTTGCCAGTTGAGAGGCGTAGGGGAAATTTTGCTGAAGTAGAGTTAGGTTTTGATGAGAAAATGGCTTTAGAAGAAGCGAAGCGTTGTTTAAGATGTGACCTAAGACTGCAGATGTCGCAGCCTGTTTTGCCGCCTGAGAGGTGGCTAAAATTTGAGACTGTTAATATGGTGTTGGCTCCTGAAACTGAAGGCGTGTTCCAATTACTTGACGAAAACAAGATGGTTATTTACATTAAGGGTGCTATTAATTTGAGAAAGGAATTGGAAGAACAGTTGACTGCTGGCAGTAAGAAGGTGAGGTATTTTGTTTTTGAGGAGGCTAAGATGTTTACGATGAGGGAGAGTGAGCTTTTGCAGCAGTTTTTGAAGAAGTATGGGAAACTACCAGAACAAAACGTGGGTTTGGAAGAGGATTTGTATTAGATAAGTATTTAAGGTAAGAAAGTAAGACTATTGTAGTGATGAGTGTTATGGCTCGATATGATAAACCAGACGTTACAGTTGTCAGCGGTAAAGGTCAAGTAGTCATACCTCAAAGCATAAGGAAAAAGCTAGGTATAGGACCGAAGACGAAGCTTCTTGTTTATGGCTATCAAGACGCAATTGTAATGAAGAAGCTGGAGATACCAGACGTAGTGAGGGAGTTGGAACAAATTTTCAGGAAAGTAGATGCTAGAATCGCTAAGTACGGTGAGTTAACTGACGAGGAGATAGACAGCATAATCCAAGAACGTAGAAGGAAGAAAAGAGCTTCCTGATGAAGGTTGTTGGATGAAAGTTGTGCTCGATGCTAACGTCTTAATTTCTGCTTTAATCAAACATGGAAAATCCAGAGAACTCCTGCTTAAGATAGTAAAGAAGAACATTAAGCTAGTTTTGTCTAGGGGGATTCTTGAGGAATTTCTTGAAGTCACCGAAACCTCAAAGATAAGGAAATATATTAATGAAGACGAGGTGATCGCGTTCTTAAGGCTCTTAGGAACAGTGGCTACGACGATTAAAGTAAGGTCTGTGTTCAAAGTGGTTAAGGAAGACCCAGACGATGACATTGTATTGAGGACTGCTTACGATGGTAAGGCTGAATACATAGTTTCTGGAGACAAGCACTTGCTCTCGTTGGCAAAGTTTAGGAAGATTAAGATTGTGAAAGTGCACCAAATGATAGATATTCTTGAGGGAGAGTGAGCTTTTGCAGCAGTTTTTGAAGAAGTATGGGAAACTACCAGAACAAAACATAGGAACAGAAGAAGACCTATACTAAATTCATCACGAGACAAGCGCACTTATTATGCAGTTATATACATTTTTTACTCTAATCTGTAGAACAGAATCCAAGAATCATGGTGATACCTTGTGATAGGCATATACTACACGGAGGACTTGATGCAGAAGTGGTTCGTGAGAAATCTCCCACTTGCAAAAGAAGTACTAAAGAATTTTAAATTGCTGAATGCATTACTTGATGGTCTCAAAGGATATGAAAACAAGCATTATCGCAACATAAGAAATGCAATTATGTTTATGTGCTTGCCTAAAATCGGGAGAGGAGGCATTGACCTCAAGTCTGTTAATCGATTGAGTGAAATAGAGAAAACGCTGGAACTATTTGATGTTATGAGATGGAGCGCCAGTAAGCGCAACTATCTCAAATCAAGGCTTGCTAGCGAAAAATACATTGACAGCTTTTCTGCAGTTACTGAGTTAGAAATAGCTTCGAAAATGGTTAGTAGATTTGGCAAAGAAAATGTAGAATTATATCCTATGTTAGAGGGTAGGGGTTTTTCCGATACCTGCGTAAAGATAAATGGAAAAAATGTTTTTTTGGAAGTCGGTAACTTGGGGGAAAGCCTCCCTGAGAGCAAAATACAAAAAATACTTGACGCATCAGCGAAGTATTTAGGTGAAAAAATAGACGACTTGGTGTATTTATGCCTAACAATTAACACAGCAGAACTTGTTTTTGATAAAGAAGGTAGAATAGATGTCGACTCTTCGATCAAAAAGCTCAATTCTGAAATCGATATGCTGAAAATTTATAATTTAGCTGAGTTTGAAGGTTTTTTCGATTTTGATAAAATTGCGTACATACTAACTAATCAATCATTATATAGGAAATTTGAAAAACTATGGACTCAGGGAGACCAAAGGTTAATGGGCTTGATTAGCGATAAAAAAATAAAAAGATGGCTCGATGGATTCGACACCGCATTGCTTAGCAAAGCCAAGCTTGCGAAGGGAATAATATCTGGAAAAATGAATAGTACCATGTTGGTGGAAATTCACACTGAAGAATTCTATCCTTCAAAAGCGACTAGTTTAGAACTCAAATCTTTTTTGAATCATCTGGATAGACACGTTGAAAGTCAACTTAACCAGCTCCAACCTGAGACGCCTAACATTGTAGTAGTTCAAGGTTGGCACTGGACTATGTTGTTTAGCCTTGATACATTGTATGAGAGCATCAAAAAATTTTTCGAGGAAAGAAAAAAGAGTATCTTAGTGGAGTTGTTTATGGATCAGAACTTGAGAATACAGTGTACATAGGCAACAACTATGCAACAGCATCTTCTTCGCTTAAAAAAGAAGATATAGATAAATTAGGTTTTAGATTGCCTACAGAAGAGGCATTCTAGTTTCATTTTGTTGGTTTGAATCTGTAGAATACTCTTCCGTCTTCTAGCTCCACAACTTTAAGCCCTACTTTATCGTCTATCTTTAGGCTGTCATACGTTGCGTTGTCAATCCTACCGCTTATTAGTAGTCCGCCTATTTTCACAATACCAACACAAAACGGCACATCCTGAACAAAACCCAATGGGGCACCAAGCTTCATCTCTGTAAAAGCATAGAGTTCACCTTCAACACCCAAATCAACCCACTCAAGCCCTTCTGAAAGGCAGTTTGGGCAGACGATGCGAGGCGGCCACAAAATTTTATTGCATTTCTTACATTTAGTTGTTGTTAATTGCCCTTCTCTGAGGTTCTTAAAAAACTGGCTAGTTCTTGTGTTTTTCTCATCTTCTAAGGGATAAAAGTCCAGCATATAAGGAAGTTTTATAGTGTCTAACCGCTTTATCTTTTCAAATTCCACTTTATTCATCTCTGTTTCAGCTCCTTGCATAGGCTAATATGCTATGCACATTTGCAGCACCGCTCAGATTGTGCGCAATTGCAATTTCTGCGTCTTTCACATGCCTCCCCTTCGGAACTTCTCCTCTAAACTGCTGCAAAATATCTAACGCTTGAAGAATCGCGGTTGCGCCTAATGGGTGACCACACCCAAGTAATCCTCCTCTCGGATTCGCAGCAATTGTTCCGCCTATGTATGGTTCACCATTTTCAATGAATTTTCCACCTTTCCCCTTCTTGCACCAGCCAAACGCCTCATACTCCATAATCTCAGAAATCGTGAAACAGTCATGCAACTCAGCAATGTCAATATCTTTCAGCGTAATTTTTGCCGTTCTGAAAGTTTCTTCAGCAGCCATTTTAAGTGGAATCCATTCTGTCAGGCTTGCTAGATTACCTATGACGTTTCCTATGCTTGCCTGTCCAGACCCGATAATGTACATAGGCGTATCCGTATACTTTTTAGCGTTTTCAGCGGGCACCAAGATTACTCCTGCTGCGCCGTCTGTTATTCCAGAGCAGTCGAATAGGCTGAGAGGCGGAGCCACAACAAGAGACTTCAAAACTTCTTCAACCGAGGTTTCTTTTTGAAACTGTGCTAGTGGGTTCATTGTCGAATAATGATGATTCTTTACAGACACAAGCGCCATCTGCTCTTTTGTTGTGCCAAATTCGTACATGTGTCTCTGTGCTGTCATAGCAAAGAAAGGTGGAGCCGACAAAGCGTTTACTCCGTCCCATTCTCTGTCCAAAACGCAGGTCATATTTGTTTGAGCCTCAGCCATGTCAGGCATGAACATTTTTTCAACGCCAAAAGCAACAGCAACATCAGCCATACCGCTTGCAACACAAGCCCAAGCATACCGTATAGCAGCTTGCCCAGAAGCACACATCAGTTCAGTTCTTGCAAGCACTTTTCTCGGTGTTATGCCCAAATACTCTGCAACTAAAGGGGCGACATGAGCTTGAAAAGCAAATCTTTCCGGCTGTGCGGCGCCGACTATGAGGGCTTCAACATCCTTAGGCGAAATGTTTTTGACATTTTCGAACATTGCCTTTCCAGCTTCTTGCACTAAATCTCGCAGGTTGGCTTCTCTTTTGCCGCAGCGGGTTGCGCCTCCGCCTACGATGGCAACCTTTCTCGTCAAATGGACACCTCTAATTAGAAACTTCTGAATAGTGGGTTCTTCCTAAAAAAGGGTATGGCGGGCTTTTTGCAGTGTGTCAAGGACTGTAGTGTCTTTCTTATGCAAACTTTGGTTTCTTTGTTTCTAGAAAAGTTTTTACTCCTTCCTTGAACTCCTCAGTTTGCGAGACAACACCGAAGGATTCAGCTTCATGTGCCATCCCAGTTCTAGGATTGGTCTCTGTGCTGCTGTTTATTAGTTCTTTAGCCAATTTGATGCCTACACGAGGCTTTTTCATTAGTTCTTTGGCCATTTCTTTTACCGCAGTTTTTAACTGGTCTGGTGGCACAACCGCATTAAGCAAACCGTAATGTTCAGCAGTTTTTGCATCAATCATTTTCCCAGTGAAGATAAGTTCTTTCGCAACTGCCTTGCCCACATATCTTGGAAGACGCTGAGTTCCGCCCCATCCTGGAATTAGTCCTACATTTATTTCTGGCTGCCCGAGCTTTGCATTTTCTGAGGCTACTCTTAGGTCGCATGCCATGGCTAATTCTAAGCCGCCTCCTAAGGCGAAACCATTTATTGCTGCTATGACAGGTTTGTCTAATGTTTCCACCTTGTCGAAAACTTCTTGCCCTCCTCTTGAAAATTCTCTTGCTTTAGACGCGCTTATGTCTTTCATTATGTTGAGGTCTGCTCCTGCTGAGAATGCTCGCTCTCCAGAGCCCGTAATGACGACCACATAGACTTCAGCGTCTTCCAAGGCATCGTCAAGTCTTACTGAGATTTCTTGAACAGTCTCCGGATTCAACGCGTTAAGCACCTGTGGACGATTAATTGTAATAGTTGCTATTCCATCGGCTTTTTCATATAATGTGTTCTTAAATTCCATCAAAGACCCTTCATAACTGTTTATTTCTTTTCCCAGTTGTAGAAGCCTTTTCCAGTTTTTCTGCCTAATAAGCCTGCTCTGACCATTTGTCGCAGTAGTGGGCAAGCTCTATACTTTGGGTCACCTGTCTCTCTTTGAAGAACTTCTGTGATGGCTAATGTCGTGTCTAAGCCGAGATAGTCTAACAGCGTTAATGGTCCCATTGGCCAGTTTAAACCTAGCTTTATAGCCTTGTCGACGTCTTCTGGGTCTGCTATCCCCTCATGCACGAGATAGATGGCTTCATTCAAGGCTGGAATGAGAACTTTGTTAACAATGAATCCCGGAGCATCTTTCTTAACTATGACTGTTTCTTTACCCATTTTCTTGGCTGTGTCAGCAACTAATTTAACAGTTTCATCAGACGTTTTGGCTCCGCGAACAATTTCCACGAGATTCATTAATTGTGGTGGGTTGAAGAAGTGCATGCCACAGAATTTTTCTGGTCTATGTGTGGCTGATGCCATTTCTGTGATGCTGATAGAAGAGGTATTTGAAGCGAACACTGCATCTTCTTTGGCGTATTTGTCAACTTCTGCCCATACACTCTTCTTGAGTTCAATATTTTCTGGAATAGCCTCTATTACGAGGTCTGCGTCTGTGACTGCTTTCTTTAGGTCAGTCATTGGGTGTATTCTGCCTAGAGTTTCGTTCATGTCTTTCTCTGAAAGTGTTCCCTTCGAAATGAATTTCTGTAAGCTTCCCTTTATCATTCCCATTCCTGAGTCTATGAATTCTTGTTTTATGTCTCTTAGATTAACCTCATATTTTCCAACTTGAGCTGAGACTTGGGCGATTCCATGACCCATTAATCCTGCGCCTAAAACTGCGACTTTCTTTATTTCCATCATGAACACCTCACTTTGATAGGGTATCAGAATAAGATAGCGTAGCAAATATAATAATTTCTCATTGTGCCAGAAGGTGAAGAAGAAATTACTTCATTTCTTCTAGGACTTATCTAGAACTTAGACAGCTTTCTTAACTGGCGTGAATACAATTGCAACTCCAGCTTCCAAACAGAATGATTCAGAGGAAATTTTATCAAGTATGTGACTAAAGAATCTCTGAGGTTGACAAGCTTGGTTGAAGTGAATGAAGAAATAGCGAGAGCATATTTTGAAGAAGAAATAGCGAGAGCATATTTTGAAGAAGTTTGCGGTTACATGGTCAGAACAGGATTCCAATTTAAAAAATCAGCGAAAAAGCGTCCAGGTAGAACTAAAGGAGGTGCGGGTCCAGCTGACATTGATTTGTTAATCTCACATCCAAACCCGAAATCAGAAAGATACCAAAAGTTTGTCAAAGCCTATGGCACAAAGGCAATGATTTCCGTAAAAGGCTGGCACATGGAACCCAAAAGTCACAGGAAGCTTAAAAATGCATTAAATACTATAGACGATGCAGCCGAAAGTTTGTTTGGCGATTCTCAGGCAAGTAATGCTGCCGAAGGTTTTTTTGGCAATGGTGACTTCAAGAGGATACTTGTTATATCTAGATTAGATGAAAAATTCAAAGAGAAACAAAAAATGCATGCTAGACAATACTACAAGATTGACGAAATAATTGAGTTCAAGGAGATGCTGAAGGCATTATTAGATTCTGCCAAAAAAAGAAAATACTTTCCAGAGTCTCAAATTCTGCAAACAATATACACGTTAAGTAGATATGTCTTACCTTCTTAGTGTATATGAAGAAGAAAATAGTTTTAAAAATCTCTTATGAGCTACTCTACTCGTCTTAAAGACTAAGAGGCAAAAAGACATGGTTTCGCTGAATATGGGTCAAATTCTCGAAGTTCATGCTAAGAATTATCCGGGAAAATTGGCTGTCAAGGATTGGCATGGAAAAACTTTAACATATCCTGAATTGGAGTCAAGAACAAATAGGCTTGCAAACGCTTTACTGAATATGGAGTTGCGTAAAGGCGATAGAGTTGCAGTCATGCTATACAATTGCATCGAATTTATTGAAATTTATTGTGCCTTTGCAAAGATTGGGGTTGTCGGCGTTCCAGTTAGCTGGCGCTACATTGAGAAGGAAGTTGAGTACGTAGTCAACAATTGCGATGCAAAGGCAATTATTGTAGGCGAAGACTTTGTCGACTGCATTAACTCTGTTCGTTCAAGCTTCGAAAAAATAGAGGACAAAAACTACTTAATAGTTGGCAAAACAACACAAAAAGGATACATAAACTATGAAAAAATCATTGCAAATTCTCCAGACAAAAAGCCTAATGTGAAAGTTGATGAAAAAGACACATGGCTTCAAATCTACACTTCAGGCACTACAGGCATCCCGAAGGGTGTTGTTCGATCTCACGCATCTTACATAGCCTTCTACCTAATAAACGCAGTAGAATTCGGTTTCTCAGAAAAAGACTACGGAATGGTCATCATGCCTCTCTACCACGTAAACTCCACATTCTACGGACCATTATTCCTATATATAGGCGGGGCTCTATTTTTGGGGCGAGACAGAGGCTTTGACCCCACTGACCTTTTAGACGTCATAAGCAGCGAGAAGATAACTTTCACCTCTTTGATTCCAACACATTACAATTTGATTCTAAATGTTCCAGAAGAAGTGAGAAAAAAGTATGATGTTAGTTCTATACGGAAGCTTTTGTGCTCGTCTGCACCTGTGAGAAGCACTGTGAAGAAGGGGATACTTGAATGCTTTCCTAACGTCGAACTTTTCGAAGCATATGGGTCCACTGAAGCAGGCTTGGTGACACTCCTCAGACCTGAAGATCAGCTAAGAAAATTAGGCTCAATCGGACGAGAATGCCTAGGAACAGAAGTCATCAAGCTTTTAGACGAGAGTGGAAATGAAGTTGGCGTAGGCGAAGTAGGCGAATTATATTCTAGTGGCCCAATGATGTTCGACGAATACTATAAGATGCCAGAAAAAACTAAAACCTCCTTCAAAGGCGACTACTTCACCGCCAGAGATATGGCGAAAAAAGATGAAGAAGGCTACTACTACCTAGTCGACAGAAAAGATAACATGATAATAACAGGCGGAGAACACGTCTACCCATCAGAAGTTGAAGAAATAATATCACGCTATCCAAAAGTATTTGATGTTGCAATAATCGGCGTGCCAGATGACGTATGGGGAGAAGCCGTCAAAGCAGTTGTCATTCTGAAAGAAGGAGAAAAAGCAACGCAAGAAGAGATAATCAATTTGTGCAGAGGGAAAATGGCTGGATACAAAAAACCAAAATCAGTAGACTTCATAAAACCTGAGGAGATGCCAAGAACAGCAACAGGAAAAATCTTGCATAGAAAACTAAGAGAAAGATATTCTGCACCGCTTTAGATGCTTTCAAATTCTAGTGAAGCAAGCATCGTCTACGGAAGCTCTATTTCATTGATCTTGGCCAAGTTTTCTAGGCTATTCATTTTTATCTTCTTACTAGAAATTGTGTAGAGCACGTTGTCTATGTATAGTGATCTCTCTACAGAGTAGGAAGAGTCAAAGTAGTATCCGCTTTTCATTAGTTCCGTGGCATTTTCTAAGTGGGTGATTTTGCCTTTAAGTGCAAATCCGCTTAAGGATATGTTAAAGACGTAAGCACCTTGAAACACAAAGTCTCCTTGAACCCATGAAGGAACACCACCGGGATATTTTGCCTCATCTATCTCTGCAACCAAAACAGGCATTATAAGAAGACCCTTTGCCCGATCAAACAAGAACGACTTATGATCCCTCAGAACAGGCGAGTCGGTTCCTCTGTCGCCTATTTCATATTTATCTATCTCCTTTGGATGTTCAACATCGCTTACGTCAAAGAGTGAAATTTTTACTCCTTGATACCATGCAAAGTCGCCTTCTTCAGCTTCGACAGTTTCTTTACCTATGCCTATAACGTGGTTCTCGTCGTATGGGTGCAGATAGTCAGAGTACCCAGTTATCTTCAACTGCCCAAGAACTATGGGGGCAAATGGATTACTCAAGTCTATCACGAACAGGGGGTCAATTTTCTTGAAAGTTACTAGGTAGCATCTGTCGCCCATGAACCTAGCCGAATGAATCTTTTCTCCAGGTGCAAGGTTCTCCAGTCTTCCAATAATGTTTAGGTTCATGTCAAGAACGTAAACGTGATTTCGAGAGGAGGATGCTCCCCAGCCCCAAACCTCACCTGTTGTAGTCGCTATTCTGAAATAGCCATTATACTCGTCCATAGAGAATTGATTTAGCACATTGCCCTGAACATGGCCGCTTGGTCCAATTTCTATTTCGCCGTTTTCTATGCGGACTCTATGGATGGTTGTTCTCCATTCGTTAGTGGGTAAAATCTGTATTGGTGAAATCGGTGGAGGCGAGCTTGATCTGACTTCTCCATTATATCCTTGAAAGGTTATGTAAATATTGTTCATTGAAACATACATGTTGCTTGCTGATCCGAGCAGAATTGTCTCACGCGTTGGTTCTTCGGCATCATTTTGTGTGTTTATAGCAACTATAGTCGTGTATGTATCGAAATAGTCGGAAACATTTGAGTAATAAATTTGTGTGGCATCTATTTCCTTAACCTCTCCATTAGAACAGATTGTTGGCAGTGAAACCCAACTCTCATTAGCATATACATGCTCATTTATTACTGCGTAGACGTAGTCGCCTATCATTCTAGAGTCAAAATAGTAACCGTCCAAAGCGACATTTCTCATTAAGATTGGGCTAACTCTATCTGAGACATCATACACTTTGATAGAAGTCTCGGATGTTCCGTAGTAGTAAGGATGAAACTTGACAGGAGCTGCAAATGTTGCATAATCTATATTAGGATTGTATCCTCCCTCGAAAATGACCATTTTATTCCCACTTATGAATAGGCCGCTTATGGTTCCGTTTAGCGTGATTCTAGAAAGGATTTCAGCCTCTTCTGGCGGATATGCTTTCAGAATTGTGACGTTTCTCCCTGATACAATATAGATGTATTCTCCGTCAGTTTTTACAATATCTGCTTCGTCGACTCCTTCAACTTGGATGTTTGTTTTCGAATAATCAAGAGAGAGACTGTAAGCGTTGGCATCGCTTGCCAGAAACATACGGACGGGCAGTCCTTTCAACCCTTCCATAGTAGAGTAGCCATAAAATTGGGCATGCGTTCTTACAAAGTCTTTCAGCTCTTCGTAAGAAGAAAACCTCCTCATCTGAGTTTCACCCATAGCCACAAATTCTTTAAAGTACAGTGGAACAATTAAGCCAACTATAACCAACATAAAAACAAGGAATAGAACACTACTTTTCATATCTTTTCACCAAGGATCAGACATTTTACATCTTTTAATTACGTAGCTTTGTTACTTAATGCTATGTTTTAGAACAAGCCGTACTAAAAGTAGAACAGTAAAAGGGTTATCTTTTTTGTTTTAGTATTTCTAGAAAGCCCTCTATCTTAGCCCTAACTTGCGCTTCATTGTAGCTTCTCGAGTCTGAAGAGTCAACATCAAGGATTAGGCTTGGAACTCCAAGTTTCTCATAAACTGCATCCTTAACTATTGTCTCACTTACAGACATCATTCTACATCCCCAATTGGTAGGAAGAATTACTCCATCAGCACTAAAGTCCTTCACTAACTCTATTACCAAGTTGACCTTCCGCTCGATGCTTGCATTGGCAAAATTTGGAAGATATTTTCTTGCCAAGCCTTCTAAAGGCTTTGAAGGGTTTAGTCTTTCCATCCAAACATGCGAAAACGTTTCAGCTACAACTACAGCGCTTAAACTGTTTAAATATTCAAAAATCTGCAAGTTAAACCATAAGGGCAAGTTATCCCAAATCAGCCGATATTTTTCATCTGAGATAACTCCAACTTTGTTCTCTGCGCGCGTCTTAACCTCTTCACGTAGCCTTTCGTAAAAATCAACAGCCATCTTTGTACCAGGGATACAGAGCATAAAGAAGACAGCTGAGAAAGCGTCTCTTGCATCCATGGGCGTTGGAATGGTTTTCCGATAGTCTTGGATTTGGCTCCAAAGCATACTTGTACGGTCTGAGAGGCTCAAGGTTTCTTGAAATTTCTTCTTGTCCAGTTTTGTGTCAGTCTGTTTTTCTAAGAACCTAATCAATTCTTCCAGCTGAGAGATGTACTGCTCAATGTGATGGCTCTCAAGGTTTTCGGAGTCGGCGCCCGATATGTTATACGGTGCGTCTAAAAGAAAGAGCGGACATTTCAGCATTCGGCTTATAACTTGGAACCATTTCATGTGGGTGTCGCATGCGCCTGTTGAAGCAACTAGAAAGTCTGGTTTTGGCAATCCACCTTCTGGCAAGTCTTCTGTATCAAATAAAGAGCCAAGCACACATCTCGCATAAGAACACAAGTCTCTTGAGAATCCTTGCCTCTCAAATGCTTCGCAAAGCCTTACGGAAATTTGTCTAGCTGCACATACAGAGGCATAGTTTTCAGGCCATACTGGAAAAATGTCCATAGCCAATAGAATTTCTACTGGAAAAGTTGAGGTAACCCATGCCACTGGACGCTTTTCTGCTTTTGCCTTATGCGCTTCTTCGTAGAATTTTTTGATGTAGTTTCTGTAGAATCCTTTTGTTGTCTGTAAAAGTCTCTTAGACATGGCTTATGCTACTCCGCTTACCATTTCTATGAAAGCCTCAGTTCTGGTTCTCAGCTGTGCTATTCCGGTCATGGCGTGTTCCCATTCTAGATATAGGACGGGTAGCCCTTGTGCTTTCAGTTCTTCTAGGAGAATTGGGGCGTCAAACAAATGTGTGTCACAAAACTTTAAAACAAAAATTATCGCTCCCTCAACATCATACCTTTTAGCCATTTCTAAAGTATGTCTGAATCTGTCCTCAGAATGAACTGTAAATGGGCATGGAATCTTGTCCAAATAACGGTTTGCAATAGCACGTAATGGTCCAGCGTTTGGGTTGACCAAATCCCAAAAATACCTTGACCCAGTGCACAAGTCATCAGCAACCACGTTTGCTCCTATGCCTTCAATAACTTTTATCATTTCTGTGTTGTCCATTACGCTTCCGGATACAAGCAGTCTTGTACCGCCTTTTGGTGTGTCAGCTCGATTTTCAATTTGGCTTAGCAACTCCTTTAGTAGCCTGCTATGCTCCTCTTTTGTCGTTAGCATACTTGACAGAACAATTTCTAGGGCTTCAACTCCAGAAACAAGTGGAGGATTATTCTTCCTCAAGTCATAGACTTTCTTGAGAAGAACTCTATTCTCATTGTAAACCTTGATTGCGTTTTTCAATGATTCTTTTGAAATGTCGGACTTGAAGTTTTTTTCAAACGATTCTTCAAGTCTACCGACCTCTTCATAAAAAAAGTCGTGTGCCTTCTTGCTTTTTGTATGAGGGGTATTAATAAAATGGAAGTATGGGACTTTGACATGGTATTTCCACATGTCATACATCATTCCGCAATTGTCGCATGTATTAGAGACAATGTAACCGTCTAGATAATCGTATTTACGCCTCAAAGCTTGGTCAAAGCAGCTGCGGCAAAAGGAACAAACATTCTGAGGTAGATAAGCATCGGCTAACGTGGTTCTTTCTAAGCTGCCCAAAATCCTAATTGGCAAAGCATTTGCGGCATAAATAATTTCTTCAGGCGTGTAGGTGCAAGTCCATCCGACTACTGGTTTGCCTTCTTTTTTCCATCTTTTTGCTACATCGTGCCTTGTCAGAAATAAATTTTTGAACGACTCCAAGGCGTACAACAATGGAACACTCCATTTTTTTTCAGTTACTTGCATTCATTAAGGTTGCATGTTAGTATCATTAGTTTTGTGACTTGACAAATCAATGTGTCGGTTTATTAGGCTTTTTTCAAAGAGTATTAAGTCTGCACTTATCAAAATTATTTTACTTCATCATCACCATCTTCATTCATAGTCAATAGTAGTATAAATCGGCAAGACTCCAAGCAAATTTTTATATGAACTTCGACTTCACATCGGAGAAATGAGGGTTTCTGATATGAGTACAGAAGAGAAGGAAGTCAGAAAACTCATAGAAGATGCAGAACAGGATATTAGAGCAGATAACCTTAAGAAGGCAAGTGAAAAATTGGGCCAAGCAATACAAATAACCAAAAAAATACGAAATGAAGAGTTGCTCAAACAAATCTCAGAGTTAATTGCAAAATTTAGCTACAGCACTGAAACACAGTCAATTGAATTAAGCCCTATAAAAACGGACGGGTTCATTTTAGACATCGGAGGCGGAGGAGAAGGCATAATAGGTAGGCTAAACGGAAAGCAAGTGATTGCAATTGATACAAGCGAAAAAGAGTTAGAAGAAACTAAAAATGAAGCATTAAAGGTCGTAATGGATGCAACGAACCTGAAATTTCTTTCAAAGTCTTTTGACGTATGCACCGCTTTCTTTTCGTTCATGTACATTCCTAACGATGACCATTTGAGAGTATTTAGAGAAGTCTACAGAGTTTTGAAAAATCACGGAAAATTCCTAATATGGGATGTCAAAATTCCCCGAGAAACATGGGACTATAAGGCATTCACGGTGAGATTGAAAATTCGACTGCTAAATGAAGAAGTAGAAACAGGATACGGCTCAAAATGGCATCCGCAGCACATCGAATATTTTAAACAACTAGCCCAAAAAACAAAATTCAAGATAGTAAATGAATGGAGTAAGGGTGAGATTTTCTATCTAGAAATGTCAAAAATCGTGTAATCAGACCGAGGTGTTCTGGTCTGTCGAAGAAACATGTGATACAGAAAATTGCTGGATTAAGCGGAATAATATGTCCTCTAGTGGCTCTTTCATTTATAGCGTTAGCTATTTCTAATTCTCTCTCCTGGTTCCGCTGGACAACTAACGCTCTTAGCGACCTAGCAGGCACTCATGCAACTGCAACTGCGGTTGCCCTGTTCAATTCTGGACTAATCATCGGCGCTATTCTTGCCATAATATTTGGAGTTGGCTTATTATGGACTCTGCGCAAGCGGATGCTTGGATTGATAGGAACTTTCGTTTTTCTCCTAGCTGATGTTAGCCTCTTTGCCATAGGTGTCCTCCCTGAAACTGCAGGTCGCATACACTTCTATGTTTCCGTAGCCTTCTTCACGCTATTTCCGATTTCACTGCTTTTCATAGGCGCGTCTATGATAAAGGAAGAGACTGAGAGAACCTTAGGATACGCTACAGTATTGTTTGGTATATTCGCCGCTATATCAATAGTTCCACTCGCAATTCTCCCTCTGAAGGATGTTGCAGTTCACGAGTTTCTTGCTGCGCTTTCAGGCGCAATGTGGTCAATAGTTTTCGGCATCAAACTGTACAAGCAATCCATCCTACGTTGAGTATCGGCTTTCTATCGTCTTTAACAAACCCGTAAAAGTGGAGTTAACAGGCGTCGAAATATTATATTTTTCTCCGTAACGTGCTATTGCGCCGCTTACAAAGTCAACTTCGGTGGGGCGTTTGTTTTCTATGTCAATCAACAAAGATGGCTTGTGAGCGCCTCCTTTTTCCAGATACGAAGTAAACCGTGAGAGAGCGTCGGGGCCGAAGTCGTAGCCGTCTGCCTTTGCCACTTTTAGCCCCTCTTCAAGTATCCTAATTGCAACATTGCGACTGTGTTGAAATTCCATTGCTTCCTTCATGGTTTGACCAGTCAGAGCGCATACTGAAAAAAGGGCAGAGTTTTGGATTGTTTTCTCCCACACGTGCTTTTTAATGTCTGGCGTCTCTTCTGTCTTCAGACCAGACGCTGTCATTATGTGGGCAATGTGTTTTGTGGTTTCGTCAGTCGTATATTTTCCCTTATGATAGGCGCCAATAAAGTTAGGCGGCTGGAACCAATTCATCCTGACGTTTCCAAGACTTATCGTATTTCCTGCATAGTTGATGACCACACGATAAGTAGTGTCGATTCCCAACTTCTCAGCAACAAACCGTTCATTATCAAGCCCATTTTGGAAACTCACAATTTTCATGCCAGGTGTGTAAATCTTCTTAAGTTCAGGAAGAATTTTTTCCAGCATGCAGGCTTTTGTCACAATAAATATTATACTTGGACCAAATTCTGCGAGTTTAGAGATTGAGTTGGCAGTTTTGCCTATTTTGGCTGCAAATTCTGTGATTCCTGATATGTTCAAGCCTTCTTTCTCTATTTTAGACAAAAGATTTTCAAGGATGTCTTGTGCAACAATATCTTGGTCGCTTTTAGCCAGATGAGCGGCTAGAATTGAACCTACTGGGCCTAAGCCTATAATTCCAATTGTCTGCTTTTTTGCCCCCATGTCTAACTATCAACCTACTTTTGCCATCTTCACTTAAAACAGCATCTTATGGGTTTAAATTATAAGGATGATTATTAAGGATTTATCTCAGTGTGGATGCTGTAGCGTGGGAAATATGAGAAAACCACTTTGGGTTCCCTCTGAAGAATACATAAAACACGCTAACATAACTCGATTCATCAGTTTCGTCAATAAAAAGCACGGTCTGCAAATCAACTCTTATGATGGATTGTATAAATGGTCCATTGAAAATATACAGGATTTCTGGGCAGCCATGTGGCAATTTGGGAAGATAAAAGCTTCCTGCAAATATAATGTAGTAGTTGACGATTTAACCAAGTTTCCTGGCGCGAAGTGGTTTATCGGCTCAAGATTGAACTTTGCTAAGAACCTTCTACGGTATAGGGATGACCATTTAGCTTTTGTATTCAGAGGGGAAATCCAGAAATCAGCCAGCATGACCTATGCTGAACTTTACGATTCTGTGGCGTGTCTGGCTAAACCGTTACGTGAGGTAGGCGTTTCTCCCGGCGAACGTGTAGCTGCCTATATGCCTAACTTGATGGAGACAGCTGTTGCTATGCTTGCCACTACAAGCCTCGGTGGCATATGGTCTTCTTGTGGCACTGAACTCGGTCCAGGAGCGGTTCTAGATCGTCTTATCCAAATTGAACCAAAAGTCTTGTTCACTGTCGATGAAAATCTCTATAAAGGGAAGATTTTCAACGTTTTGCCTAACGTTGAGAAGATCGCCAAAGGTATACCGTCGCTGAAAAAAATCATTATAGTCCCTTACATACAAGAAAAACCCAATATTAGTTATATTCCAAACTCTGTGCTCTATAACGATTTCATATCTCGAGAAAGAAAACTGAAAATTCGTTTTGAACAGTTGCCTTTTGATCATCCTATATATATCATGTTTTCTTCTGGAACAACAGGTAAGCCAAAGTGTATGGTTCAAGGAGTAGGGGTCTTTATCAATCACTTAAAAGAGTTGATTCTTCATACTGATTTGAAACGTGAAGACAGGATATTTTATATAACAACTCCTAGCTGGATGATGTGGAATTAGTTGCTAAGCTCCCTTGCTATAGGAACCACCATAGTGCTGTACGATGGCAATCCAAACTATCCCGATTGGAGTGCCATGTGGAGACTAGTTCAGGATGAAAAAATAACAATCTTTGGTTGCAGTGCAAGCTATATCAATTACCTCAAAGGTGTGAGTGCTAAACCCGCCAGAGTTTACGATTTGTCATCGTTGCGAGAAATATCTCAAACTGGTTCGCCTCTTTCATCCGAAGGGTTCGAATATGTTTATCGGGAAATCAAGGAAGATTTGCACTTCAATTCCATTTCAGGAGGCACAGACATCAACGGTTGTTTCGCTATTGGAACGCCTATCCAACTTGTATACGCTGGCGAATTGCAGGGTCCAGGTTTAGCAATGAAGGTGAAAGCATATGATGAAAAGGGCAATGCTGTAGTTGATCGACAAGCGGAACTTGTTTGTGAATCGCCGTCTCCTTCTATGCCTCTTTACTTCTGGAACGACCCCAATGGCAAAAAATACGGGGATGCCTACTTCAGCGTTTATCCAAATGTTTGGCGGCACGGTGACTGGATCATAATTCACAGCGACACAGGCGGAATAACCTTCTTAGGGCGCTCTGATTTCACTTTAAAGCCTTCTGGAGTGCGCATAGGCCCCGCTGAAATATATAATGTGGTAGAGAGATTTGGAGAAATTGCTGATAGCATGGTTGTGGGGCAAGACTGGAAGGGAGATCAGCGCATTATTCTTTTTGTCAAACTTGCTCCGGGATTTCAATTGACAGAGGATTTAGAGAATAAGATTAGAAGGGCCTTGCGTGAAGAGGCTTCGCCTAGGCATGTTCCAGCCTTGATCATTGAAGTGCCAGATGTTCCTTATACTTTCAATATGAAGAAGGTTGAAAGCGCTGTTTCGAACATAATACATGGCAGACCAGTTACGAACAGGGATGCTTTGGTTAATCCGGAATCGCTGGATTTCTACGAAAAAATTCGTCCGGAACTACAAAAGGAATAGCACACTATCAAATGGCGTGGCTTGCATCATATTCAGATATACTCAAGATTGTTATGTGAAACCTTTAGGGATACTTAGATTTCATAAAAGTTAAATAATCCATAAGTTGAAACTTTTCCTTCTGAAGATGAAGGGAATGCGGAAAAAAGAAAACCTCCTTTCTCTTTCGACGACCGTTTTAAGAACGTCATGCATTCCCAGATTCTTCTTGAAGTCACCAAATTTTAAGGTTATGGAACTTTCTTCCATATAGAACTAGTAGAACTTTAACGGTCTCAGTTTTCTCTGTCGCCGAACGCGCTCTGAGTAGGCAATCTTTGAACACCTATTGGCATCTAATGGTATCCACAGATCAGAACACCATTAAGAAAATATTAAAAAGAAATGCAAGTAACAATAATTAGTGTTTTGGATGTGGAATCATGGTTGAGATTTTGGGAATCTCCGGCAGCCCCGTCAAGAATAGCAATACCGACCGCTTAGTTAAACTGGTGCTGGATTTAACCAAGTTGAAGTCAGAGTTCATAAAGCTCTCCAACTGCAAGATCAATCCGTGTGACGCGTGCATGGTGGATGACCTTAAATGGGGGAGGGTATTTCCATGCCAGCTTGACAATCAGTGCATAAAGCAGGATGATTTCCAGAAGATAAGGCCGAAGCTCCTAGAAGCCGATGCGTTAGTAATCGGAGGATATCCCTCCTATGGTTTTGCCGAGCTAGAACCAAAACCTTTCTTGAAAGATTATTCGCGCTAGACCATTGTGCATTCCAGGAGAAGCCTCTTATGATGGGTAAGCTGGGTGTATCCATAGCAGTATGTAACACCCTAGAGGATGGAAAGAATGTTGCAGGAGAGATTGAACACTTGTTTCGCGCCTTGCGTATGATACCGGCAGCCAAAATCGTTGCTCAAGGCTCTTTTCCCTGCAAATTTAGAAGAGAATGTAGGGTAAGACACCTAGAACCCGTGCCTCTTACACCTCCTGAAGGCATAATACGGGACCCGCTAAGCAATAAAGAGGTTATCAGGGAAGTTCAGAGTGCGGCCCGAACAATCAGAGAAACGCTTGAATGGCGTCGAAAGAAGAGATAAAATACTCGTTCGTCATCGTATAAAACGAATGTGCGAACGGAAAAATAGGGAGACCCACAGTTAGCGTGCCCGTTTCCTAATATAGGTGCATCCAACTCTAATCCAAAATGTTATAAGTGGAAACTAGAGATTTTAGAGAGGGATGAATATGGCTAAAGCTCTTTCCTTAGAGGAGAAGCTTGCGGGTGCTAGGTCTTTCGCCAACATGGGAATAATAAATGCTATAGCCGTCATCAGAAGCAATTACGGAGATGCAGGGGTCAAAAAGTATTTTGCTGCTTTTGTGAAGCCCTTGTCGGAGCAGTGGAAGAAAACGCCCGGCGAGGGAGTATTAAAGGCTCTGAACAATGCGCGAGCATTATTTCAGATCGTAGGCAATGACATAAAAGTTCTCAAGGAGTCGCCTACGAAGGTTGTTTATCAAGCAACCACATGTGGGCCGTCAAAAATTGGGGTTGGAGGCCCTGGATCACCGTTGTGTGAATTCTGTGCTATGGCAGTTGTGGAGCCAGCAAAAGTGTTGGGATGGAAAGCGACGGCGAAAACGGGAAAAATTCCATGCGAGTGGTCGGTTGCAACAACCTAACCAGCTACTCAAACCATATCAGCTACTTCCCTATTTTTTTCGTGCTATAACAGTTTCGCATTTCTCACAGTGAAGCCACAGCTATCCAGAAATTATCATCTACAGTATCAGCCTTCAAAGAAAGAAATAGTTATTTGATTGTCGCTATTGGTTCTCCTTTTTTCACGCTTGCTCCTTCCGAAACTCTAATCTCCTTAACCATCCCAGCTTTTTGAGCTGTTATTTCATTTTCCATTTTCATGGCTTCTAGGATGCAGAGTCCATCTCCTACTTTCACAGTGTCGCCGACGTTCACTTTTAAAGACACAACTATACCCGGCATAGGAGCAGTCACGACACCTTCTTCCCCAACGATTTCTCTTGGACTTTCTCTCACAAGCGTTGGCAACGTTGACTCAATAATTTTCGGCGCTAGTCTTTCTGCAACTTCATACTGAACCTTAAACGACTTACCATTAATCTTAATTGAAAAGGGCACTTTTTCGTTGACTTCGATAAACTCCACTTTAAGGAGCTTTCCACTCATTTTCATTGAAATTGATGTGCCACCTTTGAACTCTTTTGCAAGCTCCACTTCACATAATTCGTCGTCAATTTCAAATAAAAAAGAAGTGTCCTTGACTATTCTAAGAATTTTGACCCTATGTGATTTTCCATCGACTAAAATTCCGTATTCTCTCAATTTATCTTCTTCCAATTCTCCATGTTGACGTTCTTCTTGTTGTCCTCTGCGGAATTACTGCCAACCCCTTTTTATTTTTAGTTAAATAAGCGACTAGCACTGCTGACAAAGCAGCAGCTTTTTCACTTTCAATCGTTTCTGGAGCCAAAAGGTCGCCGATTCTCTCCTGAACAAAACTTGTATCCACTTCTCCACGTTTGAAACATTCGTCGTTTATAATTTTCTTGTGGAAAGGTATGGTTGTTTCAATGCCAGCTATTTCATACTCGTCAAGAGCGTTTTTCATACGTTGTATAGCTTCACTTCGGTCTACGCCCCAAGCAGCTAACTTAGCAATCAATGAATCATAGAAGACAGGTATAGCGTAGCCAGTGTACAGGGCGCTGTCAACTCTTATGCCATAACCTCCCGGAGCATGATACCTAGTTACTGTGCCTGGACATGGCACAAAATCATTGCAAGGGTCCTCACAGTTAATTCTACAGTTGATTGCGTGCCCTCTCACTAATAAGTCATCTTGCTTATACGCTAACTCTTCTCCCGCAGCTATCTTAATCTGCTCTTTAACAATATCGACTCCTGTAACCATTTCAGTAATAAGGTGTTCAACCTGTAACCTTGTGTTCATTTCTAAAAAGAAGAAATCTTTCTCCTTGTTGACCAAAAACTCAACAGTGCCAGCATTAGTATAGTTTACAACCTTAGCCGCTCGTATCGCTACCTCTGCCATAGTTCTTCTCAGTTCATCAGTCATTATAGGGGAAGGCGTCTCCTCGATTAATTTCTGATATCTCCTTTGAATGGAACAGTCTCTCTCACCTAAATGCACGATATTGCCTTTCTTGTCAGCTAATAATTGAAACTCAATATGCCTCGGTTTCACTAATAATTTTTCAACATAGACTTTAGAGTTCCCAAATGCAAAGTCTGCCTCTAAGCGGGCTAACTCCATAGCTTGCCGTATGTCGCTTTTGCTGTTAGCAATGCGCATGCCTCTGCCGCCACCGCCATACACAGCCTTAATAAGTACTGGATAACCAACTTTTTCTGCCACTTCCATTACAGCGTCCTCGTCTTCAACTGCTTCTGTACTTCCCGGAATCACCGGAACCCCCACACTTGCAACTATTTCACGAGCCCCAATTTTGCTGCCCGTCTTCTTTAAGGCACCACTAGACGGACCGATGAATTCAATTTCACTTGACTCACAAGCCTTTGCAAAAGACGAAATCTGCGCCAAGAAACCATATCCAGGATGAATTGCTTCGCATCCAAAGTTCTTGGCAGTTTGAATTATTTTTTCAATGTTCAAATAGCTTTGCTCGGGTTGCGCTGGTCCCACACAATAGCATTCGTTCGCGTAGCGTAGATGCAAGGATTCTTTGTCTGCTTCTGAATAAATTGCAACAGTTTTGAGTCCCAGTTCTCGGCAAGCCCTGATAATTCTTAGCGCGATTTCTCCTCGGTTAGCGATTAAGACTTTTTTAAACATGGGTTCATCCTTACATAGTCGATGCTTATATTTGGCTACCTTTCACATAAGAGCTTTGATGTCCGCTGTGTAGATGAAGAGAAATGATGGTCATAGATTTTCATTTCCATGTAGCAAAGTATCACATGTGGAAACCGTGGGTTCACGAGTATATGAGAAGCATAAACCCGAAGATATACAAAGATTTTGACGCGTTTATGATGCCGAAAAACATTCTAAAGCTACTAGATAACGAAGGCGTTGGCTTTGCTGTATTATTGGCAGAAAATGCACCACTGACAACTGGAATTGTGGAAAACGAGTTCATAACAGAATTTTGTCATGAAAGCAAAAAATTGATTCCTTTTGCATCTATTAATCCAGTTACCGACTCAAATCCTTCAAAAACATTGGTCAAGCTAGTCAAGGATTACGGAATGAAGGGACTAAAACTATTGCCTCCATACCAACATTTCTATCCAAATGACACAGCCATCTACAATCTTTATGAAAAGGCGCAAGAATTGGAGATTCCATTGATTTTTCACACTGGCACGTCTATCTTTCAGAAAGCGAGGCTAAAGTATGCAAATCCTTTATACTTAGACGATGTTGCAGTAGACTTTCCAGACTTGACAATTGTACAGGCACATGGGGGCAGAGGCTTATGGTATGACACTGCCTTCTTTTTAGCTAAACGTCACAAAAATGTTTACATTGACATTTCAGGTCTTCCACCACAAAATCTTCTGAAGTACTTTCCAGATTTAGAAAAAATTGCTGACAAGGTTCTTTTCGGTTCTGATTGGCCTGGAGTTTCAAGTATCAGAAAGAATGTGGAAGTTATTCGGAAACTGCCTTTGAAGGAGGGGACGAAGCGTAAAATTATTGGAGAAAATGCAAAAGAGATATTGAAGTTGTAGCCACTTTCAAGCGTTGAAATTTATTTTTCCTCATTCTTTAGAATTGCTTTCATTAGGTTGCTGAATATTTTCATGTCTGAAGCGTTGACTATTGGGATTTGCATGCCTTTTTCCACTTCGTACACTTTAACATATTTTGGAAAACTGGCGTAGCATACTTGGCTTATTGGGAATTCTTTGCTTTCCATTTCGCGTTCAAACGATGCCTCATAAACTTCTACGCATAGTAGGTGTCCGTCTACCCAAAAGAGACGGTTTATTCCGTAGGTGGTGGCGCACCATGCCAAGTCTTCTACAGACCTCTTGTCTACTCCTAAAACGACTATTTTCTTTGTGGGAACAATTTCTATATCCATGCCTTTTTTACTCCTTGTATGGCGTATTCAAGACTTGTTTTACTTTTTCGGTGATTTTTGGTCCTAAGCCATATGCGTCTTTAGCCCATTCATCTACGCTTATTAATGCGTTTAGAGGAGTCTGATAAGACTTTAGTAGAGATATCGCTTTTTCTCTTCCGATAATTGGCAAACTGGCCAAGAAGAAGATCTGTGCTTCGGCTAGGGTTTCATGTTTCTTCATTGGATGTATAACCGGTGCTCTTTTCTCAACTATTTGTTCTTGTCT
>Ga0315314_1000500_pt1 | contig 42851 bp, 73 predicted proteins | sample TDP9_MG_FD_203631 | JGI IMG/M metagenome (GOLD analysis project Ga0315314, IMG submission 203631) | Freshwater sediment microbial communities from Lake Towuti, South Sulawesi, Indonesia - TDP9 | ecosystem: Environmental > Aquatic > Freshwater > Lake > Sediment | place: Indonesia: South Sulawesi... | reverse complement strand
TTTCCTTTAGATTAAGACACAAGACGAAAGAGAACGAACCACCCGCATGTAACTCAACCTACACGTAAATACACATAATTACGTTATTCTAAGACAGCATACCTTAACTCAGCCAATGCCATTAGCCTATCTGTAAAATAGGGTGTATGCTACTACACTACTCTCCTCTCCTCTCTCTCTCTTCTCTCTCCCACCTTCCCCCTACCCACCACCACACCCCCAACCCCTGTGTCATGTCGGAGCGTAGGATGGAGGAGTGCGAGGGGGAAGGCAAACTCATCATGGAAAGAGCATAGGCAAAAATTTTATATGTCATATTAGACAAAGACTAGCGACTTGTAAGAGAGGTTGAAGGCTGAAATTGTCTTTCTTTCCACTAACTGATAAATGGATACCAAACGAACTTCTCGTCAGGGACCAACAACTTAATGTATTGCTTGAAAACCAAAAAAAAGAGTTCTCAGCAAACTATTGGATATGCGGAGATAAAGGACTCGGAAAGACCTTAACAGCAAAACTTTTCACTTGCATCGTTGATGGAAGCCTTATCTTAAACTGCACATCGCAATCATTTAAGGACAGCGTGAAAACCTTTGCCTTAACACACGGCATAGTTCCCAAAACTACAGAGAGCGCGGTTACTACAATCATGCAGATTATCAACAAAACGCAATGTAAAAAACCCATACTCTTCATTGATGATGTGGATAAACTTAAAGAATATTTCAAGCGAGATTTCACTGTTTATTTACATGACCTATACGATAGAATGCTGGACTCCTATGATGCTTTTTCAATACACATAATCACCACCCTTCCATTCAATCAAATGGAAAAACACCTCTCACCCCCGGCTGTGAGTCGATTAAGATTTAAACCCCTCACTTTTCCACGATACTCCAAAGACGAAATACTTGCACTCCTTAAACAACGACTAGACTATATTAATAGTGTGCAGATCCAAGAAGACGCTCTGAAACTTATTGGAGACAAAATTAGCCGAATAGGCGGCGACTTTAGAAAAGCCCTTGAAATCACACGGAACGCCCTAATAGATAACAAACTCACAACGGAAACCGTTGAAAACGCGTGGAAAACAGAGAAAGAAACCTTTTGGAAAAACCAAATGCTTGAACTTCCATATCATGAAGCATTAATCCTAGCTTGCATCATCCAAGAAACTCTAACCTTGAAGGATAATGTAACCAAGCCCCCATACCTTCCAGTCAGCTGGAAACAAGTGAAAAACAGTTACATTAAACATTGTCAAATGCTAGCCATTCCACCACACAGAGAAAAAATGCAATACTATTGGCTAGAACAACTTTGGCTCCAAAGATGGATTGACAAATTCACTCTCTCCACAAAACACGAATGGAACTACACCCACGAAAGAGGCTTATTCATCAGACTTCTAGAAAAACTAGAAAATTTAGTTGAACCAATAAAGGCAATTGATTGGACAAAAACATGGTGAGAATATGAAACCGAAGCCAAAAACTTCATAAGAAACTTACTCTAAATTTGCCATTTCGGAGATAAGGGTGTGTCCACATACAGATTTAGCCTAATAAAATACTTGAAGATTCGCTATCATGTTTGGCGAACTGCAAAACTTCTAGATAAGGCAGAAGAAATGTTGGTGCAAATCGAAAAATTGAAGGAAAAGGCGAAGAAGCATCGCATAATGGCTATGAAACTATTAGAAGAGATGAAACTTTAATGTCTGAAACCGAAACGGTTAGAGACACTGTCACGATTCAATTAGACGGAAGAGTAACCATCCCCGACGAAGTTCGCAAAGCAGTCAACATCTACGGACAAAAAGGCTTCTGCAACATCGAAAACTACGGAAAAGACAAAATCCTCTTAACCGTGCTATCACGCTGGAAACCAACCAACAGAACACCTGGAAAAGACATGGTGATTAAAAAATGAGTGCTAAAATATTGGACAAGGAGCCTCCATATCGACCTGACAAGATAGAGATAAAATTTGACTTTACAAAAGGCTTAGCACAACTTGAATACAAAGAACACTTCACGTATCTATCCACAGAAAAGTTTAATGAAACTGTAAAGGCAACAGAGGAAAGACTTGCTCCCTATTTTAAAAAGAAACTTCCGAAAGGTTGGTCATTCTCTATTAAAGCTGAGAGCAACAGTTATACCGTGAACATTATAGCATCAAAATTAGGCGTGCTCGGACCAATATTTTCTGAACTAGGCGCCTATGTAACCTACAAAGAAGCGATACGTCTGATACGCTTTTTCATCCAAACTGTTGAGTTTTTTCAAGACATGGTGATAAAGAAATGACCTTCAAGGGCGTTAAGTGTATTTACTGCGGTCAAGACTTGGGCTGTCCTACCTGCGGTCAACTACTTCCCGACAAATCAGTTGTGTCCGTAGAAGCAAGCGGAAAGACTTTCTACTTCTGTAACACGGAACATAAGAGAAAGTGGATGGAAGAGATGACGATATGAACCCTAAAGAATTTGTTAAAGAATACTCTATTCGCTCCTTAGTCATTGGATTCTCAGGCGGCAAGGACTCACTTTGCGCCACACACTACACGTTATCCGAATTGTCGGATTTACCAGAATTACTAAAACCAACAATCTATGTAGTCCACGTCGACACAACCGTAGCCTTACCAGGCGTCCAAGACTACGTTAAAGAAGTCTGCAACCGCTTCAACTGGCCGCTCGTCCTCCTTAGACCTGAAAAAGATTTTGAAACCGAGGTTCAATCTAAAGGTATGCCTTCTATGCGTCGTCGCTGGTGCTGTTTCTACCTCAAACTCAAACCCTTCATGGATTTCACTGCTAAATTGCCTCCGCAGAGAGCGGAGATAACAGGCTTACGCCGAGCAGAGAGTATACGCCGAAGCAAAATGAAAGAGGTCTTCTACAACCGCAAAGGGCACGTCTGGAAATACGCACCTATCATTGATTGGTCAGACGACGATATAAAACACTACATACGCAAACACAACCTGCCGACTAGTCCAGTCTCAAAACTAATCGGACACTCAGGTGAATGCTTGTGCGGAGTCTTCGCCTCAGTTAAAAGCCTCAACATCATAAAGGCTAACTATCCAGACTTCTTCAACCGCTTCGTAGAACTAGAAAAACAATTCAGAAGCGGAGGCGCCGCCTTCTTCCTTCATAATAAACCCTTACGGGCGTCTGACTTGATGAAACAAAAATGTATAGAAGAGTGGATGAAGTGAAATTCATTATTTTCTTCAGAATCGGAGACTACATTTTCATTTTTGGGCACGTATCACAACTAAAACAAGCCGTTTTCAAGACAATAGTAAAAGAAAGTGGATGAAATGAACGACAAAGAAAAAGAGGTTCTAAGAAAAGTGTTGAAAGAAATGAAAAACGCTCATGGCATAGTTGATTTCTGGTTAAAAGGAAGCCCAATAGAACAAACATTAGCTTCATGGATTAAGACTCTAGAAGGTCTGCTTGAATGACTCTATTACCTGCTGAGTTGCTTGTTCAGTGTCCAAAGCAAAACTTCAAAGTGAAGGTTAAAGAACAATGTCAAGGAGAACCAAAATGCCAACACTTCAAACACTTCAGTTACGTCGGCGACAAAACCTATGTCGTCTGCTCATACGGACAACAAGAAAACAAAGAAGAGTGAAATAAAAAATGAAAAAAGCAAGATTAACACTTCAAGAATTAATATACGTGCTCTTCCTAAGATTTTTTGACATTGAACCGTTCCGCTCTCGAATGAGACTTCTAAAAGGAGAAGCGGGAATCGTCGAAGATAGACGACCATGCGGTTGCATCCTAAAAGGTCAACATGAACCAGAAAAACACTTATGGACGTTCACACTAGACTATTCCAACTGCAAACAAATGAAAGCCTTTATCACCGACATAATGGAGATTGAGACTAAAAAATGAGCGTTGGAAGAGAAAGATACCAACACGTTCCCTACCCGCTAGGCACACCTGAATGGGCGTCATTCAAAAACTACGCACGCGAATACTACAAAGACGTTATCCTATTAGCAAGAGAAGTCCAAAGCACAGATGAAACCGCTTACAGAGCGATGTTAAACGCCGTGATGAGTCCTCTCGTCTTCTTATGGGAAAAATGGCAACTCATGACCAGCGAAGCCAAACTACCATACGCCACACCAGAATACAAACTCATACTTGAAGACAACATTAAAAAAGCAAAGGAAATAACAGAAAGAGCATGGGACTAAAATGACTACTTTAGTCAAATGCCCAAACCCGCTCTGTGGTTTCCGATTCCCAGTCAATTTGAAGAAGCATCTTCATCGCAGAACACGGTTTTGTCCACGTTGCCACACAGAAATACCAGTTCGACGCAGATTCAAGTTTCTGCCAAATCCAAAATGGAACCAACAAAAAGAAGAAGCCCAAGCCTTTAGAGAAAGGATAAAGGCGATGCGTGGAAAAATTGAACCAACACCAATGCCAATAGCTATGGCTTCAAAAGAACTTCTAGCATTATCACTAGCTATTTTAAAACGTGAAAAAGAATTAGAAGAGGCGCAAAAACGATGACACCTCTCGAATGGCTCTTAGGCTTACTCCAATTGATACTCGGCTTACTACTCGGCTCAATCGTAACAGGCTGGTTCACAGTTAAATTTGTCATCCCACGCATAATGAAAAACCCAGAAATCCAAGAACTGCTCACTTTGTTCAGAGAAGGAAAAACTTATTTGCGAGAGATTCTTGAAAACCAAAAGAAAGGGGGTGAAACGAAACGGACATAGTGATTAAGAAAGACGGCGCAGTTCTGCTCTTAGGCAAAGAAGTTGGAAAAGCACCACACGGACTTGAAAACATAAAGAAAATCGAACTTGTAGTTGCAGGACCCAAACTTCAACGCATAACTCAAACAATAGACGCTGGCGTTGGCGTGGCTACCGCTGAAGAAATCGGCTTAAACATCTACACAGCATAGGAGGTGAAATCATGTCTGAAGAGCCTAAAGAAAGCGAAGAAGAAAGCAAAGAAGAAGGCGAAGGCGAAGAAACAGAATGACATGGCTTAGACCTAAACCTTTCAAACTAACAATAACAAAGTATGAACGACGCCTCTGCAACGCCCTAAAACACGCAGGCATCCCATTCACACCACAAGCAAAAATCAAAACAAAAAGCGGACGCACCTACACAGTAGACATCTTCATTCCAACAACCCTCATAGTAGAAGTAGGCTTCATAAACGAAATAGACATACAAGAACACGAAGACCTAAAACAAACAGGCTATACAGTTCTCCCGGTCCCAAACAAAGAAATCAAGCAAAACATAGATAAAGTGGTCTCCACTATAAAACAACTATGCAAACAAAAACCTTCGCCGCCACCCTAATTTTGTTATCTCTAACCGTCATCGTTCTCGTAGACGCTTTAATGCACTACTCTTTTTAGTCCCAAACCGAGCAAGAATCAAAGGCGTCGGCGTCTCAATATGGTGGGACCAACACAAATTGGAATCCACCTCAAGCCGAAACATACGTCACCCTCACATGGAACTACACAAGCGCGACACTAACACCAAAAACAGTGACGCCGATAGAACTAAGTCTACACATATCAGCGCTGATAACTGATATAGACTCCTTCCAATTCGACATAATAATAACCGCAACAGGCTAATTCACCTACACTTTCATCTGAGAAGAATCTGTGAAAGAATATCCTCTTTTTTAATGGAAATAACTGACAAAACATACGTAACGTAAGCCTCATTCAGCACGATAAACTAACACTGTTCTAATGTTGCGGGCTTTTGACTTTTAGGAATTACTTTTGAAATTAACATTAATAGGAAAAAGTTTTAAATCCGAGACTGTTAAACAATGCTTCAGTGAAATATATTGGAGAGAAAAAGGTGAAAACCACGGAACTGACAATGGTCGTCAAGGGACATGAGAAAAGGCTTCGCAAACTTGAAAATGCTATAGCGAGAATTGGGAAAGAATTAGAACTCACTGAACTTATTGCTTTCAAAAAAGACATCAACCCCGTCAACTACGCAAAAGATGATTTAGACCAAAAAATAATCAAACTTCTACTCGAAAAACGAGTTCTAACCACAAGTGAAATAGCCTCAGCACTCGGAGACAACCGACACAAAATAGGAAAACGGCTAAAGCGAATTGAAATGGAAAGCAAGCAAGCAGGCGAACCATGGCTTGAATTTAACCCAAAAGAAAAAGACGGACATTTCCGAGCATGGTGGGTAACAGAGGAGGTGAAATAAACGTCTGGTCAACTATGCCAAAGACTCGGCTGTGGCGACACAGTCACATCTCCAGGCATACATTTCTGGTCCTGGCGGAAGAGCCTATTTGCTGAATCTCTGCGAAAAGCATAAAAAGGACTTGCAGAGTCTTAGTTAACTTGGAGTGCCTCTATGCCTCCATGCTCGATGGAAGAGTGAGGGTGAGATTAAAAGATTTTATTCCTTCCTCTCACTCGCTCCCCTCACTCTTCTACAAAAATTTTATATCTGAACTCGACTATTCTACCTCTTTGGTAGTGTAGTTTGAGCCATTCCCCCTCAAAAAGAGTGCAACCTAGCACTGTGAAACTTACGCTCACGTTAACGAATGAATTAAAAGAGGCTTTAATCCAAAAGTCACATGAGTTATTTGGAAACAGAAAAGGGTCCATATCCACTTATGTCGAAATGGTTTTGAGAAATGAACTTCACTTAGCCCATCCTGAGGTGCAAGAAACATGACTTTTGAGTTTAAACACGAACTAACCAACAAATACTTAACCATAGCCCGATTGCTCTATGAAAAAGTGCCGATGCAAACAATTTGTAAAGAAGAAAAAACCTCTGGAAAAATAGTTGGCATGGTTAAGAAACTTATGGACTCAAATCTAATAAGCATTGACGAAGAAACACATGAAGCAACATTCTCAGCACCACTTGAAGAAGTTGAATCATTCCTAGACGAGTTACAATTCCAGAAAACAGGCAAACGCATGAGGCAAACGCCAACCGTCAGCGCCGCCGAAGCCGTAGAAAAAGTGATCAAAGACGAGACAGCCAAAGAGGCCACCGAGCGGACTAGCCAATACATGCAGATCGGCAAGACCGTTGCAAGCGCCTATTGGAAATGGGCGGAGAAAATGGGCATCCCAATCGAAGAAGCGGTGAAACACGACATAGGCAAAATTGTTAAGGAAGCGTTAGAATTTCACGCTAAAGGAAAAAAACTTGAAAGCAGAGTCGCCGAATTAGAAGACGCCCTACGCATGTTAGCAAAAGAAGTAGACCCAGTTTTAAGACTTAAAACCGCATGCACACTCGTATACCGCTTCTTAGAATTTGCCACTTTAGCCGAAATAGTGGGCTTCGATATAGAAGGCTCACCAATCGTTCAACATTATCAAAACATGATTGAATTATACTTGAAAGGAGAATACGCATAATGACAGAACAAGGAGAAGAAACTGAACAAGTTGCACCTACCGCACCTAGACCTGCTGAAAAAGAAGAAAGCCGACCCTTTGACCTTGGCGAACTACTTAGAAGCAGAAAAAAAGGAGAAGGAGTAGGCTTCTGGGAAACACTTGCCTACATGGACTATCAAGACCGAAAAGAAGAAAGAGCATGGAGACGAGAGCAAACCGAGAGAAACACAAAGAATCCACCAACACCAACTTCAAGCCCTGAAGTTGAAGGCTTAAAAAAAGAAGTATCCGATCTGAAAGAAACAGTTAGTGAATTGCTGAAAGCAATACGCTCAAGAGCAAGAGATGAAGCCCAAGAAAAGTTTGTTGCAGGAGTAGTCAAACAAACAACCGACCAAATAATGCCCAGACTCGAAGACCTAAGTAATAGACTCGAAGCCTTCGAGAAAAAAGGAGAACCAGCCGAAACAAGTGAACTCACAGAAATACGAGATTCACTCCAAGGCATCGTAGACCAAATCGGAGAAAAAGTAGGCGCAAAAGGAATGACCCTATCCGACGTAGAGCAACTGATGGGCATTATTGAATCCATAGAAAAACGCTTCCACAAGGGGGGGGGAGAAGGAGGCGAAGTAGACTATAAAACAACGGCTGTTAGCACAATCGGAGAAATTGGCAAAGAACTAATCACCGCCTATAGAGAAATTGAAACAAGCAAATCAGGCGGTGGCGGCTTCGAAGTGCCTAAAGAAGAAACACCTGCCTCCACAATGCAAACAATAATCAAAAGACAAGTCCAAAACTACTTAACAACCCGCATGAAAGCTGGCGCAGTAACCTTCAACGTAGCAGAAGCCGCGAAAGAACTCGGCTTAACACCTGGACAAATCGTGTGGGCATACAAGGCTCTAATGAAAGAAGGATTCTTCCAAGTTAAAGTTTCAAGTAAAGGCAAAACAAAGGTGAGAGAAACTGAAACCATCGGAGGAGAAACCGAAATCCCAATCTCGACGGAAACTGAAGAAGAGCAAGTCTTTAACCCACCAGCCGAAACCTGAAACAGAAGAGGTCATTCCAGAAACAGTCACCATTGAAATGACACCGAAATTCTACAATGCAATCAAAACCTATAAGCTAAGCAAACAAAACCCCTTAGTTAGAAGCTACGTCAACACATACTTCGAATGGCTCAAAACCATTAAACCCGAAGAAGTAGTTGACGCTATAACCTTAGGAATGACTCCGCAACAAGCCTACCGACAACTCGGCGCCAACCCTGTTCGCTTAGGAATAGCCGCCGCCAGAGGCTTCCTAAAAGCCGTCCCAAAATATCGCGCACAACTAAAAGAAATCGCTACTTTAGACTTAGCAATCCTAACATTAAAATTTGAAAACCCAAGCACATACGCAATTATACAAAAATACGGAAAGAAAGGAACACAGTTCATGGAAGAGTGGATAAATGGAGCATTAGAAATCCTCGGCGTTATAACACCACAAAAACAAGAGGTTAAGGCTTGAAACCCCTCGCCATCGTCACCGATTTTCGTGCCATATCCTTTTTTGAGGTAAGCAGAGCCGTTGCTAAAGTTCTAAAGAAAAATGGAGTGCAGACAATAATCTACGACTTAACCGCAAAAAACATAACCGAACCAAACATCCTATGTGTTGGAAACATCTTCAACTTGCCAATTTCTTACCTACAACGCTTCTTACCTGAACACAACGTTATATTTTACGCCGTAACTGAAGGCGTCCCAATCTTAGATAGCATGAGCCATAAATTGAGCGAAAAAATTACCTACATAACGCCAAGCCTATACACTAAACAATGCTTGGAACAGGCGGGACTAAATTGCGAAGCAGTCATTCAACATGGTATAGAATTAAACGAAAAATACGACAAACGCTTCCATGACCACGTGAAACAAGCCATACCTCAACCCAGCAAAGTAGAACCGTCAAACATTATGCTCTGCGTAAGCGGAAACTGGCAACGCAAAGCCTTGGACAAATTGCTCATAGCCACCAAAACCATAGAAAAAATAACCGAAGACTCCTTCCTCATCCTACACAGCGGAATAGGCGACACAAACATCGTAGCCCTACAACAAATGCTTGAACTAAAACGCTTCTGGTTTACAAACATGTGGGGAACGCTTGAACCCGACAAACTAGCCAGCCTCTACGCCCTCTGCAACACCTACGTTCAACCAAGCATGGTAGAAGGCTTCGGCTTAACCTACCTAGAAGCCTTCCGCTTCAACAAACCAGTAATCGGCGTGAACTGTCCAGCCACAAACGAAATAGTCAAAGATGGATACACAGGCTTACTTCTTCCAATAACTAAAACAGAAGACATTGTCTGGCAACAACGCCACGCCATACGACTACACTACTTTGAACTCGACTCCCTCATAGACGCAATGCTCATCCTAACCGACGAAAAAACACGGCAAACTTTCAGCGAAAACATTAAAAAAGAAAAACACCGTTGGGATATGACTCGACACTATAAGGAGTTCTTGAAATACATTGACTAACGTCTTCGTAACTGGCGGATCTGGATTCATCGGTTCGCATCTGTGCCAAAAACTAGGCGAAAAAAACAAAGTTGTTACACTCATGAGAGACGTGCCTTCACCTCACACGCCTTGGGGAAAATGGCTAGCAGACGCCCTACAACAAACAACCATAGTTTTCGGCGACATTCTAAACATTAAGGTTCTTCGGCGGATACTAGCCGACTACGACATTAACCACGTATATCATTTAGCGTCTCAAGCCATTGTCAAAACCGCCCTAAAAGACCCAACCACAACGTTTGAAACAAACATAATGGGAGCAGTCAACATTCTTGAAGCATCCCGACAAATCGGAGTTGACAGAGTTTTAGTTATGAGCACCGACAAAGCTTATGGAAACAGACTAAACGCAGAACCCGACGACCCCTTAGTTTCCACTGGAATCTATGAAACCTCCAAAAGTTGCGAGGATTTAATTGCCCAAGCCTATATGCAGACTTATGACATGCTAATCCTAATACCGAGAGCCTGCAACTGCTACGGCTACGACTTGTCTCCAAGAATCGTTCCAAACACTGTTCGCTCATGCTTGCGTGGAGAACCGCCAATCGCTTACGAAGGAGAAGAAACAGAACGCCAATATATCTACGTAGAAGACTTATGCGACGCTCTAATTCACTTGACGAAACACACCAATTATAAAGGCGTCTATAACATATCAACAAACGACTTCTTAAACCAGAAATCTGTCGTCATAGAAATATGCAAATTTTTCCCTCTGAGTCCACACTTCATCAAACGAGAGAAACCAATCAAAGAACTCAAAAGCAATAGCATGGTTTGCTCCAACTTCGGATGGAAACCACAACACACCTTCCATGAAGGAATCAAAAAAACAATCGAGGCGTTTAGGAAGTTCGGGTTTTGATTAATTAAGAAAAGGTGAAAATATGGCGTCTGAAGTTGAAATAACTGAAGAAGAGCGAAAAAAACTACATGAAAACTTTGGGAAATTTGTAGATGAAATAGAAAAGTCTTGGGCAAGACCGCAGACTGAACCTAAGCCTCCCTTGATAGTTTATTGCATGAACATCTATGAAGAACGTATGGCGCAAGTTAAAAAATGCGTTAGACGAGTGCGAGCCTACGTTGACCGATGCGTCATAGTTGTAGACGACACTGTAACTGACAAAAGCAAAAAATGGTTACGAACATGGGGATGTGAAGTTCACTATCGCAAATGGGATAACCACTTCAGCAAACAAAGAAATGCATACCTTGACCACGTGAACGAAGGAGAATGGGTGCTAGTCTCTGATCCAGACGAACTCTTCTCTCTTTCCTTCCTAGAAGACGCTAGAAAAATTCTATATGAAGCCGATAAACAAGGCATAAACAACCTCGGAATAAACGCCCACGACATAACAACACAACTCAACGGCTCAGTAACAAATACAGTTTCAGACTGGTTCAAACAACTAATATTCAAATTTGAAGAAGGCGTAAGATACGTAGGAGTAGTCCACGAAACTCTACTGCCAGGGCTTCACGGCTGGCGCTCTGCAAACCTAGATAAACGCTACTACTATGAACACATTAAGAGCATGGTAGAAATTAAAGAAAGAGGGGCGAGAAACGTTTTCTGTGGAGGCGGAGGAAACAACGTCAAAGACAAAAACCCAATGTATGTAGAACTCCGTCAATGGGTGGATAAATACAATTTAAAAGACTGGTCGGAAGTTAGACAATTAGTGCGCTTTCATCCGCATTATACTGATTGCTGGAAAGAACTTAGAGACATCATAGTTAAGCATCGAAATGACTCAGGCTGGGATTGGGAAAATGAATCAAGAGACTTCTTTTTGTGGGCTAAAGCCTTGCATCCGCAAGAGTTCGCAAGTTGGGAGTCTATGCCTCAGCCACCTTCAAAAGGGAGTCCGCCAGAAGTCATGGCTTACGTTGAAGAACAATACTTGAAAATCTTAGGCAGAAACGCAGACGACATAGGAAAAAAACACTATACAGACGCAATCTTGCGAGGCGAAATCACGAGAGAAGACTTGCCAAAAATCTTAACCAACTCTGAGGAGCATAAACAGAAACATGGACTCTGAAGAAATAGGTAAATGGGATGAAGAAAGCGAAAGAGCATGGCGACAAGACAACCACAATGTCAAATTTGCTGAATCTATAGTGAATATACTCAAAGAAATATTGCCCTCGAAAGGTCAAATACTTGATGTGGGTTGCGGTATAGGCAAACACGTAAAAGCCTTCAAGGAACTAGGCTACGAAGTTGACGGACTCGACCAATCAAAAAAAGCCATCGAATACGCAAGAACACTCAACCCCAACACTTCTTTATGGAACATTAGGATACAAGACTTAGTTGCCTCCAACGAATATGATTTGATTCACACTTGCGCTGTTCTTCAACATAACACACATGAACGCAAGAAAGTCATACTTCAAAAATTTTATGATGCCCTGAAACCAAACGGCTACTACCTCTGTGCCGAATGCACCTTTACACCTGAAACCGTAAAAATCCTAAAGGAAAAAGTCCTCAAAGTTCCCTATCTCGGCTTCTCTGAAGACTGGTCAGACGGATATAGTTTCTCCGAAAAAGGCTGGATAAAATTTATGGCTGAAAACAACTTCAAACATCTGAAAACTATTTCACCTTGGCCATATTACCTCTATCAGGTGGAAAAATGAATCTTGAGAAGTGGAACGCTCTAGTGAGAACAATACAAGATGCACCATCAGACATCGACGGAAATGTAGATGAAGAAGGCATTAAAGCCTTCATGCAAAAATATATTTTACCCTATGCGCCCCCAAAACAATATCCAAGATGTCTCGACGTAGGCTCTGGACCCGGTGCTGAACTTAAAGTGCTAAAAGACTTAGGCTACACACCAACTGGAATAACGCTTGGCGCCCCAAACATAGAATACTCACGAGAACACTATGGAATTGTTCCAGTCTACGGCGACATGCACGATTTACCTTTCCCACCTGAAAGTTTCGATGTCGTCTTAACCCGCCAAGTTTTTGAACACAGTTTTGCACCTTGGCTCCTAGCCCTTGAAATATGGATTGTTCTTCGACCTAAAGGAAGATGGATACTTGACTTGCCAAGTCCTCGAAACAAAGCAATGTGGGCGATGTGGCATCCAAGCCTCTTCTACCCAAATCAAATGGAGTTTCTCTTCGATAAATGTGGCTTCACTATCATTCTCGCAGATATAGGAAAAATACCTTGGACACTTGACTACAACGGCGGCGGAGAGCCGTATGACTATGTAGTAGAAAGAAGTGAAAGGTATCCAGACAACTTTCAGCATGTCTTAAAAAAACTGTGGGAAATCCATGCAAGACACTAACTTCACACCAATAGTTGTTAAAGAAAACTACTCATTTGAAGGGCGACAGCAAAAAGGGTTTGGAATAGAGACGATTTATAGTTGTAATGCTCGATGCATCTTCTGTTGTTTTGCTCATTATGACAGGCAAGAGGTCACCAATATTTTCACAGGCAAAACATGGTTTAAAGAAAAGAGACTGATGAATTGGGAACTGATAGCGGCTATCTGCAAAAGACATGAACCAGAATTATTTATCTTAACAGGTCAAACTGAACCATTCCTAGACCCGCGAATACCTGAGATAATTGAGTTAGGAGCAAGACATGAGCCTTTTCAATTAGCAATATTTTCTAATGCGAATCTGATGACACCTAAAGTGCTAGACAATATTATCCCCGACAAACACTTCACGTCAATCAACTTTAGTTTAAACGCTGTCACAGATAAGACAAGAATGAAGGTCATGGGTATTCCCTATGAACAAGCAAAAGCAAACATCATGCTGTTCCTTGAAAAAAGAAGAGAATGTGGACGAGAAATACAATTCAATGCTACCGATTCTAGTTTTGATGAAAAACAAGATTTACGTGTCGGCGTCAGTTTCCTCGCTGTTCACGGTATTTATAAAAACGAGTTAGTTAGCAACCTACATGAAATTGATACCTTCCGAGAACAGTGGACTAAAATTTTAAGAGAATATCACTGTAATTGGGATGTCGGCATTTTCCCTGCTGGAAATTGGGGAGGTGCTATTCCACGAGAAGTTATGTGCCAAGAAATGAAATATGTCAATCCAAAAGGTTGTGGTCAATGGGATTGTACTGGTCCAACTATTGATGTTGATGGACAATTAATGCTGTGTTGCTACAATAATCGCTGGTCTTTTGGAAGTTGCTTAGACGATGAAGCAATGGGGCGGTGGCACAATAGACGAAAAATTTTGGGTGTTCAAGGCGTAGTTCTTCACTCTCCACTATTCTGTGAGCAATCAAGTTACCGATTTGTTCCGACTCGCTGGAATGAACCGTGATGGAAAGCATCACCATCGAGACTTGCACGAGTTGTAATGCAAAGTGCATTATCTGTCCAAACCAGTTTAAGCCTAGACCTCACTACCTTATGCCACTAGACGAGTTTGGCTCTATCCTAAAATTCTTTCATAAGTTAAAGGGCGTTGTCCTTTGCGGAATGTATGAACCTCTGCTTGATATTCGCTTGAACGCAATCTTAGACATTATTGAGAATATCCAACCAGAAGCCGACGTAACAATTTTCACGAACGGTTCACTTTTGTCGCCACCTAAAGCAAAAATGCTACTTAGCCATAGGAATTTTAAGAACCTAATAGTCAGCATTCATGGCTTCAGCCAAAGAATCTACGAATCCATAATGGTCGGTTTGAACAGACACCAAGTTTATCAAAACGTTCTTAACTTCACGGAATTAGTCGGCTGGAAACCAGAACCACAAGTAAGCGTCAGTTTTGTGCGAATCAAGCAGAACATACATGAACTTGAACAGTTTAAAAACTTCTGGAAAGAAAAGGTTGATATCGTATCGGATTTTGAGGTTATGAATTGGCGTGGAACAGTCCCAATAGAAAATCTGCTATACGATACTCCAAAACACACACGCCCTTGCCCCATGTTCGACCAACCACTCGTTATTGATGCCTTCGGGAACATAGTTAGATGTTGTTATGACTTCTCCTATAATTATGGTCACGTTCTAAAGGGCGGCTTTGAAAAATGGCTAAACAAGAAAAGGGAGAGTGAAACCTATCCTTCAGCAGAATGCAAGGTTTGTTATGGTTGGAGACACTATTAAAGTAGCCGCAATCGTCTTGACACTGGACGAAGCCGACTTCATAAAAGACTGCCTACAACATCTCCGCCCTTACGTTGACTGGCTTCTCCTACTTGACGGAGGCTCAACCGATAAAACAATAGATTTAGCAGGCTCAATTCCAGATCAACTCATCATAAGAAAATTCAGCGGAAGTTTTGCAGAAGAAAGAAACTACGCTCAAAATCGCCTACCCCCAGAATATAATTGGTGTCTCCACTGCGATGCAGATGAAAGATTTAACGACGAATTTCTCCAAAACATGAAACAAATAATCACAACAAATAACGTTCACTGCTTCCGTTTCCCACGAATCAACCAAGACCAAACATATCTCAAACTGCTCCTTAATCCACAAGACCATCAAGTTCGCCTCGTAGATAGACGCTTCTGCTTTTGGGTGCGCCCAGTCCACGAAATAGTTTGGCATAGAGAAGCGAACAAACCAGCCGATCAGTACTCAGTAAAGGAACTTTCCGAATACCCAATTACCCATTTAAAGCGACCTAAAGACATTAGAAAAACAATTTTAAACAGATGGAAGAAATTAGAACGCTAACGTAATACAAACCTTAACCAAAATTTAAATTATAAGTTCATGCAATTCTGATTCGAGGAATCTTGCCATGAGTGTTAAAGTTGTTGGAGGCGCTATGGGAGGCGTCTTTCTACCCATCGTCATTGAATTCGGCGTTAAAGGCGCAAGAGTCAGCGACAGCATTCCATACAAATGGAGCGGGATAGTCGGAACAGTCATCGGCATCCCAACAGGACTTTTACCACTCTGGAAAAACTACCCGCTAACGAAAAATATGAAAGACGAAGACAAACACGCACTGATGGCTTTTGGAGGCGCAAACCTCGCAACAGGCTTGAGCATCCTCATACTCGACGAGTTGAGGAAGCGAGCCGCCTACACCTTCAGAGGAGAACTACCACTCGGCGCAGGCGAAGAAGGCTTAGAACTTCCGCCTGAAGAACTCATCAAGGAAATCTAAGAGGGAATAAAAGTGTCAGCCCCATATTTCTACCCAAAGAAATTCTTGGACAAATACCAAGCCATAATTGACAAGGCTTACGCCGCCGCTAGAGCCGAAGCCGCACGGGTGGCCGCAACCAAACGCATACAGATGAAAGTTGAGTTCCTTAAACCAGTCCACCTCAACCGAACCCTCTACAATCTGCCAGGCTCAGCCGACACCCTCTACACACTGAAGTCGAACGTGGGAATCTTCCCGTTCGGCATCATCAACGAAGATCCGACCTTCGACTACATGAAATGGTATGAAGGCAACAAAACACGCTACATAGGCGACTGGTTCGTAAGACCCATCTACCTCTTTGAAGAGAAAGAAGGCGTCTACGCAGGCAGAATCGACCAATACGAGTTCAGAGGAGACGAATCCTTCACAATCAACTGCCACTCAACCACAAGTTCAACCACAATCCAAGCATGGCTACTCGCCTTCGCCGTAATGCCAGTGACACTGGAAGAAGTCAAAATCATCGACTAAGCCTAAACGCTTAGACCCCTCTATTTCAAGCCTCCCTTTCGCCTAGAGGTGAAAGTAATGCCCATCACATACGAACACGTATTCAGCAAAAGCCCCGAAGTGGCAGTTAGCGCTGTGCGTAAACCTACAAAAATGGACATTTGGCTTTCTGACCCCGCTGAAACCACAAGGTATGAAGGCAAAACTGTTACTGTTGGAACACAAATAAAAGTGGGCACTGCCCTTTGGCGAGAACCGTGGTTCACATCTTTAGGCAGTAAAAAACACATAATTTATCACAGATTAAACACGGGCACTTGGGAAAAAATTGGTGAAGGAACAGCGTCAACTCTTGGTGAATTTAGCGTCATCTACACTGTTACGACAGCAGGCAAACACAGTTTCTACGCAGAGTTTCCTGGCGACGCTGAATACGAAGGATGCACCAAAGCGGTGCGTGTCTTTGCCAAATGAAGTTCCCCTTCTATTCGAAAACGTTTTTGGAGTAAGCCCTGAAGTAAGCGTAAGAGCCGTAGAGCCAGAGATTGGACCTTGGCTAGTAACCATCAAAGTCACACAGTTTCTAACAGGCAAACCCGTTGAAGGCGCAACCGTTGAAATTATGGGCGTTGGCGTGCGAGAAGTCGGCACAACAGACGCAACAGGCTCAGTAACCCTAACAGTTGAAGGCGGAACAAGAACAATCATCGTTTCAAAAAGCGGCTACTGGACAAAAACAGACACCCGCATAATAGGACAAGACATGACCATAAATGTCAGCCTCATACCAATATGGATGATTGCCGCTGGCGGAATCGGAGCCGGCGGAGTCATTCTAGCAGTATTATGGACTCTCACAAGGAGATAAAATAGTGGCACTCCTATACGAAACTGTGCGAATGCAAAAAAAAGCAACTGAAATGCATATCAGCCTTCATAACCCAGAAGAAACTTTGCGCTACGAAAATAAAACCGTGCCTATTGGAACGGTGATAAGGGTCTGCACAAGCCTTTGGTGTGAGCCTTGGTATACCTCTCTTAATAAGAAGACACACGTAATTTTTCACAGAATTAACGAGGGCGCTTGGGAAAAAATTGCAGAGGCTACCTCTCCATCTGGTCCCCCCCCAGTAGGTGCTGGTGAAGTTAACGTTCACTATACAGTTGCTATAAAAGGAGTTCACACTTTCGTGGCTGTATTCGCAGGTGACGGTGAATACGCAGGGTCAACAAGCAAGGAAGTAAGCGTAGGTGCTGGCGTTCCAGTTACAGCAGGTATTCCCAAAGAATATTTGATTGGTGGCGCATTGGCGGCTGGCGGAATACTTCTACTCGTTTTAGCATTGAAACGGAGAAAATAAAAATGCCGCTTCTCTATGAACCAGTGATGACTGAAGTTAGACAAGTAAGGCGCAAATATCGACCTAAAACGCTTCAAGTTGAAGAGGCGCCACGCTGGAGAGTAAAAGAAGAATGGGCGATCAACAGCATCTACCTCACAGTTGACCAAGCATCAAGCATCATAAGAAGTAACTTAGAAAAAGCCTGCAAAGAAAAAGGCGCAGTCCTAGAATACTACGCAATAGAAAAAGCATGGGCAATATGGCATGTCTTTTGGACAGAATACCACGTAATATACGTGGCGATAATTAAGGGTTCACCAATAGGATGGGCGACAGTCGTAGCAATACTGGCCATTGCGGCAATCGGAATAGTCATAGTCATTGGAATTTGGCTAGTCGCAACCCTAATCATTGAACCAATCTTTGAAGCAGTGCCTCCAGAATTAAAACCTGCACTTGGCACCGCAATCGTAGCCCTACTCTTCGGAGGCGCAATTCTCATTGGAGGCTTAGGCTACTACTATATTAAGAAAAGGAAATGAGAAAATGCCTATAATCTGCCCAACTCTTCAAGCATGCTACGTTCACATCACAGTTAAATACGCTGACGGCAGACCTGCATCCTTTGCCTCAGTAGATGTCTACGAAGTGCGCAGATTCTTATGGTGGGAATACGACGCTTGGGTTGCCTCTAAAACCGCTGACTTCTACGGACGAGTTTGGTTCTACTTGACAAAAGGCCGAAAATACCACTTTCGCTTTAGAGCAGTTGATAAGAGAGGCGACGTTTGGAGAACCATAGACTACTGCCCATTCTACATGGCAACATGGTTTCCATAAAAAGGTGAAAAAAAATGCCAGAGAAAAAACGCATCTCAACATTCAACAAGAGCATGACCGAAGAAGAGGCTAAACGAGAAATGGAATTAGGCACACCAGTAGGCAAAAGTCTTAAGCGAGCAGAACAAGAATACAGAGAAAGACGGAGGAAAAAATAATGCCCCTACTATATGAAAGAACCGACAGAATAGTCCGCTACTATGGACGCAAAATAGCCAAGTTGTCTCCAACCCCTGAACTTGGCACATTCTTCGCAGGCGTGTTCACAGGCTTCTTTGTCCTACCACTTGTCATGTCTTTCGTCGGCTACGAGATAAAGAAACGAGAACTGAAACTTTACGAATAGAAGGAACAAAGATGAATGGGAACCATACTTGTAATCTCGAACCCTTCAGACACACCTACGAGATATGGTTACCATTATCTTAAACGCTTCAGCAGATACGCCGCCAAACAAGGACACAGAATCATATTCCTATCAACCGCAACACTCCAAACCTTCAGAGACGCCATCAGAAAATATAACCCATCTCTTACCATAATCAATGGTCACGGCGGACGCAAAGGCGTAGAGGTCGCCGACAGCGTTCTACTAGGCGTAGTTGACTACGACCCTGAATTGGGCAAAAAAATCTATCGGCAAAACCCAGAATGGATGGCTGGCAGAATAGTCTACCTCTTTACTTGCAACGCTATGAAAGAACTTGGCTTCCGTCTCATTGACTACGGCGCCGTTGCAGTTGCAGGCTTTAGAGACGCCTTCATCTTCTTAAGCGAAGAACACGCTTCCCCAGACCGAGACCACCTCGCAGAACCCTTCTTTATCAGCCTCTTGCAGTTACCATTACACCTTTCAGCTGGAAACAGTTTCGGCTTCTCCACAAACGCCACCCGCAAAGCCTTCACCTACTATTTGGAAAAAGCAGAAGCCGAGAACCAAACAGAGCAAGCGAAATTCTTGAACCACGACCTAGTGAATTTTCTAAGCATAGGCGATATGGAGGCTAAACTATCATGAGAAAATTCTTTTTAAGCGCTTTCCTTCGCCTTATAAAGCCAAATATACCGAGAAAAGCGATATTGGGGGCTACTTTGTGAAGGAGAACATAATTCTGCCTTTAGTTGGACTTGTTGGAACAATAGCCGACTACGTGACTACAAAAATTGGGCTACAATATCCTGAAATCTCTGAGTTAAACCCGCTTGTAAACCCTGCGCTCGAAGGAACATTCGCCGTAGGCGGTCCAATACTCATAAGCGTGTTAGGCGACAAACTAAAGGTTGACCGCTCCCTAAAAATTTCTTTGATGGCTGTGCCAGCGTCTATACCCTTAGTTATAAGCATACGCAACTTGGTGATAATCGGAACAGTCAACGCAAGACGATACCTAATAACGGAATTTCCACTGATATATTGGTAGAGGCTTAGAAATGGCTATCTTTGTTGAAGAAGAACTCCCACTATTCGATTATAGAACCGCTCGACAAGTGGAAGACTCATTTAGACAGAAGCCTGCAAGACTACCATTAGAACTCCCACTTCAACCAGTCGTAGTTCAAACGCCAAGCCGAAGCGATTTACCTACAATCATAATAGGCGCCTTGGCCATAATTGGTTTAGTTGGCTTATTCTTAGCCTACTTCACAACTCGGAGGAAAACCTAAATTGGCACTATTCGTGGAAGAAGAACTGCCGCTATTCTCTTATGAGACGACACAGCGCTTAGAGGACACGTTCAAGCAGAAACCGATGATTCTGCCTCTAACTCAACCAAAAGAAATAGTTTACATTCACAAACACGACTACTTGCCCGCCCTCGCAATCGTAGCCATAGTTTTAGGAGCAATCAGCATAGTTGGCTTGCTTGCCTTCTTTGGCTCAAGGAGGTCATAAAAATGGCTTTGTTTGTTGAGGAAGAATATCCATCACCACCTTATCTCGCCATAAAACAAATCAGCAAACATTACGAACCAAAATCAGTTGAGTTGCCACTCTACCCAACCATACGAATCGAGAAACCAACACAAAACTCAAATATCCAACTTGTAGCCATAGTTAGCTTAATCGGTCTATTCGCCCTATTCGGCTTATTTGCATATCTGAGGTCAACTAAATGAGCCTGAAAGTGTGGTTGCCTGAAGGCAAAACAGAAGACCATAGAGTAACCGTTTCTGGAAAAAGAACTACAATTTACGCGCATCCAATCAAGTGGTTCAGTGCCGAAGTCACAAATGAGGGACCAGATGAAGTTAGAGTAATGTTGAACGCCCAATCGCCTACAAAAGCGAAGAGGCTGGCGCAAGATGAATCCAGAACCTTTGAGTTTGATAAACCAGTAATCAGTAACATTGATTTAGAAAACGACGTTGGAAAAACATCCGAAGTAGTGGTAACAGTTATGTGGTGATTCTAACTTCTTAACAGTGGTGAACTGAAATGGAAACACAAAGAGGAAGAAAAGAGGGTGAAGAAAGGCTACTGCGACGCATTATTGAGGAAGATGGCATTAAGAAGATTCAAGACGCTATAACCGCTGTGATTAGTGGAACACCAGATGTAAACGTAACCGACCGAGCGTCAAGGTTGCTGGGACAGGTTTACGGCGATGATGCTGGGACTCCTCGCAAATTGGCTGTGGATAGTAGTGGAAAACTTCGGGTTGTAACAACCTGAGTCCACAAGACCTATCCTCAGCATGGAAAGCGACCTGTTGCCAGCACTTCCAGAAGCCTACAGTATAGGCTCTAATGATAAACCTTGGCTTCGCTCTGTTTTACAAGGGAGAGATTATTTGTCAAATTTAGGAAGACTTACCAGTGGTGTAATAGGGTCATATATCAGTCCAGATGAAGCTCTTCCTTTTATTGAATTCTATGCTGAAATACCTATAGGAAGTCCAACGAATCGTTTTGTGATTTTAAATTATGGTGGAAACCTTGAATTCTGGGCAATAACACCTGAAGGTGGTTACAATAAGCCGTTAGCAATAAATCCAGCAGGTTTAGTGCTTGGATATCATCTTTTTCCAGACCATCCAAATGTTGACCTTGGAGTGATAAGTGCTAAGTGGAGAGACCTTTACGTTTGGAGAGATGCTTATTTAGACCGTTATATTTTCTTTGGAAATATAACCTCTTATCCAACACCTTCCGAAACATACCGCTTAGCAGGCATTGGAAATAAAGCAGGAAGCAATGAAGCCGATAGTTATAAAATCTGTCGAAAAACGAAAGATGGCACTTACAGATTTAAGAATCTGCTTAAAAACAACGTGGTGCTTTTTGGAACATGGAGAATTAACAATGGGGTTCTGGAATCAGATAGTGATAATCCATTAACTGTGGATGGTGATTTATGGTTTAACACAGACACGACAGAAATGGAGGTGGATTAGATGCCTTGGGTCAAGGTCTTACGTGACATGGCTATGAATTTCTTTGCAGGCACACTCTTAACTTGGACAAATATGCCTGCGGCTGAAACTGAACTCCCAACATCTCCACGTTACCGAACAAAGGTTGACTTAACGAATTATCGACAGGCAAGAATGGTTGTTAATGTTTTAACTGCGGGCGCCACCACACCAGCAAAACTTCTTGTCCAATATTCAACAGATGAAACAACATGGTATTATTTAGATGGCTCCTCTGGTCCAAGTGTAAATATTGACGCAACTGGAGTAAAAGTTGGCAGTTGGGTTAACTTAACCTCAGGTGCAAAAGCAGATGTTTTCTTGAGGATAGTTGGCATTGATGGAGATGGCGTAGCAGACCCTCAATTCAACGAAATAACAGTGCAATTCAAGTGAGACAAATGACCACAAAAACTGGTTACGCAAGCGGCACTTGTCCGTCTGTGGCAGGCTTCGACACAACCAGAGACAGCCTAGTAAAAATTAAAGACAAACTAAAGAAACATGACGACAAGATGACGGGTTTAGTGGCATAAACATAAATGACACAAAAATCGGGAGGCAAAGTCTAAAATCAAGCAAATACATAACTACTGCTGAGGAAAAAACTTGTCTGGTAGCGGTAGAAGTGAAAGAGAAGTAATCTCCGATATTATTAAGACTGCCACGCCTGAATCTATCACCACAACAGATGCCGCCGATAAAGCAATCCATCAAACCTCTCCAAACAAAAAGTATCGGGTTAAATTAATCTACCTATGGAACACAAGCGGAGCAGACATAACAGTAACAGGCTTCAGATTTGGCTCTGGAACTTATCATTTTTTGAGTAAACTTGGCGACAAGTCGGGTTTTCTACTTAACCTTGTGGCGGTTAATTGGCAAGGTTCTATGGGAGAAAACTTCATGGTGAAAGCAAGTGCGGCGGGATTAGAGGTTACAGTTTTTGGAGAGGAAATAGCCTAATTGACAACGCTGGTCGGCAACGGCTTAACACTGGCTTCTCTACGTTTTCCCTTTTTAAAGGTTTCAACATTAACATTCGATTCTGGCGAAGACTACGTGGAGGCTTTGGCTGTTTCCAATGGTTTTCTCTATGCTGGCTTAGATACCGCTCCAGGCAAGGTTGTTAAAATTGACCTCTCAGATTTCTCCAAAGTCTCCACATTAACGTTTGCCTCTGGGGAAAACTCTGTTTTCGCTTTAGCCGTTTCCAATGGCTTTCTTTATGCTGGTTTAGCCACGTCTCCGGGTAAGGTTGTTAAGATTAACCTATCAAACTTCTCCAAAGTTTCAACATTGACATTCGCCTCTGGCGAAAATTACATATATGCTCTGGCTGTTTCCAATGGTTTTCTCTATGCTGGATTAGTTACATCTCCGGGTAAGGTTGTTAAGGTTGACCTCTCAACCTTCACTAAAGTCTCAACGCTCACATTTGCCTCTGGCGAAAACGCTGTATATGCTCTGGCTGTTTCTGGTGGTTTTCTTTACGCTGGTTTAGCCACCGCTCCAGGCAAGGTTGTTAAAATTGACCTCGCCACATTCACTAAAGTCTCAACGCTCACATTTGCCTCTGGCGAAAAACTTGTTTTCTCTTTGGCTACTTCAGACAGCTTTCTCTATGCTGGATTAGAAACTTCTCCGGGTAAGGTTGTTAAGGTTGACCTCTCAACCTTCTCCAAAGTCTCAACATTGACATTCACCTCTGACGAACCCTATGTGGAGACTTTGGCTGTTTCCAATGGCTTTCTCTATGCGGGCTTATTCACGTATCCAGGCAAGATTGTTAAAGTTAATCTCACGGATTTCTCTAAGGTTCAAACATTGACTTTCGATTCTGAGGAAGACATCGTATACCACTTGGTTGTTTCCGATAGTTTTCTCTATGCTGGCTTAGATACCGCTCCAGGCAAAGTTGTCAAGGTTGCCCTTTAACTGTTACATCTAGACCTTGAACTAGATGCAAAAGTTTTAAGATTAGTCAGTTATAATATATTTAGGTTGATTAACTTGAAAAAAGCCGTTGCAGTTGTAGGCGGAATCGCAGGACTAGTCGGATTAGTCGGATTAGGCTGGCTGATCAGCCGAGCCGTAGCCAAACCATCTGTGCAAGTTGCACTTCAATCCCATCCAATACGCACAATCCTACTCATAGACGACAAAATTGAAGTAGCCACGCCAAGAACCATAGCGTTGACAAAAGGCAGGCACAAATTTAGCGCCGTAACGAAAAGCCCAGACCTCACACTCACCTACAGCTTCCAAAAATGGCTAATCAATGGCGCAACCATCTCACACAACCCAATAATAGAAATAAACATCACTCGCCCAACAACAATAACAGCAAAATACATGGTCAGCGAGGCGGGAATATATCCTATCATCCCAGCATAAGAGAAAACCTTATCTGAGGAAAACGACAAAACTAACTCCGCCGAATAATAAGAACAAGGCAAGGAGGAATCAAAAACGAGTTTCAAACCTTTTGTCCATTATAAAGTCGCACTTCCAGTCCTCAAGGCTGGACACATCATCCACGCTGGACCCGACTTTGAAACAGGCTACCTCCAAATTGTGACAGTGAGAAACAACCGCAAAAAAGTTGCTATATCAGGCGCCAAAACAGACCTCTACGACCTCGTCATAAGCACAGACTCCTCATATGAGTCTCTACATGGAAACCTAAAGAAAAACCGCATCGTGCACCTTCAGTATCTTGGCATAGACCAAACACAAAACACCTATCTATGGTGGCTAACCCAACCACTACTAAGCAAAGACGTGGACGAAATCATACTTCCCACAACAGCACCAGTTGACCAACCGCTTGAAATAGACCGATGGAGTTACGACGACTCTCAATATCTGCGAATCAAACAGGCGGGCACACAAAACTACTACTTAGTCATCGCAGAATACGAGGTCATAGGCTATCCAGGTAAACCAGACGGTGACTTTCTACACATATTCGCTAATGGGCAAGCGCAGTTCGTGAAGGCAGGCTCGTCACTTGCAAGCGTAAGCGCATACGAACAACAAACACTCAGAGAACTTAAAAAAATGAGAGCCGCAAGAGCAAGGTAGCAATGTCCAAAGAAGACGAGAAACTTCAGCGACCAATCCGCACACCCATCACCCTATACGAAAAACCAGTAGAAGAACCCTTTAAACCAGAACCACCACCCCTATTTTCACCAAAGCGTGCAAAAGAACTGGAAGAAGCAATACCACCTACAGCGTCTATACCAAAAGCAATAATCACACCAACCTTAACACAAGAAGTCAAAGACAGAGAATACAGAAACTTTGAGTTAGACTTGTCTACAGCCCGAACAAACGCAGAATTAGGCTTAAGAAAACTAGGAATAATAGTTAACACAATGACCATCATCCGAGCCGACAATTACTTCACCTACCGACTAAACAGCGCCACAAACGACGAAACCCCAGCCGAAAAAGGCATGAAAGAAAGCGAATTTGAAATCGAAGAAGTTTACATAACAAACCCAGCCCTGACAGGGAAAGCCCTCATAAGAGTGGAATGGAACCCAAGACTAATCAGACCAGCGTGATGATGGCAAAATGGGTTTATCACTTGGCCAAGCCGTCTCAGTGAAACCAGCAGGAGGCGTAGTGCTAAGAGGATCAGTAACAACAGGCGCAACCTTCGCCGTCGTAGGCACATGCACAAGAACCCCCGCAAGCGGAAAGGTCTTTCAGATAACCAAAATCGCCTTATCATGCGACCAAGACGCAGTAGCAAAAATAACATTCGGAGGCTCAGACATCAGCATAGAATACAAAATAAGCGCAAAAATCCCAACAACCGACTGGTTTGCCGCAGGCGAAAAACAATGCGTCGGAGACGGGACAAAAGCCCTACGAATCGAAGGCAAATACCCAACAGGCGGAGTCGCAGGCGACCTACACGCCGAACTAGTCGGAGAAGAATTGTAATTGTCTAAAAGAGTTGGCTTACGATATATCGGCAGTGCGGGAGGAAAAAAACCCCTTGACCCTTCTGCCTTCAACTATGACAACCTAGTGGGCAAAATATGGATGGAAGACACAAGCCAATACTCATACGATGAGAGGGAAGACGGAACTACCCCTATAGAAGTGAGAGAACCCTACGGAACAAGCCCAGCAGGAGATTTAAACGGAGGCTCATATGATAATAGGGAGTGATTGAAAATGAGCATTGAACTACGCTTGTCAGATGTTGAACCACCAGCCCTAGAGCCGAAACGCACAATCTATCGAGACATCGTGAACTTACCTGACCCGGTTAAATTAGGCATAACAATCCGCTACTTCAACCATGACGACGTAGGCTTATACTTTCAAATAACAGGGTCAGGCACAGGCTACACATTCGGAACTGTTAACCTTGGTCTTCTTGCTTCGGGAACTAACGCCTATAAAAACCTAGATGAGTTTGCTTCTAAAGCCAAACCTTCAGCAGGTGACTTACCAAGCGGAGAAAAAGAAGAAAACATAACGTTGACTCTTAAAGCCTACACAGACAGCGGATATACAGACCTAAAATGGACTTTCGAGCGAATTGTAACGGTTCATTGGATAAACAGCGCAGACGCCGCCTTCACAGTAGACGCTCTCAACAATTTTGATGATGGGACAGTGCAAGGATGGGCTATTACAACAGGCAGTTTAGGAGTAGCAACCGATTATGTTTTATCTACACCATACAGTTTAAAGGGCATAAGGAATGACGGCATTGTCGATGTTGGTTATGAGGCATATCTCAACTATTTCAGAATATTAAAAGATAGTGACGTTCTGATTCACTGCGGATATTACGACACTTTTCCAGGGGGCGGAGGGTCACTAGATTCCACTACCGATTTTGTTCCTAGAGACAAATGGATGAGAGCAGTTGTTCCTTTACCAAAAAACACAGCCTTAACTTTACATGCGTATCTTCATGCTAGGCGAAGAAAGGCTGGGTTTATCTATTATTATGCTGTTGACCTTTACAAGGCTTTTACGACAGCAAATAAGGATAAGGTCTTCGCCATTTTCGACTTGCGATTTTCGGGCGCCAAATTAGGCAATAATACCCGCGACTATTATATGTGGCTTGACGACTTCAAAATCATCAGCAAGTAGTAAACCTTAAAACCAAACGGCTCTAAATACTCTTTTTAGGTGAAAAAACTTGCTTGAGTTGTCGCCAGACGTAATAGCATTTCTCGGCATTTTTCTAGGAGTTCTCTTCCGAACTTTAGCCCCTGCAATCCGCAAGTGGCGAGAAGCAGAAAGCAAAGGCGAAACCTTTACGGTCAGCGGAAAATATACAGCGACAGCCATCGCATCCATTTTAATAGCCTTCATTACAACTATGCTGGGTCTACAAACCTTCCAAATGACACCAGACGGCTTCACCCTCTTCCAAACAGCCTTCCTCTACGGCTTAGGCTTAAACGCCCTCATAAACGAAGTTTCAACGTGGTTCTAGTTTGAGCAAACGACAAAAAAAAGACGATCCAATAGCGATAGACCTACGAGAACGCCTCGCAAAAGTAGAAACACGCCTAGACGGCATAGACAAAACACTAAACGATTTCCTAGACAGATTTAAAACAGTTGACAAAAGAATAGACCAACTGGATTCTCGTTTGTGGTGGCTTTTAGGCGGAATTGTCATATCAATATTGCTGGCTCTTTTACAATTCGCCCGACCCTAAATACAAATCCCTCGAGAGATTAGTTTATGGTGTTTTTCCATTGATTTTAGCGCCTCGAGCACAACCAATTAGACAGGAAGCGGAACGTCAAGTCTATCCTTACCCTTAACCTTAACTTCGCCGAAATATCCCCTCTGTTTTCTCCACTGATAATACTCTTGACGCATCAAAGCCTTAGTCTTCGGATCCGACTGCCTAAACTGATAGACAACCTCCTCGAAAGGTAACTCGGGATACGTCTCTCTCAAAAACTCATGAAAAAACTTATCCGCCAACAACTCCTCCTCAGTTGTAGGAATAGACATTTAACCACTGACCTTTTGACTTTTGTTTACATACTTAATATTTCTAACTGTCTAAGATTATGCCCGCCGCAACTTCACTAGGGGTTCCCATATTTATTTACTCCGCAACTTCCCTTCTTTTAAATCTAGCACCCATGTTCGGATTCTTCCCTTTGAATCTTCTGCTTGAACAATTTTAGGAATCTGAGTAACAGCATATAGAATCGTGTCGTTCTGTGATATTCGTTCTCCACTAGCCATTTGGAGAAAACCTTGTAACTGGTTAATCTCCTTTAAAGTTTGTTCAGTAACACGGACACGAGGCACCAAGAGTCCCTCTTGACCCTCAATGGTGCGAATAAACTTATAAATTATTTCCTATAATTTACTTGCCAGGGACTAAGCCATGAAATTGCATCCTCCATTATTGAGGTTTGTTTCGCTGGCTTCGCTTGATGACTTTGCTAGAGACCCTGCGCACTGTATCACATATTCGCCTTTCGGGCTCGTGGAAACCGGAGGCACGTTGGCAACTAAGGCTCCCCCAATCGCCAAGGGGAAGACGTTGGCTGAACTCGACCGCCGCATAAGAGCGGGGTTGGAGAAAGCCATCAAGATTTCTAAGGCGCACACGGAGAGAGGCGTTGTCGTCAGAGTCGTTAAAGGCAGACTGAAACGACTACCAGCTAAAGCCTACGCCATGCACGCAGAAGCCGCCAAGATTCCAGTGCCAGCCTAAACACCCCTTTTTCTTTTTTTCTACGCAAAATTTTTGAGTGTAAACGATACATCTTTAGTTTTAGGGCTGATTATGTCAAAGAGGAAATATGCTGGAATTGTTGGCGTTGTCTTCTTTGAAGATGAACAAGGGCGTCTGCGTTTTCTACCTAAGAAGGATTTTTTAATGATGGTTGATGCTGGTCGGAAGGTTAAGTTAATTGCTGAGGGAAAAACGGTTGCAGAACTAGAGGCGCAAGGGTATAAAGCCGTTTGGTAGTGAAATAATGGCTGGTCAAGTTTGCCCGAAATGCGGAGAAGTCATCAAGGCTGGACAGAAAATCATCTACGAAGAAGGGAAGCCCATACATCTTACATGTCCTGAAATTATAGGCATTGTTCAAAGATGGGAAATAATTAGTTTTGTTTATCGTCCAAAGGAGAAACGTTGGGTAGCAATAAGCACAGCGTATGTTTTTCCACCAGTCCCATACGAAACACTGGTCAGTCAGAAAGCAAAGAAAAGTGCTGTTGAGCTAGAGGATATGGAGACTTTGTTATTCGACCCAGGAGTGGGAGAGACGGTGGGTAAGGCGGCGGCGATGCCAGTAGGTGTCCTGAACCATTTTGTCGCAATTCTTGATTACTTAGAAGAACGAGATGTAGCTTCAAAACTAAAGGAACACCTTAGATTATAGAGTGAAGCGATAGAGTTTTGGGAAACCTTCTGCATAAATTGTAGATTCAAACCACACCCATTACATCATGAACTATAAGGTCTTGCTTTCCAGCGGCGATATTCTTCTCGCATCGTGAATTTTCCAATAGCCTCAAGTCTACGATACTCTTCCATAGTGATGCCAACCTCTTTCAGAAATGTTTGAAACTCAGCCTCAAGTTCAACATATTCAACTGCTGGGGGAATGTATGGGTATGGGGGCTTAACTGTCGGTGGAGGAATAACCTCTGGAGGTGGCGGTTTAGGGGGCGGTGGCGGACGCAACTTCTTAACGAACTCCTCATGAATCCTAGCCATAAAATCCTTGCGAATAACTCGCATAGCCTCAATCATGGGTAAATGCCAATACTTCCTAATCACCTCATCAATCATCGCAACAACCGAATCCCTCATCTTAACCCAATGTTCAAAAATATCGTAAGCACGGAAAATATCCTCAGCCTCACTTGTAAGGGTCTCTCGAAACTTGTCAACTTCACTAGGAAACTCTTTAAAAGCCTTCTCAGGAGGCTTGGGTGGAACTGCTGGCGGCGGAGGAACTGGTGGCGCCACAGGCGGTGGCAAACCTAAAATGCTCGCTATCAATTCATCTTTCGTTTTACCCACACGCACTTGCTTTATCTTCGCTATGTCGGTTAAGACGGGAACTGTTAACGCTTCCAACTCTGGTCTAAAATACGTCATATAGTAAATGTTCCACCATTCCTTCGCTTTCTCAGTAAACTCAACATCCTCTGGATACTTCCAATAAACCCTTATGCGCGCCATCTCCTCAGCCTCAAAACCAGCCATACGATACTGCTCAGTGAAGTCAACCCATTCTTCACCACTATCTAAAAAAGTTTTCAAGGCAGGCGTAGATGTCAAGCCGACAAAAGTAACCTCAAATGCTTCAAACATTAGCATAGCAACATACGTGCCCACATCCTCGCCCTCACTAACCTTAACCTTAACATGAACCTCAATCAATTTCGGAATTGGTTTCACCCTCTCAATTATGTCATCTGCAACATTTCTAGCAACCGTCAAATTATGCTCATAATCCTTACTTACGTCTAAAGCCCTCTCAAACTCAGGCTTATACTTCTCTGGCTCGCCAATACCTGCGCCCTTCAACTTATCAAGGAAAAAGATATTCAACATAGATTTTTCTTCGTCAGTCAAAACAAACTTAACGGGAGGAACAACGGGCGGAGCAGGAACCAACTCATAAGACGCCAATCCTTGCTTAACCAAAACCTCAGCATTTTCCTTAGGCAACTCTACAATATCGCCTTCTTTAAAAGGTCCATACGTTTTGATGTCGGCGCCGACAATGGCTGGAACCTCTTTCAAAAAGCGAACCTTGACATATTGAGTAGGCGGCGGATAAAGTGGCGATGGAGGCTCGGGCGCAATTTCCAGAACCTCTTCTTTGCTTAATCCCTCAGTCTCAATATGCAATTCAATAAACCATTCAGGATAATGAAGTTCAACGATTCTGTAGCCTCTGGCTTGAGGCGATCTGAAGCCTAGAATAAGTCTTCCCCACCCTGGCACGACCTCACTCGGCTCATACCTTAAAAACGGGCTCTTGCCAAACCGCTTCATAAAACGAGACGTCTTATCTCGAAAAGACTCAATCGCCCGCTCCCACTCTTCCTTCAACTTATAATACTCGGCACGGTCATCCTCATCTAATTCTTCAAGCTTCTTCTCACGCCACTTTTTATCTATCCAGTCATCAGCCAAATCATCAACTCGGCGAACCGCACTATATAACCTCAAAGCATGACCTAAAGCCTTAATCTCAGCCACATGGGGCGAAGGAGAAGGCATAGCAATCGCCACTTTCTATTAGAGCCAAATAGTATTAAGTTTTGCTCGAGGGATTAAGTGATGGTGTTTTTTCATTGGGTTTTTGCGCCTCGAGGAAACCTTATAAGCATTACTTACAACAATAAACTCAGGTAAGGAGAATGACAGAAAATGGATTTCGATAAGTTGCCAGATAAATGTAAGCAATGTTTGCGTGAGGCTGAAGAAATAGGCAAGCGTGTTTGGAAATGTTACCCTGATTATCCTTTGGTTGACCCGTGTCCTTATTCTGAGTATATTTCCACTCAATCAAAGGGGCTTTCAAATGGCTCAGCCTGAACCAATCATCATTCGAATTCTACGACTAATCCGAGATGAAGGACCGCTTTCACCTGAAAAAATCCGACAGAAACTAGGCATCACATCACGCATGACCGTTCACCCACTAATCTCAATTCTGCGAACCTTGGGCTTAGTTAGTTATTATGTTGATGAACACGGGGAGAAATGGCAAGGCGTTTACATCATCACCGACTATGGAAAACAATGCCCAGCACTAAAGGAGAAAAAACAAGAATGAATTGGATATTTTTACTACTCGGGATACCCGTCGGTGTCACGGCGGGTCTTTTAGGGAAATTCCTTTGTAAAAAGTTTAAGCCAAAATCTAAAACTGTTGAAGAACTACTGCTCATAACTCCATTGACCATAGTCTTCTTTATAGTCATCTTATTAGACATTCTTCTCTAAGAGGAACGACAAAAATGAGTGAAAGACAGCAAGCCAAATGTATACTTTCCATTGAAATCTTCAGCGACAACATCATGGTTATCCAATATAACGACCAAAAAGAAGTTCTAAAAATTAAAAATCCCCTATTCGTTGCACCAATGTTACTTTCGCTATTAGTTATTCCCTTAGGCACTGAAAAAGTTAAAGATATTGAAACATGGCTAGACCGAGTCTGGATAAAGAGGGTCAAACGTGCCTAAACGTCTCGTAGGCGAATTGACTGTTGTTCTTCCAGACGGCTACGTGGAAAGGTGCATAATAAAAGAAAGAGGCGAAAAACGATACCTAGAACGCCTAAAAGAAAACCTCGAAATCATCCTTAAAAATTCACCAAAAGAAAACGGAAACATCAAGATAAACTATAGCGGACCCTACGCCGCAGGAATATACGACTTTCTAAAATCAAGGGAAAAAGAAATAGACGCTGAACTCCAAAGACAGTAAGAAGGCGATCGGCTTTGGCTGAACGCTACCTAGTCCCCAAAGAAGAATACGACAGAGAAGTTGACGAACTTCACCGTCTAAGAGAGGAATACAACCACAAATGGACTAGACTCAGAAGCATAGTTGGACGAATCCGATATTGGGACACACGTATAGCAACATTAGAAAGACGAATGGCTGAACTGCGACGTATCGGATGGGTTTACCTCAGAGCGCCTGGACGCCGAGAATGGCTTGAAATCCGAGACTTCCATCTGCCTAAAGCACGTGGGCGCCGACTAGCTTGGGACACTGAACGACTAACAATAATTCCAGAAATCCGAGTTGAACGAGAAGCCATACGCAAACTAGAGGCGGCAATCGCCCTAAAAATCGTCGTAGTCAAAGAACTTATCCAAGTTAAACTCGTCATCTTCAGCATAGTAACAGGACCACCCCCACGTCCCTACACAAAACGATTCCAATGTATCTACAACATAGACGCTCTCCGAGACTCAATTACAGGCGAACTAGACTACACAGCGCCTTTGACGGAAACAGAGTTAAAAATCATAACAGGCGACTTCTACGCTCGCTGGAACTGGGTTGCGTTGCCCTCAGGTGCCTCACCACCAGAAATAGCAGAAACCGGCGAGATTGAACTCGTTGATGAATCCAGAGGCGCAACCATCAAAGAAATGTCAATGCGACAAGAGGAAGAAGAAATCTACCACACAAAGTTCGAACCACCCGCCCTCATCTATGAACCAACAGACAAAGAAAAAGAAGACATGAAAAAATACTTAACAGGCGAAAAGAAAACACCAAAACAAATTAAAGAGGAAGAGAAAAGGCTTGTTAAGTAAGGAATTCTTTGATGAATGGGCGAAGAAACGATTAGAAACCCTAATTCAAGAAGGTAAGATGCCAGAACAAGTTATTGTTGGCTTCTATGACCCCTTCGGCGATTCTGAAACTATACTCTGCTCTAAATGTGGCACTCCCGCCTTCATTAGACCTTGGCTTCATAAATTCGTGAAAGAACACAACATCAAGGTTGTTTGTATTTACTGTGCAGACCCTAAAGAATTGAAAGGGCAAATCGCAATGGATTTCGCCAACATAGAGAAACAAATCAAAGAAGAGGAAAAAAAGCGATGAAGATTCTCTTGATACAAGTTGACGGGACGAAACCAAACTTAGCATTGATGAAAATTTCTGCTTACCACAAAAAGAAAGGCGACAGGGTCTTTTTGGAAACCCCTAAGCGCTGGGTTTTAGGTCTTAATCCAGATAAAGTTTACATCTCATGCGTTTTCTCTAAGAACCAAGGCAAAGCGATGGGCATCTCTAAAATGTTCAACTGCGAGGTTGAGCTTGGAGGCACAGGTGTTGACTTGGAGAAAACGCTTCCAGACGACATAGAACACGTCATGCCAGACTACTCCCTATACAACATAAGATACGGCATCGGCTTCACATCAAGAGGATGTCACCGCTCTTGTCCTTGGTGCATAGTGCCAAAAAAGGAAGGGATGATTCGAGAACACGCCCCGATAGATGAGTTTTACATTCCACAATGGAAAAAACTAATACTCTACGACAACAATTTTCTAGCCTCACCAAAATGGGCTGAAAAACTACATGAAATCAGTGCTAGAAAGATAAAAGTCAGTTTCAACCAAGGATTAGACATCCGCCTCGTTGATCAGGAAGTGGCCAAACTCCTCTCGAAAGTTAGATATTTTGATGATGACTTCAAAAAAAGACGCCTCTACTTTTCCTTTGACTTACCGCAGATAGAATCGCAAGTCCTACAAGGCATAGAACACCTCAGAAAAGCAGAAATCAAACCTAGGCATTTAATGTTCTACGTTCTCGTAGGCTTCAATACAACCTTCAAGGAAGACTACTGTAGATTTGAACTACTCGACAAGTTAGGTATCAAACCCTTCATCATGGTTTATAACAACCGAAAAGACAAACCAATCTTGCGTCATTTTGCGAGATGGGTAAATAAACGCTACTGCAAGGTGTGCAAATTTGATGAATACAAACCAGCCAAGAAAATTTTGGCGCATGCAACTTGACTACGATCTGCCAAGCCGAGATGAAGTTGAAGCAGACGCTAAAAAGTTAGTTAAGGCTTTCCCTGAACTTGGCACATATCGAATAGAACAAGGCAAACGATTTTTCCATGTCGTCTTTCCTAAGAGCATGCTCCCCTCATTCGACAACTGCATCAGAATCGCTGAACAAAGCAAGTGTGACCGTGATTGGCTAGCACTTTCCAAAGAATACGGATGCTTCGCCGTCGTAACTGAAGCAGGCAAAACAATGGCTAAGTCTCTGCGCCTCAAAGCGTTTCCACCTCGCCCAAAAAAGAAGCCTGCTTATGATTTGAAACAACCCGTCATCTTACTAATTTCACCTGACACCCCTCGTGACCAAGGTCGGCTACGAGCCATCTGCGAAAGCATGACTGAAGATCCCGAGTGGGAATACCGCATAGACTTTAGCCTCAAAGACTTGGGAACGAGACTCCGAATTGGCTGTCGCGACCTATACCAAGCGAAAAGAAGGGCAAAATGGCTAGAAGAACAAGGCTTAAAATTTAGTTGGGAAATAATTGAGCCAACCGATAATCCCACATGAAGACCGCATGATTTCTTTCTGGGAATGTCCTAAATGCGGTCAAGTTAATTGGCGAGACATCAAAGTGATAAAAGAAGACGACAAATATCGCCTAAAACACAAATGCGGAAAATTCTTAAAGCCTACTGTTGGATTCAGATATGGCACACAAGAAGAAAAACCAAAGCGCACATACTTACTTTTGCCTAGAGATATGTTCTAGACGCTTCTTTCAATGGAATTTATAAGGCTGAATCCCTCTTGTTTATCATAGAGTGGAAAGGCGAAACCTGCGATATCTCCTTTCGGTGAAAGATAGCGAAAAACTGACGACTTTCGGTCGCAAGGTTCGCCCCAAAAACAATGAATCCAAAACTCGTCGGAATCGGCGCGCTACTCTTAATCGTCGGCGTCGTTTTAGTAGGCTTAACCGTTTATCAAGAACTTGTTGAAGAGCCGAAGCCTGAAGATTACCACATGGGCATTCCAATGGCTAAATACCGATGGCAAACTCGGAACTCAGCAATAACTGTCTTAGGCTTTGGACTGCTCGCCTTTGGTTTAGGCTTCGTTTTGGTAGGGTGGAAATCTAAATGACAACACAGAATAGCACAGATTATACGATGAGCCAAAGAACATATTCAAAACTTCTGAGGAAGTTAGGCGAACTCAAATGCTCTTGTCTTTGTGGAAGGAATATTAGTGTAGGCGATAATGTGCATGTGACTACTAGAGGACATTTGTATTTGCTTGAATGTTGGAAGAGGCTACTGCATTGAAAAGCCTAGACGTTTTGGACTTGCTCGCAGACGGAGAATGGCACACAATAAACGAAATAAGCACGCTAGAGCCTCTGCGCAAACTACCGATGACCAACATTAACATATACATTGACTTCCTAAACGAATACGACTTCATTGAACTCTCTGAAGAACCCGAAACAGAAGAGACCCCAACAATCAAACAAATAAAACTAACCCCGCCCCTTCTAGACTTCATAAAAAAAATAAAGTGGATAGAAAGATATGAACGAAAAAGAATTGAAAAAGTTTATTGAAGCCCATGTGAATGCCGTTCTGAAAGAGCAAAATATCGAAGCGAAAGTCAAAGCAATTTTGAAGGAGCTTACGGAGAAAAAATGAGAGTTCACGACAGAAACGTGATTCTAAAAATCATAAGAGAGTTTAAAACTATAACAACAGGCGAGTTGCTATGGCAATACCGTGATGAAACAGGCAAAACCATTACCGCTCGACACTTATACAACATTGTGAAAGCCTTGGAGAAAGAAGGAAAAGTAACAACCCGCCTAATCAAAATGGGCGGGCATGGAAGAACCACAGAAATCACACTTGTAAGCAAACCTTAAAATAAATGCAAGCCTCATTAATAATTGGTGAGAACGTGATTAATTGGCAAGCGATTCGAAAGGAAGTCCAAGACTTACTTAGCGTCAGCCCAAAATATCGTTTCCCAACTGTTCGCTCTGTTTACTATTATCTAGGCGGCGCAAAAGGACTAATCCCTCTCACTGAATACGGATACAAAAAACTTGACGCTCTCCTCGTTGACATGAGAAAGAACGATGAGGTCGAGTGGGGATACTTCACTGTTGCCCGAGGCGTCAGCGGAAAACTAGGAAGGCGATTCATGGCGCCTGAGCCATATCTGGACCGGCTGATCGCTTGGCTAAAAGGTTGCGATGAATGGTATGAAGTGCCTTTTTGGTATAAACAACCGCTTCACCTAGAAGTATGGGTTGAAAAGAAAGGTTTACTGCCAACCCTTGAATATTGGCTAACAGAACACGACATTAAAATCCGAAGTGGAGAAGGCTACAGTCCCTGGGAATTTGTTTACGCTTCAGTTGAAGACATAAAAACCTACCTAGAAGACCGAACAACCGACAAAGTTGTAATTCTCTACTTAGGAGACTTAGATCCTTCAGGCGTGGACATAGACCGCCACGTTGAAGAAGCCACACGATTCTTCGGCATCAACCTCGCTTTCATCAGGCTTGCACTTTTCCCAGAACAAGTGAAAAAACTTAATCTTCCGTTGTGGCCAGAAAAAATGGAAGTAATCGAAAAACTTGAAAAAGACCCACGACGAAAATGGTATTTTCAAAGGTTTGGACGCGTAGCAACTGAACTCGATGCGTGGTTTGGGTTACAACCAGACTCTCTCCAAAAATTAATTCTAGACTCAGTAACAAATTATGTAGATTCAGAAGCCAAAAACCAGCGAGACAAACTGAACGAAGAACTAAGGCAGAAACTTAAAGAACGGTTAGCAAAACTACGAATAACCTTTGAAGAATAAGTGGGGAAGTGGGGAAAAATGAGTGAAAGGCTGAAGAAAGCGTTTACTGAAATGCAAATTGCCGACGTATCCCTTCAAAAGGCTGTGGAGCAACTTGCAGAGTTTGGAACCAACGTGCCCTCTGTGAATCCTGGAGCCTTAATAATGATGGCTGACACAACTAACTCTCTAACGAAGTCAATCGCTTTCATTCAAAGTTTCATACGAGTAAGCCTACTCCAACAAGTAGTCGGAAAATCTAAGGAGAAAAAGCCACAAGCGGTCCCTTCTGGGCGCTCTCCAACCTATGATGAAAGGGGGATGCCTAAAAAATGAAGCGCCTAGTCTGTGCGCTCACACTTCTTGACGAGATTAAGAAGTTTGAGGAGACGACAAAGTATTGCCGACAAAATGGCGGAGATTCTTCAACTCTGGTTATTCATCTCTCCCTGAGACCGTAACCACATAAAACGGTCTTTCCAAGTAGAGTTTTATAGCCCTCGAAAGGAAACCCTTGGAAACCTTGAGGTCGCTGGTTCGATTCCAGCCCTCGCAACCATTTTTCTGAATCTGTAGCCACTGTCATGCCCAAAATCTTCAAATTCATGACCACATGACTTGCACTTGAACAAGGCACGCCCATAAATGACTTTGCTGGAACTCTGACTTTTCAAGCGACTATTTGTTTCTAACCATTTCACTTGTTTAGTTTTGCCTCTGCATTTGGGGCAACGTGGATTCTTCCAAGGCATTATGGATTCATCCTTAATTCCTTTTTATCTCATGAAGTGTTTGTTCCAGCCACATTTAGCGCAGGTTACATTGAGAATTTTTATAATCTTCATTTTTGTTACTTGCGGCATAGTTTCTGCTGTTTCTTGTCTTTCCGTTATGCTTAGTTTGAAGGTGTCGTTTCTACACTTGGGGCATATCAGTTTGGGCATGCGTTTCTTTTTCTCCTTTAATGAAAGCGTATCTATGAAGTTTGTCTTTATCAAAACATCTTTTCATTATTGTCTCGCAGTAACTTTCTGAAATTTCGATAGATATGTTATTTCTTCCCAGCCGTTGTGCAACATCCATCACTGTCCCGCTTCCAGCAAACATATCAAGCGTCCAATCTCCTGCGTTGCTTCCTAAAATAATCAAATCCTCTATGAGAGCCACAGGAAAGGACGCTACGCCTGTGCGATCCCAAACGTCGCCTTTCTCTTCAACGTATCCTTTGTAGTGGGTTATCTCCCATATATCATTCTTGTTGTTTGCTTCCTGCCAATTCCAAGTGTAGTCTTTGCCTTTTGCCAAGACAAAGATAGGTTCGTAATGGTGGTCAAGTAAGCGTGGATGTTTGAGTGGTCTTCGAGTGTGGTCAACCCATATTATCGTCTGCGTCAAAGTGAAACCCATCTCTTCTAGTGGCTTTATGAAGTCCCATGCTAAGATGCTGACGACTCCATCTTCTCTTCTGCCGTTGTCTATGTTTAACATCAGTAACCCGTCAGACTTGAGTATTCGGTAGCACTCTTTAAACACGGCTAATAGGCTCTCTTTGTATTTGTCGGGTGTGTCAACCCCGATTTCATTCTGCAAGCCACTATACTCTGCCTGTCGGTAGTAAGGCGGACTTGTTATGATAAGGTCTATGCTTTCATCTGTCAAGGTTGGAAGGACTTGTCTGCAATCTCCACAATGCAAAATAAACTCTAAGGGTTTGCCTCTCGGTATCTGAGTAACCCGCAGGTCGCTAGGGTTCACAGTTTTGTCAGGTCTAAACCTTTTGAGGCGTGGGTGTCTAAGCGACACGAAATCAACTAATCCAGCCTCAACATATTTCCCATTTTCAAATTTGAGGATTCTCCTACTCTTAACATAAGTCTCAGTGTATTCAATCGTGCAGACTACAATAGGCTTAACATAAACAGTTGTGTCGTCTTCACCTACCTTATAATCCATAAGTTTGAAAAGCGTAGTGCCAATGTCTGCGGTTATGCCTGACGCACAGTCAGATAACTCGATGAATGTTCCGTCTGATTGCATAAGCGCAAGTTTAATACTTGTTACCTGCCCTTTCTGGAAATATTGAAGTTCTCTCCCATAACTAGATGTCTTGTTAAGCCCAATTATCACAGCGTCCACATCTAAGCATGGTTTTATCTTATAGATTTGGTCGCCGTTTCTAATGACAAGCCCTTCGTAGCCCTTCTCCTCAATGCAACTTTTCCAAAACGCCTTTACGTCTTCAACTGTTTTAGGCTTGATGTATGGAATAACCGATGCGTGAGTGCAACCCTTTAGCCACCTTTCTACTTCTTCAAGTCTCCAACTGAAAGGCTCTTTAGGTGCGTAGCCGTTGATTTTGATTAAATCCCATACGCCTATGTGAATTTTGCTCAGGTCTTTGTCGCCTTTGATAAGGTGTATGAATGTTGGAAGGTTTGTCGGCTTCCCGTCTTCTTTTGCGTATAATTCACATAGTAACTCGGCGTGAGTGATGTTTGTTTTGTTCATCGCCTCGATGAATTGGTTAAGGGCTAAAAAGTCCTCTCTGCGATGTCCCCACTTGTTTAAAACATAGGATTCTCCCTCTTTCGTGTAAGAAAGCAGGTTAAATTCGCCATCTACCTTAGCTATAACTACGGTCTGGTCGGGAATAATCTTGAGAAGTTCTAAATCTTCGAGAGTGGTCATCTGAGGTTTTAGGTCGTCTATTTTTCTGCTGTTGGAAAAAGACTCTTTCATAAAGAGACACCCTGAAAAAAAGAGGGTTAATTGCTGGTTCTCGCCCTGCTGAGTATGGCTTCGAGTTCCATAACCTTTGGAGTTATCGGTTTGACTTTGATTCCTTTGGTGCGGTAGTCTGAAACATAGAGCAGGTCTTGTTTGGCTGGGGGAAGCATCTTTACGAATTGCTCTGCCTCCGCCAAGTCCTTCTCCGTTACTGTGGACAAATCTACCCGCATGGTTTCTTTGATGTCGGCTAGGTTTAACGGTATGATTTCTTTGAGAATTATTCGTTGGCTGATGCTGGTTGTTAAGATGGCTATTCGTTCTTCATAGGTGTCTAAGTATTTGATGAGAACCACTTTCTTCAGGCTCTCTGTGGCGACTAGCAGTTTCCGAAGGTTTTGCGCTGAGGTTTCCTCTGTAACGACTACTCCATACTCGGCTAAAGTTCCATCGGCTATGTCGGAAAAGTCTTTCAAGTCCATGATGAAAGCGTCTGCAACCACGTCCTTGTCTGGTTCTGTGAACTTGGTCTTAACGATAGGCTCTCCTGTTACTCTCTCAACTCGCAGTAATTGACTCCAATGGTTATAGTGAGAAGGCTCTTGCCAACCGTCTTCAGCGCATCTCCAATTAACCGTGCCTTTCTCATCAACAACAACCTTCTCCATAGGCTTGCCACATTTAGGACAACAAGTGCAATCGTAACCGCCGTGCCATGCTGGTTTCTGCTTACACTTCGGGCAAAGCAAGTCAGTGTCAGGCTCTAGGACATCAACGAACTTTTGTATTTTCAACGTGCAGACAGGCATTTCCATACCGCTTAGGCGAACAGCAATTTTGAGGTTTCTTGGTCTCATTGTTGTTTTCACCATGAAAGAACATGGGCATAGAATCTTATAAGGGTTGCTTACAAGTCGTTCAACACAAAAACAACAACTGTATTCTTGCACAACACCTTATAAGCAACACTTAAAAGCATCGCATCTCACAATATATCATGGCGAAACACATGAAAAAATTTAAAGAAAGCCTAGTCAAAGCCCTACTGCCTCACATAATTCTAACAATGGCGCAGGAACAACCCATATACGGCTATCAACTAATCCGATACATACGCAAAGCCTACGGCGTCTATCTCGGCGCAAGCACAGTTTACCCCGTGCTACGAGACTTGGAACGAGCAGGTCTCCTAACCTCAGCATGGCAAACCGACGCTGAGAGACCACGCAAGGCTTTCACGTCCACAAGCGCAGGCAGAGAAGAACTCTTAAACGAAACAACCACCCTAGCCTTATTGGAGGTGAAGACGACATGAAAGAGCAAATTCCCGTCCAAGATATTGAAACCGCCGAAGCCATAGCGACCAAACTAACCGAATTGGGACTAAGCCCTACCGTTGAATACAAAAGCAGTTTTGAGAAGGTCGGGAAACTATGATACCTGCTGATTCTGAGGTAAGGAAGAGTGCCTCTTCCGTATGCACCGAGCCGTCCTAGAGTCCCTTAGCGGTTAGAAAGGTGTGAAGGCAACGACATACGCTTGGAACTCCCATTAAGAAAGTGGGTGAACGCTGAGGCGTCCTTCACACCCTAAAAACTACTGTTTTCATGTTGAACACTAGACGATAAAGATTTTTAAGCATCCCTTACAATATCCCTATATGGTCTTAAACCATGAAGGTTAAGGTATGCGCCAACTGTGGCGAAACCGTCATAGGTGTATCTCAGCCCGACCAAAAGGAAACCTGCGTCATCTGTCTCGGACACACGTTTAAAGAAGTCGAGTTACCCGAAACCCTGCGCTGTATCTACTGCCAAAAAGTCTCCAAGACTGAGGACATCCTTAAACTTTGGAGAGAACCCCCCTTCTTCAACGCCAACAACGAAACCTATTACTGTGGCTGTCGTGGATGGGAATAACGCAAAGTGTGTGCGACCAAAACCAAGATGCCTCACACAAACCCTAGAAAGTAACTGTTTTCATGTTGAACACATTGTAAGCAACCCTTAAAAGTCTCCATGCCTAAGCCTTACATGGTGGAAACATGGCAAGCCAACCAGATTTAGACCTGAAGGGCTTAGGCGGTTACATCGGCACAGAGCATTATTATGACGTTTTCGGCATCAATGTAACTGACGGCGTGAAATACATCATGGACAACGGTTATTCATGGTTCGTAACTGACGCCATCGCTGTTATAAAGTGTAATGAAAGACTGAGAAGCCAGCCATTCCTAAGCGTCAAGTTGAGACGCACAGGCGACCACGAAGCCGATCTGCTCATAGAAGACGGCAACCATAACGAGTTTTACCGACAGCACTACGGGTTCACAGATGCCAAGCGAGACCTAACCCTCTTCTACGAGAACGGCGTCTTGTTGCTGAACAGCGAACACTAGACCGCCGCCGCCGTTCTTTTTCGGGTTCGTTCTCTTTCGTCTTGTGTCTTAATCTAAAG
>Ga0315314_1000499_pt1 | contig 42881 bp, 38 predicted proteins | sample TDP9_MG_FD_203631 | JGI IMG/M metagenome (GOLD analysis project Ga0315314, IMG submission 203631) | Freshwater sediment microbial communities from Lake Towuti, South Sulawesi, Indonesia - TDP9 | ecosystem: Environmental > Aquatic > Freshwater > Lake > Sediment | place: Indonesia: South Sulawesi... | reverse complement strand
CTCTCTTTCCCCTTCTTCTTCCTCTTGACTTCTTTTACACTCTCCATCATGACACTCCCTTTCTCCCCCAAGAGAGTGTCACCCATTTCTCCCTTTTTTTCTATCTCATGATCTGGTAGTTAGCCCAAGGACAACTTACTGGCAATGTTGAACTTTACGCACGTCCTCACAGCGCCTCGCAACCTTCCTCCTGAGCGCAGAAAGATGTGGGAAAAAACACTCTTTATGGTGATGGAAGACCAGAACTGGCGAGCCCAGATGAGTAAAGCTGAAATACCTGCCTCACCTCTGTTAGGGGAAGAGAAATTAGATTCCTTGATTGTGGCCACATTTAAAGGCACTGAAGAACAAAGGGAAATTCTCGCCATATTGAAGTAAGCTTTAAGGCGCACTGATTATTATATTACTATAACGAATTATCGAGAGACCTTTTCTTTTCTTCTAAACAGAGGAAGGAGGTGGGGCAAAACAATAACGGCGATTCCGGCTGACAGGAGAACAGCGGTGATGGGACGATAGAGGATGGAGGTGATATCTCCCCGGCACATAAAGAGGGACTGCCGCAAGGTCTTTTCCAGCATCGGCCCCAAAACCAGCCCCAGGATTACCGGAGCGAGGTCGAATTTCAGCTTCCTTAAAATATAACCCACGACTCCCATGCCGATGAGAATATAAATATCAAGAATGCTGTTATTCACGCTGTAAGTTCCTACCAGGCATAGAAGCAGGATCAGGCCCATCAGAAGATGCTGGGGTAGCCTGAGGATGCTGGCAAAAATCCCCACCAGCGGTAGATTCAGGATAAGAAGCACCACATTTCCAATATACATACTGGCTACTACTCCCCAGAAAATCTCCGGCTTTTGGGTCATAAGGAGCGGGCCAGGCTGGACTCCATGGATGATCAGGGCTCCCAGAAGCATGGCTGTCGCCGGGGCAAAAGGAATGCCCAGGGCTAAGAGCGGCACCATGGCGCCAGCAGTAGCGCTGTTGTTGGCCGCCTCTGGGCCGGCCACCCCCTCAATAGCCCCTTGACCAAACTCCTCTGGATGTTTGGAAATCTTCTTCTCCAGGGTATAAGCAGCGAAAGTAGAAATAATGGCCGCTGGCCCGGGAATCAACCCGATAAAGAAGCCCACGCCTCCTCCCCGCAGCATCGGGGGAAAAGCCTTTTTCCATTCCGCGACAGTGGGGAAAAGCTCACGGAACTTGACCTTGATCATTTGTGGTATGCCGGTAATGCGCTCGCTGATTATCAACACTTCACCAATTCCGTAAAGCCCCATCGCTACGGGCACGAGCTCGACACCTTGAGCGAGCTGTAGCTGTCCCAGGGTGAAGCGCGGGAGACCTGAGATTGGTTCCATTCCCACCGTGCCCAGAAGCAGGCCAAACCCAACCATGATAAAAGATCTGAGGGCCGAACCTCTGCCGAGTTGCGACAAAAAAATTAAGCCCACCAGGGTCAAGGAAAAATACTCTGGCGGACCAAACTTTAAAGCCGCCTCTGCCAGTAGGGGAGCAAAAAACATGAGGGCGACAACTCCCAAAGTACCAGCGACGAATGAGCCAACGGCAGAAACAGCCAGAGCAGCTCCGCCTCGCCCCTTTCGGGCCATCTGATAACCATCAATCGCCGTAACGACCGAGGCTGCCTCCCCAGGAACATTGATCAGGATGGTGGTGGTGGAGCCTCCATACATGGACCCATAATAAATCCCGGCCAGCATGATAAGGGCAGTGGTTGGCCCGAGGGCAAAAGTAGAAGGGATCAATAGAGCCATGGCCCCAATAGGCCCGATGCCGGGCAGTATGCCTACCAGCGTCCCAATCAGCACGCCCAAAAGGCAGGCCAGGAGATTGGGGCCGCTGAAGGCCACTCCAAAACCGTATGCCAGCCCCTGGATGGAATCCATGTTAAGAGAAAAGGATACCCCGAGGAAGCGGGACATCCAGGACAGAAGCAAAAAGGTAATAGGAAATCGCCATAGACAGAATGGAGATCAGAATAGCCCTCCCCCAGTTGCGCATGCCCAAAAATCGCAGGATTGCTATCATCAGAGCGGCACTGCAGATCCCATATCCTAAGGGTTTGAGAAAAACTGCAAAGAAGACAAGAGCCAACGCCACGGCCATCACCCGCTGGAGGTCTTCCCCCTTGGGAAAAGCTTCTTCTCCCCTCTGGTCAATTTCTTTGGTTTTAAGCGATTGCCCGAGTAATGGAACACTCAGGCAAACCAGAGCAATCCCCACTAAAAGGGGGTAAAACCCTGCTCCCGGATGGGCCGCCGTACCCATGGGGAGGAAAAAGCTTCCTGCCAGGTAAGCTCCTCCCAGGACGAGAAAACAAAGAGAAACGAAAGCTAAGGCTCCTATGGCCATGTCATTCTCTCCCAGCCCAGAGAGTACAAAGCGCTCAGCCTTTGCGGAATATCTTGCCCCAGGCACTTTTCGCGGCACATTATTTGCCCGAAACCGCTTCCTTATTATCGATAGAAGGAATTACTTGTCAAGTGGATTCAGATTCATTAAGAATATAAACAAACGACTCCATCTTGCTTCCATGGGTAAGCCAGGATTAATCTGCGAAGGAGGGTTTAATCATGAATCGGGGAAAGAGGAAAGCAATCATTGCGGCCCTTTCATGGAATCAGGATCAAGTAAAGCTGATAGAAAATATTGGGGTAACCGTAAAGGTCATCCCAGACCGAGTGGATGCCTTATTCCGTGAAGAAGTAAGGGATGCTGAAGCACTCATAGTAGGCTTACCTCCGATCGGCCGGCAAACGATGGAAAATGCCCCCAACCTGATGATCATTGCTTGCCAGGGCGTGGGTTTCAGTCATGTGGATCTGGAGGCGGCCAACCAACTGGGAATTCTGGTCACCAATACTCCGGGCGTCAATTCCGATACGATGGCGGAGTATACGCTCGGTCTCATTCTGGCAATCGTCCGCCGAATCCCCCACGGATGGGTAGAGATGGTAAAAGGCGGATGGGACAGATCCAAATACGTCGGAACAGAGCTCAGGGGAAAGAGATTGTCGGTCCTCGGCTTTGGGCAGATTGGAAGAAGGGTGAGTAAGATGGGAGCTGCTCTGGGCATGAAAGTTTTGGCCTGGAGCCGGACGATCTCTGAAAAGGACTTCGCAGATGCCGGAGCGCAGCCCGTTTCCAAAGATCAAGCCATCTCCCAGGCGGACATCCTGAGTCTGCACCTAACGCTCAACAAGGAGACCCGGAACATTATCAGCAGCCCTGAGCTGGCCATGATGAAGCCCACCGCCTTCCTGATCAACACAGCCAGGGGAGGTTTAGTAGACAATGAAGCCTTGCTCAGGGCCTTGGACAGCGGAGCGCTCGCCGGCGCAGCGATCGATGTTTTTGAACAAGAACCTCCCGCCGATCGCCGTCTGATCGAACATCCCAGGGTTTTAACCACTCCTCATTTGGGCGCGCTAACCGAAGAGGCAAGATACCGGATGTGTATCGCAGCTGCCGAACAAGTCGTCCATGCCCTGAGAGCCGAGAAGCCACCCTATACGGTCAACAACCCCCAAAACCCGCGTTACTTGCAGTAATATTAAATAAGGTTACTTTCCCTTCAATTTCAGGAGATCAACGAGTTTGGCGTTGTCCTCGTAGTCCCGAATCAAACGCTTCTTCAGGTCTTGAGGGCCCTCGTAGGAAACCTCAAACCCTCTGGCTTCCATAGCAGTGGGAAAGATCGGATCTTCCATGGCCTTCTTTAAGGCGTCATGAAGCATAGGTACGATCTGGGGGGAAAGGCCTTTTGGCCCAATGACCAGATAGTACACCCCCATGGTAATATCATGACCTATCTCCCTAAAAGTGGGTGCATCCGGAAAGAGGGGATTTCTCTTTTCCTCAAAGACGGCCAAAACTCTGGCTTTGCCAGCTTTCACCTGGGGTAAGATTTCTCCATGATGCACGGAGAGAGCCTCCACATGGCCTCCGATCAACGCGGGCACGCTTTCAGCCCCTCCAACAAAAGGAACAGCAGTCATGTCAACCTTAGCCAATACTTTTAGCTGCTCCAGGTCCAGATGGAGAATGGTGCCCATTCCAGGATGACCGACGCGGATTTTGCCCGGGTTGCCCTTAGCATAGTCAATCACCTCCTGCATGGTCTTCCAGGGAGCATCACTCTTCACGGCAAAGCAGATAGGCAGGTTTATCAGCTTGATGATCGGCGTGTAGTCCTCCGGCGATCCGTAAGGCAGCTTGGTCCGGTGGGGTTGAATGGTCAGGACAGCCACCGCGCTGATCCCAATGGTGTATCCGTCGGGCTTGGCCTGAATGATCTCCGCCGCCCCGATGGTCCCAGCCGCTCCCGGCCGATTGATCACGACCATGGGTTTGGGGAAATACTTCTTAACTGCTTCCGTAATGGCCCGCGCGGTCATGTCCATCGCTCCACCGGCGGGAAACCCACAGATGAAGGTTACGGCCTTTTCTGGATAAGTGGCCAAGACAGGGGTAGGGAAAAGGAAGCTTATCCCGGCGATCAAGGATAAGATAAAATACAGAATTCCTCTTTTCATGATTCCCTCCTTTCGAATTATTTGACCAGAGTCATTCGAATAAATCCAACACCACAGAGCCATCTGCCTGGGCTGGAGCAGGAACGCCAAGGGCGTAGGCCACGGTAGGAGCGAAATCCACCAGGCGCATGGGTTTCTCTCTCCGTCTATTCCTTCTTAATCCTCCTCCGGCCAGAATGGCCATGGCTTCCATCGTACCTGTTCCGTATTTGGCATTGGGCAGGACGGAAGAATGGATCCCGGCATAATGGGGTTCTTCGAATTCACACAGGCTAGCCCGTAGGACAGCAGAGGCCTCGTACCCGGCCTTCAGGGCATAGATCACATCCCCTGCATTTCCACCGCAATGAAGCAGAGGTTCTGCCTCTTCCCGGCGCAGAGCTAGCGCAACCGGATGCTTCCCTGTCTTGGGATCGACCATATTATGCAGCAGATGAACAATCCCTTCCCTTACCTTCTCATACTCTTCCCCCGGCTCCACAATCCCTTGCGGGTCCCTGCCCTTCAGATTAACGTAAATTTGCACCCCCCAACCATGTTGGGCAAAGGCCTTGGTCTTTGCCCAGTCGATGACCAACCTCTCTTCTCCCTTTTCACCCTTTTCTCGAATGACAGCGGCCAGGCCGGCATTGATCAAAACATTATTGATCATAAACTCATTGAAGCTGGGGGTAATCCCATGGTCGGAGATGACCGCAAAGAGCGTTTCTGGGGAGGCGTGTTTTCTTAACGAGCCCACCAGCCCGTCCATCAATTCATAGCAGTGATCGATAATCCCTTGATGGTAATCGGCCTTTTCTTTTTCATGGGCAAAACAGGCCGGGTCCCACTGGAAAAACTGGTGCTCGGAAAAATCAATGGGATGCCACTGCATCATGAAAAGATCCCACCTGTATTTGGAAAGGACGTAATTGACCGCCTTCTTTACCCACTGGGTATGATACTCGATGGTCTCCATAAAAGTCTGATCATCGATCCATCCCAAGTATAGGGGCTGCATGCCCGTGTATTCGAGAAAGGGGCCGCATTCTTTGAGCAGCTCCTGGGAAAGGGATTTGGGGTAAGTGAACTTCTCTGCGGGGTATACCTGGCTTACGTATAGTTTGAAATGCTTTGCGTCCGGGCTGAGCTCCATCAGCTTAAAACGGAAGCTTCCGGAGAGGGGCCGACCAGGAATTTTGAAACGGGCGATAATGAATTGGCCGTATTCTCCCACTTTCAGGTTAGCCACGGCCTTGGAGCCATTGCGCTCTGGCGCCACCAGAAGTCGATCGTAACCTTTCCCCTCCGAGTCAACGAGCAAGAGATGGTATTTTATCTCCCCTGGCCCGGGAAAGATAGCGATCTCTGATTCTAAAAGGGGAGAAGCGCTTTCCGGAGCTTTTGCCCAGCTCTGGGTCGGCTGAAAATAAATCTTGTTGGCTGCCCGGAATTCATCGGTGGTATAACATCGGTTTGGATGAATGGCCACTTTGGAACTCCCCCAGTAGAACTGGATCAGACCAGAAGGAGCGCAGTGGCCATCGACCTGATAGCCGTGCTTGAGTTTTGGCGGCCAGGTTCCCGGGTATTTGAAGAGGAAGACCCTCTTCCCCATCTTATCCATAACCTGCCATAGCGTCTCCGCTTGGTTGAATTTACTGTCAAAACCCGAGTGCACTACATCCAGAGGCTCGCCAGGTACATGGATGGTCATGTCATAGACCCCGCTGGTTCCCGGATAGGCCCCTGTCTGGATCACATTCCAGTTGGGCTGGGTGGCCGTTGGATACTCTCCCCAAGCCAGGGTGGTAGTCCCTTGTTTTATCAATCTCTTTATGTTCGGCAGTCTTCCCTCTGCCACCAACCTTTCCACGATGGGTAAAATCATGCAATCAATTCCGATGATCATAGCCTTCTTGGCCCGCGCTTTCATAAGACACTCCCTTTACTGAGGTTAAGGTGCGACTCATTTATAACAAAAATCTAAAAAATGTCAAGACATTGAAGCTGGCCATGATATAATTGCCTTGCCTTTAGCTTTGATCAGCCGGGCTAAGAATTTTTTCTTTTCGGTTTTTTGACCTGCGCATAAGTATCTTGACCTTTAAAATAATCTAAAGATAGATTACTTTTCCGTGGAGAATGCCATGAAAAAGAGAGGTCCCTCTAAAAGAGCGAAGCAGGCAATGCTCATAGGCCTGGATGGGATGATTTTGCCTTTTGTCGAACGCTTCGTTAAAGAAGGTAAGATGCCTACTTTTAAAAACCTAATCCAGGAAGGGATTTCTGGTTATGCCTGGCCGGAGTATCCGACAGCAACGCAGCCTAATTGGTCGGTCATTATGACTGGCGCTTATCCCGGAACCAGCGGGGTCTATGATATGACCATCCATGTTCCTGGGGAGCCATTGGACGTCGTGCACACGGGTTTCGATTCTCAATATTGCAAAGCTGAACATCTTTGGCAGGTTGTGGACCGCTTGGGCAAGAAAGCCTTTCTTTTCAAATATCCAGGAACCTGGCCGCCTCGCCTGAAGCATGGCTACCAAATTGATGGGCACTGCGCCCCCGCAGGGATTGTGGACCATTACTGGGGAAGCAGTGCTGTGGCCGTCCATCCTTCACGGATTTATTCTTCAGAAAATTATACCCGGTCTATCAAATTGGAATTCAAGCCACAGAGTGGTTGGGCAAATTTACCCCCGAGCCAGTCTCCAGCGTTGGAAGAAAAGATCTCCATCGCTCCTGGAGCTGGCGATGTTCCTTTCCATCTCCTTTTAATCGACTCCCGAGGGAAAGGGTATGACCGTCTCCTGATTTCTGCGGAAAAAGACGCTAAGAAAGCTGTGGCCAGCCTTGCTCCAAATGAGTGGTCGAACATGATCACAGCATACTTTGCCAGTTCCCAGAAAAAATGCCAGGCAGCCTTTCGCCTGAAATTGATCGACCTTTCCCCGGATGCCAAAAAGATTAAACTGCTTTGCTCCCAAGTCTATCCCACAGAGGGATTCGCCCATCCCCGTTCATTGGAAAAAAAATTAGTTAAAGAGTGTGGTCCCTTCATCGAATATATTGGCCTCCAGCCCTACATCTTTGGCTGGACGAACGAGGAGACCTGGGTGGAGGAGGCGGATTACCATACGACCTTAATGGAGAAATACGCCTCTTATATTTTCCAGAATTATCCCTGGGACTTCTTCGCCATGCAATGGCATGCCATCGATTTTGCTAAACATCAGTTCTGGCACTTTGATCCTGTGGGAATCTATTACGATGCAAAAACAGCTGAGAAAAAATGGAAGATCATCGAGACCACATATGCCATGGCCGACCGCTTAGTGGGAGCGATTCTGAAGTATGCTACGGCCGAGACATTGGTTGCTGTTGTGTCTGATCATGGCCACCTGCCAGGAGTTCAGGAGTTTTTGATAAATAACCTTTTGGTCAATGCTGGCCTGGTTACTCTCAAGACCAGGCAAAATGAAAGAGGGGAATTGGAAACCCTTCGTGAGCCAGATTGGTCCAAGACGAAGGCTTTTGCCCAATACGGGTGGGCTGTTCAGATCTATGTCAATTTAAAAGGAAGAGATCCCGAAGGGATTGTCGAGGCGGGAAAGGAATACGAGCAAGTCCGGGAGGAGATCATTCAATTGCTCTACAGTACCGTTGACCCGAAAACTGGCAAGCATCCTGTAATTCTCGCCCTAAAGCGTGAAGAAGCCCTGCCTTTATTACACTGCGGCCCGAATGCCGGGGATATCATCTATGTCCTTGACCCCCATTACGAAGCCTCGGGAACCATTCGGGTGCCACCGGTTAATTATGAGAAACCCCGCTTTGCCTCGATTCACTCCTCAGTTCTTCCCAATGCTAAATTGGGCATGGGGACGATAGAGGCCATGTATGCCTTTAAAGGCCCTGGAATCCGTAAAGGCTGGCGGAGGCCAAACCCCATACGATTGATCGACATTGCGCCCACCATCAGCTATGCAATCAACATCCCGGCACCAGCCCAGTCTGAAGGGACCGTCATCTACGATTTTTTTATCTAAATAACCCCCGGCTGTCCTCAAAAACCGCGGCCGTTGCGGCAGCTCACATTTTTTGGATCCTAACATCGATCTCGGGAATCCCACTTAAGGTATTGTGAATCTTACACCCTTTGGCTGAGCGCAGGAGGCGGCTGACTTCTTCCTCGGTCAACTCGCCGGAAATGTTGATCTGGGCAGTTACTTTGCTAATCCTCTCCGGCGCTTTGGAGACTTCGTCAATCAGCTCCACCTGTAATCGGTCGATTTTCAGGCCATTGTGCTGCCCGTAAGCGAGCATGTTATAGCTCATGCAAGAGCCCAGAGCAAATAGGAAAAGTTCAGTGGGTGTAAACCCGAGATCCGTTCCTCCTTTCTCGGAGGGTTGATCAAAAATCACGGCATGCTGCCGCGCCATACCCATCAGTTGCTTTCCCTGGATGGATCGAACGCTTACCTTCGGCATTATCTCTCCTTCAATCTGTTAGTCTGTTCTTCCCTCGGCTGGGTTAAGCCCTAGACGTGGGACAATCTCTTGTCGATGCTTTCGAATGGAAAGATCATACAAAATGACACGTCCATTGTCAAAGGCTGATCCCAAGTTGCCCACCTTCACTTTTTGAGGTCACGAATGATCACTCATTAAACCGGGCGGGAGAGTGACGAACGAGGGAGCATCGGCGGGAAAAGGATATCTCCAGAGTCCCCACTCCCCTTCCACCAAGGAAAGGCGGGAGCGGAAGAATGCACGGATTAAAGGAACTCTTCATAAGAGCCGATAATGATTGAGGATTGGGAAAGACACCTGATGCAAATCAGAACCCTGATGGCCCTAAAATCCCACATCCAATCTGGCTGATATTCCATATGGGAAACTTGCGCAGAAAAATATCCAGATGGATCTTTCTTTTCCTATTGATTATCCTGGGCCTCTACCATCTACTCCCTCATTATTACAAATCTAACCCACGTTTGTTGCAGTTTTCACTCCCTGGTCTGCAAGCCTTCATCTATTACGAGCTCGGCTTATACCGCAAGGCGTCCCATGCCTGGCGTATTCATCATGGGCTCTCCTATAACGTGCAACTCATAGACACCACAAAAAAATCCTTAATCGATCAAATAGAAAAAAACCCAGCCAATTTGGAAAACTATCTCTGGTCAGCGGATTTATATTTCTTCGCCGGAGACTATCCCAACGCCAGGCTGACCTATCAGAAGGCCCTTCAGAGAAATAGAAATAGTTATGATGCTAAAGTGGGATTAGCGGCTAGCCTTCTGATGGAAGAAAGGTATCTGGAATCTCATGATGTTTTCGAGGACTTTCTCTACCAAGGTTACAATGAAAAAAATATCACCCCTTTCCTCAATTTTCTTGTCTCCCTTGATAAGCTCGAAAATCCAAACACCCTCGATAAGAGAGATTCTTATCTCTCATTAATTTATGCCTATCGTTACTTAGCCATACTCGACGATAGAAAACTCAAGAAGGTAATATCCCTTTCCGACAACGCCATTTCCGCAAATAAGCACGCAGATCTGGCCCTTTTTTCTAAAGGAGCAGTCTATGCCAAAGAGAAAAAATACGATCTGGCTTTGGAACAATTTTCCGATGCCGTGAAAAAGAACCCTTTGAATGCCGAAGCCTACAAAAGGATGGCTAATATTTATGGAGAAATGGGAAACCTGGAAATGGAGCTTCAATGCTACAAGAGGGCCGTGGAGGTAGAAGAAAATAACCCTAAGTACGCTTTTCACCTGGGCGAGATTCTCATGAGAAAATACGGTGATTTTAAGCAGGCCAATCCCTACCTCCAAAAGGCCCATCAGTTAAATTCGGAAAACTACCGTTATGCCTTAAATTATGCCCATTCCTTGAAAATGCTCGGCCGCTTTGATGAGGCTCTCGAGGTTTATGAGAATATGATTATGATCAATCCGAAAGATCCCGATCGATACGTGCTGAAGGGCCAGTGCCTCCTTAAAATGAAAAAATATGAGGATGCCATCCAATCGTATTCCCAAGCCCAGGCGATTCGGCCCTTAGACTTCCCTGCTGCCCGGAATCTTGCTTTGGCTTATTCAGAGCTGAAAGACTTTGAAAAAGCTACGATTCACAGTGAATATGCCTTAAGAATTCGCCCCCAGGACGTAGAAACTCTTTACTTCCTCCAATATTTATACCGAAGACAGGGAAGATTTGAAGAAGCCTACAAGGCGGTTAAGGAGATTCTTAAAATCCAACCGAATCATGCTGGTGCCCAGCGTGTCTTATCCTATCTCGAGAGCAATATAAGAACGAGGCCATCTTCATGAGTCCATCAGCAAAAACACCCCAAAAAATCCACAGCCCAATCGTCAGCTACATTTGGGCTTCCGGGGTCTTCTTCTCCATACTCTTCTGGGCGAATCATATTTTTTTGAACTATCGGGTTGTGGGAAGTATCATCTTTGCTTTCATGCCCATTGTGGGCTCTATCATCATGTATCTCTGGCTCGTACTTTTGGCAGATGAATTTCTCCCTTTGATAGAAACTTCTGGGCCAATTTCCCGAATTATCAAAAGCTTGAAGTTTCTAAGCCTGGGAGTAATTGCATTATATGGGGCTATGGCTTTAGCCCTTTGGGTTAACGGGATAAGTCATTCGCCAGCAACAACTAAAAGAGCAAAACTTATTTCCCTATCTGCCATAAATATGGGCTTATTGAGTTATAGCCATTTCACCATTACTGGCTGGGATGGGGAGCCCCAGGCTAAAAAAATTCTGGGGAATTATAATGATGATACTGGAATTTATGCCGGTGGTGATATTGAAATTTTATTGAGAAAAGGCTTTCTTTCTTTCGACAGAGTATTAGAAATCAAGCAAGATATGGAAAAATTCTATTTAAAGATGTTAAAAGCATCCCCTGATTCTAAGGTTGCCATAGTAGGGTTAGTAGAGATATATGCCAAAAGGAAAGAACTTACCAAAGCCCATGAATGGTTTGATAAATTATATGAAAAGTATCCCGGGGAAGCCGACATTGGAAACGATCTGGCAGGTTGGCTGATAGAAAGTCGGAAATATGGGCAGGCAGCACATGTTCTAAAGAAACTACTGGAGACTAAGAGGGATTATGAAGTACTCTATCTACTTGGATATTCGCTGGCCTGGGCAGGAGAAAAGAATGAGGCCGAAAAGTATCTGATCGAAGCAACCGAACTCGATCCAACAGATCATCGAGCTTTTTACAGTTTGGGATATGTGTATAGAGATACGGGAAGGAATGAAAAAGCTAAGGAAGCCTGGACCAGGGTATTAGAAATCCTGCCCAACTTTCCAGAAGTCGAGAGAAATATCAAGTCCATTGAAAAAAAGGGTTGATTGATAACTCGGGCGTCAAGAAATTTTCTTAGGAATTGACGTAGAAAATACAAGCTCTTAATGGCCTGCGGCCAAGGGGTGAGCTTAGAGGACTCCCTCCTCCTTGAGTCGGTTTACTTCGGCACGACTGATTCCCAGATATTTTCCCAGGATGAGTTCGTTATGTTCTCCCACCAGTGGGGAGGAGCGCTCGACGGCGCCAGGGGTCTCCGAGAGCTTGAAGGGGGTCCCAGGAATTTTGGCCTTGCCGATGATGGGGTGCTCGACCTCCACAAAATAGCCCCGTTCATTCAGGTGGGGGTCATCGACCACCTGCTGGATATTCATGATAGGGGAATTGGCCACCCGCTGCCGGTCCATCATCTCGCCTACTTCTTTGACCGTATACTGGGTCGTGATCTTCTCTATCTCTTCCTGGAGAATATACTTCTTTTCCCAGCGCTGGCGTTTGGTGCTGTATGCGGGATCCGCTGCCCAGTCCGGCCGCTGAATGGCTCTGCAGAAGCGCTGCCAGTGCTCATCTCCCACAGTTGCTATGATGATATACCCGTCCTTGCACCGGAAAGCGGCCATGGGACACTCATGGGGATTCATGGAACCGATCGGGGTCAGGAGTTCCTTCCCGACCGTCCAGCGCGGGATTCCTCCCTCGAGGATGGCCACCATGCTTTCTTGCATGGAAACATCAATGTACTGCCCTACTCCGGTCTTCTCCCTGTACCAGAGGGCGGCCATGATGGCCAAGGCGCCATGAAGAGAAGCGCTTACGTCTCCCAATGAGGTTCCTACTTTGGTGGGAGGAGAACCCGGATGCCCGGTAACTGACATCATTCCGCTCATGGCCTGGGCAATGATGTCAAAAGAGAGTCGCTCCGAATATCGCCCCCACTGACCGAATCCGCTGATACTGCACATGATGATCCGAGGGTTGACTTCCCTGAGTACGGGGTAGTGAATCCCCAGGCGCTTCATCACTCCGGGAGCATAATTCTCCAGAACAACATCCCCGACCTTGACCAATTCCTTGAAAATGCTTATGGCCCTGGGATGCTTCAAGTTTAGAGTAATCCCATATTTATTCCGGTTCAGCGTCAAGAAATACCCGCTCCGGCTGCGGTCGTGAGGGCCTCCTTCGCCCTGCGGGACCATCGGAGGATTGTCCCGGATGAGCTCTCCCCTGGGGGGTTCAATCTTAATGACCTCTGCCCCCATATCTGCAAAAAGCATCGAGCAATAGGGGCCCGCGTATACTTGCGTAAGGTCCAGGATGCGAATTCCCGCTAACGCTTTTGGTGCCATAAGGTAAGATCCTTTTAAAATTCTTCACCGCAGATAGCCCAGAGAACCCAGGGCAAAATGAATCTTAAGAAAATAACTTGCCCCAGAGATCCTGGCGCACACAGAGATATTCTGGATTATGCATACCAGATTGAATTTGGCAGTTTACAATTTTCGAATTATTCTTTGCGGCCTCTGCGACCTCTGTGGTGAATCATAAATTCTTAGAGGCCCAGGTAGGCATCTTTTACCTGCTCATTTTCCAAAAGCTCAGCAGCCATTCCTTGAAGGACAATCTGGCCGTTTCCCAGGATATATCCTCTTTGCACGAGAGTAAGGGCCCGCATGACATTCTGCTCTACCAGGAGGATGGATATTCCTCCCCGATGAATCTCATCGATTTTCTCAAAGGTGGTCTCGGCCACAATGGGCGCCAGTCCTAAGGAAGGCTCGTCCAACATCAGGAGTCGAGGCCGGAGCATAAGCCCGCGAGCAATCGCCAACATTTGTTGTTCCCCACCGCTTAGAGTACCCCCGATCTGCCCGGACCGCTCCCCCAGAACGGGAAAGATCTCCAGCACCCAAGCCATAGTTTCCCGCCGCTTCTTTTTGGCCGAAGGCAGGTAGGCTCCCATTTCCAGGTTTTCCCGCACAGTGAGTTCCGGGAAAACTCGCCTTCCCTCGGGAATGTGGGCAATGCCCAAGGAGGCAATTTCGTAAGGCGGAAGGGAAGTAAGTCCATGGCCATCAAAATGGATAGACCCTTCCCGCGGGCGGAGGAGTCCGGAGACGGTCTTCAAGATCGTGGACTTCCCGGCGCCGTTGGCCCCGATGACGGTGACACTTTCACCATCCAGGACCTGTAAGGATACTTTCTTCAGGGCCCGAACTTCTCCATAGTAAACATCGATTCCCACCACTTCAAGCATGGCGATAACCTTTTCCCAAATAGGCCTCGATGACTTTCAAGTCCTTGATGATCTCCTGTGGTTTCCCCTCGGCAATCTTCGTTCCCTGATGAACGACCAGGATCCGGTCCGAAAGGGCCATGATCGCTTTAATCACATGCTCCACCACGATGACGGTGATCCCCCGCACCCGCACCCGGTGGATGAGGGCAATGGCCTCTTCAAACTCCTTGGGGTTGAGGCCGGCCATCATCTCGTCCAAAAGAAGGAGGGTCGGCTCAGTGGCCAGAGCCCGGGCCAACTCGAGACGACGTTGGTCGATCGTGTTCAGGCTGCGGGCAAATTCATCCTTTTTGTCCAGGAGTTTGACAAAAGAAAGCGTCTCCAGGGCTCGCCCTTCCGCCTCTTTGGGCAAAGGGGTCTTTAAGAAAGATCCCATCATCACGTTCCGCAGGACGGTCAGGTCTCGGAAAGGTTTGGCCAGCTGGAAGGTGCGGCAGACCCCTCGCTGGCAGATGTGAAAGGGCTTGAGGCCGACAAGGTTCTCTCCCTTGAACCAAATCTCTCCCTCGTCCGGCTTGTAAAAGCCGGTGATCAGGTTAAAGGCAGTAGTCTTTCCAGCTCCGTTGGGGCCAATCTGGCCGAAAATCTCCCCTTCCTCCACGCTGAAGCTGAGCCTGTGGACGGCTTTCAGACCGCCAAAATTCTTACTCAAATTTTTAACTTCCAGAAGCATACATTCCTGGCAATATGCGCAGCCATTTGGAATAAATTTTCTGCATCCACTCAATAACCCCGCGGGGTCGAAGAAGAATGACTAAGACGAGAAACGAACCATAGACAATCTGTTCCAGGCCATAGATCGTGCCGGCAAAAGCATACTGAGTGAATTGAATCAAGGATTCGATGATCACAGCTCCCACCACTGGTCCCCAGACCGTGCCCACCCCTCCAAGGATCGCTACCAGGGCGACCTGGATGGACAGGCCCAAGCCGAAGACAGAGTCCGGTTCGATGAAGTAAACATACTGAGCATAGAAGGTTCCTGCCACCCCAGTGATGAAGGAGCTGAGGTAGAAGGCTCCCCGCTTGGCTCTGGCCGAATCGATCCCGATGGCCTCGGCGGCGTCCTGGTCCTGGCCGATGGCCAGAAGGTAGTTTCCGAGCCGCGAGTTTTCCACCCGGCGGACCACCCATAGCGTCAACCAAAGGAAGATGAGGGCAATAAAATAATAAGGTACCTTGGAAGTAAACTGGAAAAGGAGGGGAGCGCTTCCTTTGAAGGGAATGGTCAGACCGATGGCCCCGCTGGTCCAGTCGCGGAAGTGCAGGGCGAGCAGGCGCAGGACTTCAGCCAGCCCGATGGTGGCGATGGCAAAATACGGGCCTCGAAGGCGAAAACAAATGGCTCCCAGAAGGAGGCTCATGGCCACAGCCAGAAACGCCCCGATCACCATGCCCATCCAGGGAGAGAGGCCATAACTCCTCATCAACATGGTGGAGGTATAAGCTCCGATTCCGAAGAAGGCTGCGTGCCCCAAGGATAATTGCCCCCCATATCCCCCAATCAGATTCCAGGCCGATCCGAGGATGGCAAAGAGAAAAATCATAATCAGGATGTGGACGAAAAAAACGGGCAGGATGAAGGGAAGGATCCCCAGAACCAGGAGGGCCAGGGGAGGGAAATAGACCTCCGGATTCCCTGCCCGCCTGAAAACCCGCCGATCCTTCTCTTGCCCTGTGGCCATGGCTCACGCTCCCCCTAAAAGGCCTCCGGGTCGAAAGGCTAAAGTCAATACCAGGATCACGAAGACCACTGCCAGCCCCAGGTCTGCACCGACAAAGAGGACGCCCACCGACTCGGCCACGCCCACGATCAGGCTGGTCAAAAAGGCTCCCTTGAGGTTTCCCAGAGTGCCCAGGATGACGATGACGAAGGCAATCAGCACAAAATTCACTCCCACGGAGGGAAAGACAAAATAAAAAGATATGGTCAGACCACCGGCTGCTCCAGCCAAAGCTGCGCTGATTCCCACAGCCAGGTTGTACATCCGATCCGGGTTGATCCCCACCAGCATGCTGACCTCCCGGTCCTGGGCCACAGCTCTCATGGCTTTCCCGATGTCTGTCTTGAGCAGGAAGAAGGCCAAAAGCAGGCTGAAAACAATGGCCCCCAGGCAGGCGATGAAACGGGGGATACTGATGATCGCTCCGGCCAGGGAAAAGGTCCAGTCTACGTAAGGTACTTTAACCAACCGGAAATCGGCCCGGAAAAGAAAAAGAGCCAGGTTCATCATCAGTACGGACAGACCCACGGTGAGAAAGATCTGGGCCAGGTCCGGGGCATTGAGCACCCGGCGGATGAAGAATCGCTGGATGCCCACCCCGAAAAAGAAGAGGGCGGCCATCACGATGGGGACAGACCAGAGGGGATCGATTCCCAGCAGGGCCCAGAGGGCATAGGATAGATACATCCCCACCATCAGGAACTCACCATGGGCGAAATTGACGATCTTTACCACGCCGAAGATCATGGTGAGGCCCACGCTCACCAATCCATAGACCGCCCCGTTCAAAAGCCCGCTGATGAATGCCTGCCAGACGGTGGTGAAGGACATGGTTTTGAGTTCGAAGTTCGAAATTCGAAGTTCGGAGCGAAAAACTCCGAACTCCTATCTCGGCATAGCCGGAACCAAACAGGGATATTTCCGTTTGGGTCGATTTCCTACAAATCCCCCCAACCCCCCCTTTTTTCAAAGGGGGGTTAAGTTAGGGCTAATGCCCTTGAGGGGGTTGGAGAGGGTGGGGGTTAGCGTTTTTTCCACGCCGGAACCGGCCAGATCGGTTTGACGCGGGCATCGCTGCCCGGGTAAACGGTCTTAAGTTCCCCCTTCTGCCACTGAGTCATCACCGGGTGAACATGCTTGTTCCATCCCGTGGCATCGAACTCCACCTGGCACCCCGGCATAGCCGCTCCCGGCCCTTTGGTCAACTTCGTAGCGGCCATGGCATCCCTTACTTTCTTGGGGTCGGTGGAAGCTGCCCTCTCCAGGGCGTCAGCGATGACCCACATCATCACGTAGGCTTCACCAGCATGCTCCATGAGGAATTCTCCGAATCGCTTTTCATACTCTTCGGAGAATTTGGGTACCTCCGGGCAATTGATGTCATAATTCCAGGAACCCACGCTGAAGACATAATTCGCATCCGGCCCCAGGCCATTATAAAACTCTGGGATCAGGTAGCCCGCCCCGCCCCCAATGATGGCGGCGTTCACGTCGAGTTGCTTCATGGTCTTGATGATCAGAATGGCATCCGTAATGTAGGAGACGGGAAAGAGGGCATCAGGTTTGACCGCCTTGATCTTGTTGACCAGAGGTGTGGCGTCGGTAAACGCCTTGGCGTAAGCCTCAGAGAGGACGATTTCGTACCCCTTCTGTTTGGAACGGTCTGTAAGGCCCTTGGCTGTAGAAGTGCCGTAGGCCGTATCCTCATAGGCAATGGCCACCCGCCTCTCTCCCGCCTTCGCCAACCAGGCCAGGGTGTCTACCTGCATGTGACCAAACATCTCCGCCTTGGGAGCAACCTGGAAGGTATATTTAAACCCTCTCTCGGTGATCGGGTTGGCGATGGAGCCGGTAACGAACGGGATGCCATACCGTTCGGCAACCTCGGTGGAAACCAGGGTGTAGGAGCTGGAATAAACTCCCGTGGCTGCGGCCAGCTTATGGGTAGTCATAATCCGCTCGGTGACATTGCGGGTGATGGTGGCATCAGTTTGGCAATCCGTTATGATCAGGTTGAGCTTGGCCCCCTTTAAGGATTTGATGCCTCCCCGGGCGTTGATGTGTTCTGCGGCCAGCTTCGAAGCATTGACGCAGGCCTGACCAAAGCGAGCCATTGCTCCAGATGTAGGATAAATGACCCCGATGTTCACCTCAGCCGCCGCGGCCGAGGATTTTCGGAAAAGAGAAAGGTTAGCCCCTGCCGAGACTCCCAGAAGGGCAGCGCCCTTCAACACCTGCCGGCGAGAGATCTTTTTGCCGAAAAGCCTTTCATATGTTTCCATTTTATCCCCTCCCTTCAAAGAAATTTTGTCTGGAGTGTAACAAGGATAGAAACGAGCGTCAAGTTCTTTTCCATCACCTAACTTCGATGTGAGTAGCTCGGAGCATAGAAAACATTCCGTGGCAACACTAAAATAAAGGTCGGGGAGTCAATCCTGCGGGATGGTTTGCCGGGGGGCCACCTCCTTTTCCCGAAGAACCCTCTTCAGAACCTTTCCCGAGGTGGTCTTCGGTAATTCCTCTACAAACTCAACGATTCGGGGGTACTTGTAGGCAGCCATTTTTTCTCTGGACCAGGCGATGACCTCTTCTGCCCCTATCTTGTTCTCATATTCTCGCTTCAAGACAATAAACGCTTTGATATTTTCCCCCCGATACGGGTCAGGAACCCCGATCACCGCTACCTCTTTCACTGCCGGATGTTGATACAGAAAATTCTCCACCTCTGCGGGAAAGACGCTGAATCCTGAAGCTTTGATGAGGTCTTTTTTCCGGCCTACAATATAGAAATACCCGTCTTCATCCATCCTGGCGATGTCTCCCGTGGCCAGCCAGCCCTCTTTCAGTACTTCAGCGGTCTCCCGGGGCCGGTTCCAGTAGCCTTTCATGACCATAGGGCCCTTGACCAATAGTTCTCCCTCTTCTTCCAGGGAAAGTTCCCTCCCGGTTTCTACATCCACCAGCCGGCAGTCTACTCCGAATGTAGGGAAGCCTACAGATCCATGCCTCGGGCGAAGGTAGATATTCATGTGGGTTTGAGAAATGGTCTCGCTGAGGCCATACCCCTCCGAGAGCTCTGTCCCCACGATCCTTCGCCATTTTTCCAGGATTTCTGGGGGAACGGGCGCTCCACCAGATAGGGATCTCCTGAGGGAGCTGAGGTCATATTTCGAAACGTCTGGATAGTTGACCACGGCTACGTTCATGGTCGTGATACCCGTCCAGGTTGTGCAGCGATACTGATGGATCGCCTTCAATGTTGTTTCCGGATCAAAGCGAGAAAGGATGACGTTGGTAGTGCCGGTATAGACCGGCATGCTCATACTGTGAATCATTCCAGTGACGTGGAAGAAGGGCAAAACCGAGAGGTGAACATCCTTCTCCTGAATTCCCAGCCAAACCGCCGACCCCACGACGTTATGGAGAAGGCTGTAATGAGTGATCATTGCCCCCTTAGGTAGCCCCGTGGTTCCAGATGTGTACTGCAACAAAGCCAGATCCTCTTGGAGGTCCAGGTCTACTTGCGGCGGATTAGGTTTGTAGTCCTTAATCAGCTCCAGGAAGTCAAATGTCCGGGGATATCGCTCCTTCGGGGCTTGCATGGAGCGGTGAAGGGGAAGAGAAGGTCTTTCCGGCAGGTAATCCCAGTAACTTGTCAAGATGACGTGGGAGAGACCTGCGCCCGTCCTGATTTTCTCTGCCTTTGGGTACAGGATATCCTGAGCGATCAGGATCCTTGCGCCTGAATCCTTGATCTCATAGGCCAATTCTTCTTCTTTGAACATCGGGTTAGCAGCAACGACTACACCGCCAGCCTTGAGGATGGCGAAATAGGCGATGACGAATTGAGGGCAATTTTCCAGGAACAGGCTGACTCGTTCACCCTTTTTCAAACCTAAAGTACAAAGGGCCTTAGCCAGTTGATCCACCTGCGTATCCAGCTCCTGGAAACTGATTTCTCTCCCATAGAAGTTGATGGCCATTTTATCAGGTTTGGCGCGGGCCTGAGCCCTAAGGAATTCTGGAAGGGGTTTTGCGGGGAGGTCCAGAGACCGTGGAACCCCTTCCGGCCAGCATTTGAACCACCTTCTCTCCATATCAAAAACCTCTTAGTCGGCTGGTTTATAATCGAAAGGGCTATATCAGGCCAAGGTGGGGGCAAAATGAGGCACGATGCATCAGGTAAGTTTGCCTCAAGACGAGGAGACTTCTCTTAAAAATTGAGGCCGATTTTGAAGATGCAGAAATCCCTCTGCCCCAACTTCTCAGCTTTTGTTAACTTTCCCGAAGCCACAGCAATCATCTCCTCAAAAATCCGCTGGCCTGCCCCCTTGACCGTCTCCTTCCCTTGCAACACCTGGCTGACATTGAGGTCGATGTTATCCCTCATCTTGCGGTACGTTTCGGCGTTTCCAGTTATCTTGATTACCGGAGCGATGGGAGACCCTGTGGGCGTGCCCCGGCCTGTGGTGAAGACTGCGATCTGTGCTCCCCCGGCCATCATCCCGGTGAGTTGATCGACGTCATGGCCAGGTGTATCCATGAGCACCAACCCTTTCTTGGTTGGCGGGAAAGCGTATCGGATCACTTCCTCCAAAGGGGTCGTTCCTCCTTTGTAGATGCATCCCAAAGATTTCTCCTCGATGGTTGTGATTCCGCCGGCGATATTTCCCGGAGCCGGGTTAGCGCCCCTTATATCCTGGCCCGTAGCGATCGCCTCTTTCTCCCACCAGGCGATCAGATCCAGAACCTGCTTGCCGATCTCCGCTCTTCTGGCCCGCCTGGCCAGAAGGTGTTCGGCCCCGATCAGCTCTGTGGTTTCCGAGAGGATTACAGTTCCACCCGCCTGCGCCAGGAGGTCGCTGGCGGCGCCGAGTGCCGGGTTGGAGGCTAACCCAGAGGTGTAATCCGAGCCTCCGCATTCTGTGGCCAGGATCAGCTCACTCAGAGGAATTGGTTCCCGCTGCAGCTGGGCAGCCTCGGCCAGCATCTCCTTTACAATCTTTTTACCTTTGCCAATCGTTTTTTTCGTTCCGCCGACATCCTGAATTTCGATGAACTCCACCCGTTTGCCGCTGGGAGCGATGGCTTCGGCGACCTCCTTTGCTGGCAAATTCTCGCACCCGTTCCCCACCACCAGGACAGCAAAGACATTGGGATTCTTTCCAAATCCTGCCAATGTACGCTTGGTCTGCTCACGGTCCTGCCCTACTTGCGCACAGCCGAAGACATTGGCCAAATAAACAGCTCCTCTCAAATTCCGGGTGATAGCTTCTGCCGCTCCCTGCGAGCAAACGACGCTGGGAATGACCAGCACATGGTTCCGCACCCCTGCTTTTCCATCCGGCCGGCGATATCCCTGGAATTCCATCAAGCACCTTCCTTTCTTCCCCGGTGGCTAACCACGTTGTGCACGTGCACATGCTCTCCGCGAGAGACTCGCGCCGTGGCCAGACCGATGGGCTCCCCATACTTGATCACATCTTCCCCTTTTTCGATGTCCCGCAGAGCAAACTTATGGCCCATGGGAATCTCTGTTAAAATTTTCACTTTCTCCTTGCGGCCCTGGGCTTCCAGAGAAACTGTGCTGGCAGCCTTCAAGGGAACGATGGCTGTGGCTACGTTGTCTTTTTCATTGATCACTACCACTTTCGATCTTACCGCCATCTTCAACCTCCTTCCGTAGAAAATCGCAAAGCGCATAGAGCAAAGCGCATAGTATCAGTCTTAACCTTAGCCTTAACCTCTCGTCTTTTTCTCCCTATCTCCCTACCCCTTTCTATTTTTTCCCCCCAGCCATCTTTAGGCTCTCGGGCATGGATCGAAGCTTGAGCATTGTCCAGGGTCCAAAAAGCGCCACTAACCCGAGCATGCTAAAGGCCCATCCCCATTTTGGCAGGTAACCCATTTCCCCTCCGGTCGGGTTTGTCAGATCCAGGACGGCGCCAAATATTGGGGGCACGAGAGCGCCGGCGCCAAACCCTACCAGGGAACGCAGCCCGAGAGCTGTTCCCAGGTAGTTGGGGGAAACCACTTCAGCCAGCCCGGAAGAATAAACCGGGGACTCGGCGATCACCGAAAACCCATAGCATAATCCGAGGATAATGACCCAGGACATTTGGCCACCAATCAGCCAGCCAAAAGAAAAAGAGCAAACGATGCTAATGGCCATCATGGCGATGATCACTGCCGTCCGCCCGAAACGATCCGATAGATAACCAGCGATCCCGGTGGAGAAGACCCCCATTATGAAGATGAAGGAGGAGAGGCTGGCTCCAGCTTGAACGGCATGGCCTTTGGCCGAGCCCAGGGCCATGAAACAGGCTACCAGGAATGCCGGAGTCCAGGTGCGCATGCCTTCAAGCTCCCAGGCATGGGCGGTATACCCGGCAATCATCAGCAGGGCAGGCCGGTTGGCAAAGAGTTCCTTTTTAAATTCCCTTTCCACGGGCTCAGGTCTATTTTCCTTCAATCCCTTCAGGACGAGCAGGGGAACAACTGCTCCCAGGACAGGCCCCAGGGTTGTGATGAAAAGAGCAGCCTGCCATCCATAGTGCGCGGCGAGCCACCCGGTAGCTGCTACAGATCCAGCCAGCCCCAGGGACCCAGCCCCGATGAAGAAGCCCATAGCCCGTCCCCTCAAGGAGCTGGAAAAAGTTTCCGAGATCAATTTCAAACCTGGCGTATATGTTCCTCCCACGGCCAGACCCATCAGACCGCGCAGCAGTAGAGCAGAGGAGTAGCTACGGGCAAAAATCGCAAAGAGAAGGGTGGTGACGGCGCAGGCGATGCAGGAATAGAGGAAAACCTTTTTGGTGCTCACCCAGTCGGTTAGAGAACTTAGAGCAGCCAGCGAGATGAGAAATCCCACTTGGTAGGCAGAAACAATCGATCCCGCCGCCGCACTCGACATCTCCCATTCTTTCTGTAAAACCGGGATCAGGGCAGGATAGTTCTGAAGACCGAGGTAAAGGAGGAGGCGGGTAGAACAGATTCCCGTTAAAAAAGTGTAAGGACGGGTCATAGGAAACAGGTTATAGGTTATAGGTTATAAGTAATAGGGCTTAGGCGAGAGGCTATCGCCTGTTCCTTTTCAATTGGATTTTGGCCATTAGCATTTCCCATTCTTCATTCACATTCTCTTGAATGGTCTCAATATCTTTGACAGTCAGGTGGCTGAAGCGTCCCTGCATCTTGAGATATTCGCCGACTGGAAGGCCTTTGGGTTGGATCGTGAGGATGTACTTTCTTCCGTTCTCGATCTCGTAAAGGGGAAATATTTTGGTCTCCACAGCCAGACGGCTGATCTTCACAGATAGCTCCGAGGGGAATTTCCACCCCGGAGGACAGGAGGAAAGAATGTGGATGAAGCGCAGGCCTTTGATCGCCCTGGCCTTACGCATCTTGGTCAGGAAATCTTCAGGAAAGGCCGGGGATACAGTGGCTGCATAGGGGATGCGGTGAGCAGCCATGATCTCCATGATGTCCTTTTTGGGAGTATCCTTGAAGGCCGGGTTGGGAGTGGTGGTGGTCCAGCTCAGCATGGGCGTGGCCGAGCTCCTCTGGATGCCGGTGTTCATGTAGGCTTCATTGTCGTAGCAGACATAGATGATGTCGTCGTTCCGTTCCGCGCATCCAGAAAGAGCCTGCAGGCCGATGTCGAAGGTGCCTCCATCTCCTGCCCAGGCCATGACCTCGACATCCTCGATTCCCCGGGCCACCAGCCCTTTCTTTACTCCTGAGGCGGTGATGGCCGCAGCCTCAAAGATGGTATGCAGGATGGGGACTTTGAGGCTTGTGGAAGGGAAAAACCCAGCGACCGTAGCCCAGCAGCAGGCCGGAATGACCACCATGGTTTTTTTCCCTAAAGCCTGAAGGGCATAGCGCATGGATAGCGATGCGCCGCAGCCCGGACACCCGATGTGTCCTGAATAGAGCAGTTCTTCTTTGGGCAGCTCGTATCTCATGGCTTCACTCCGATCCAGGCAATGTCCCCTTCCGGGACTTCTTTGCCCTTGGCAAATTCGACAATCTCCTTCAGGGTGGCTGGTGTCACATCTCTTCCTCCTAAGCCGGCAATAAACCCGAAGACTGATGTTCCTTCCCCGTGGTGGTGCAGGGCGGAACGGATCTCCTGGGCAAAGATCCCGGTGGCTCCGAAGGAGATGTTCCGATCCACGACGGCCACTTTCCTTACTTTTTGCAAGACCCGCCGCACATCTTCCGTAGGAAAGGGCCGGAACATTTTCATTTTCAGAAGGCCAATTTTTTCCCCTTTTTTCCGGTATTCATCTACCACGACCCGCGCTGTGCCCGTTATCGTGCCGGTGGTCACTAGGAGAATGTCCGCATCCTCAACAAAATATTCCTCCATGATCCCGTAACTTCGCCCGAAGGCCTGGCCGAATTCTCCGTCCACCTCCCTGGCCACAGCCTTGGCTTCTTCCATGGCCTGCTGCATTTTTACTCGCTGCTCCATGTAAATGTCGGGCAGGAAAGCCGCGTGGAATGAATGAGGGTCTTCCACATCCAGTTTGAATTTGGGGATGTAGGAAGGTAAATATTTGTCAACTTCCTCGATCTCAGGGATTTCCACCTGCTCATAAGTGTGCGACAGGATGAACCCATCTAAGCAAACCATGCTGGGCAAAAGGACTTTTTCAGAGATGCGGTAGGCCATGATGACGCTGTCCAGCACCTCCTGGTTGTCTTCGCAATAAAACTGCAGCCACCCCGTATCTCTCTGGGAAAGGCTGTCTCCCTGGTCGCACCACATGGTCCAGGGGGCGGACATGGCCCGGTTCACGTTAGCCATGACGATGGGCAGACGGGCCCCGGCAGCCCAGTGCAGGACTTCATGCATCAGGGCGAGCCCCTGGGCAGAGGTGGCTGTGAAGGACCGAGCTCCCGCAGAGGCCGCACCAATGCAGCAGGCCATGGCTGAGTGCTCAGATTCAACCTTGACAAAATCAGCCTTTAGCATGCCGCTGGCGCAGAAATCAGAAAGGGCCTCCACAATCGTGGTCTGTGGCGAAATGGGGTAAGCCGGGATCACCTGTACCCGCGAGAGCATGGCCCCATAGGCCACCGCCTCGTTTCCTGAAATCACTCTTTCCATTTCTCTTCCTCCAGGGTTATGGCCGAGCGGGGGCACTCGACGGCACAAATCCCGCAGCCTTTGCAGTGGTCATAATCGATGAAGTATTCATTCTCCTTTTCTTTGAACCAAATGGCTACATCGGGGCAGACCATCAGGCAAACATTACAGCTGATGCAATTGCCGCAACTGAAGCAACGCTCCGCTTCTTTCTGGGCCCCGAGCTCAGAAAGACTTCTATGAACTTCTTTAAATCCTCCGACTCTCCCTTTTACGGAAAGAATGGGAAGTTCAATCCTAGGCCTTGGCGGGAAGTAATCGAGGTTAATCTTTTCAAACTTGACTACTTCTGTCGAATCGGCAACCGGATCGGCCATCTCTCCCCGCAGGTATCGATCAATGGCCAAGGCTGTCCTTCTGCCGGAAGCGATGGCCTGGGAAACATAACCCTGCCCTGTAGCTGCGTCGCCCCCGGCGAAGATACCTGGGAGATTTGTCCTCCCCCAGGGATCGATGGCGATCAATCCATTTCCCGTTTTCATTCCTTCGGGCAGGAAAGAGAGATCAGGCCTTTCTCCGAGAGCCAGGATCAGGCTATCAGCCCTCAAAGAAAAATTGGACCCTTTGATAGGAACGGGCGCTTTTCGGCCACTGGCATCCGCCTGCCCGGGTTTTGTCTTCCAGCATTCAACGGCTTGCACCTTCTCATTCTTTCCCAGAACCTTTATAGGGATGGCGTGGAATACGAACTCCACCCCTTCCTTAGCAGCTTCTTCCACTTCTTCCCCAATGGCCGGCATATCTTCTTTGGCCCGGCGGTAGATGACCGTAACCTTCCTCCCCAGTCGCCAGGCAACTCGGGCTGAATCTATGGCTGTATTGCCTCCCCCAACAACAATCACTTTTCTCCCGAGGGAAACACGTTTCCCGGAGTTAACCTCCTTGAGAAAAGCCAGTCCATGCCATACTCCTTTGAGATTATCTCCCGGGATCTTTGGTTTTTGCTCAGCGTGAGCACCGGTGGCCAGAAAAATCGCTGGATAAGCTTTCAGGTCTTCCAATCCCAGGTCACTCCCGAACTTCTTTCCAGTCTGGATCTCCACACCCAGGGATTTGATCCTTTCAATTTCCCCGTTAAGAATTTTTCTCGGCAGTCGGTACTTGGGAATGCCATAGCGCAGCATCCCCCCGGGCTCGCTCATCGCTTCAAAGATCCTTACTCCATATCCCTTCCGAGCCAAGAAATAGGCGCAGGAGAGGCCTGCCGGGCCAGACCCAATGACCGCAACCTTTTCATTTCTCTTTTCTATTCTCTGGCCATCGGGCTTTCTTTCTCTCATTCCCCAGTCGCCCAAGAAACGCTCCAGGGCATTGATGGCCAGAGCTCCGTCATATTCCTTGCGGTTACAATCCGCCTCGCAGGGATGATGACAGACTCGCCCGCAGATGGAAGGAAAAGGATTGGCCTCCATCATTTTCCCCCAGGCCTCCTCCGGCTTCCCATCTGCTAAAGACGTAAGATAGAAGGAAATATCTTGCTCCATCGGACAGGCCCGGGAGCAAGGAGCCCGGAGGGTGATGTAAGAAGGACGAAGGTACCTCCAGTTTCCGGTTTTGTTCCAGAGCGTGGATTGCAAAGATATAGAAAGGATGGGCACATCTTTTAAATTTCTTACGACAATCTTCTCTTCCATTCATCCGCCTTTCTGGCCCGTACAATTATTCTTTCCCACGAATCTTTACCCTCTCATAGGCTTCACGGGCAGCGGCCTCATTGCTCTTCTCCTTTCCCGGCACCGACTCCCTCACGGTTTCTGCCAGAGCCTCGATCCCTATGATGCCTGTAGCCTTGGCAAAGGCTCCGAGAATGGCAGTATTGACGATGGGCTCGGTCCGCGACCCGAGCTTGTTTTTGATAGCAATAGCGCTGGCATCTACTGTGGCCACCTGGAAATGAGCTGGAAATGGGAAGGAAGAAGGAGCTTGGGGGCTGTTCAGAATGATCCATCCTCCTAACTTTAGCCCGGCCGTGACATCTATCGTCTGGTAGAGGACAGGATCGAGGATGATGACAGAATCTGGAGTGTAGACTTCACTGTGAATACGGATTTTCTCCTTATCGATCCGGGCAAAAGCCGCAACTGGCGCGCCCCTGCGCTCCGCTCCGAAAGTTGGAAAAGCCTGAACCTTTTTGCCTTCTTTGGCCGCAGCCGTGACCAGCATCTTGGAGGCCACCACCGCTCCCTGGCCTCCGCGGCCATGAATCCGAATCTCAATCATTCATCCCTCCAAATAGCACGCAGATTTTCGCAGAAAAAACGGATTAAGCAATGTGAATTCAAAATAAAGACCTTTTTGCCTAGGCTTCTGACCCCTGTCTTCTGGGTTCTAAGTCCATTGTATAGGAATTTCCTTTTTTTACCCCCCTCCCCCAACCCCCTCCCGCGAGGGGAGGGGAGGATTTGGGAGGCTCCTCAACTCCCTCCCCCTTGATGGGGGAGGGTCAGGGTGGGGGTGATAATAACTTGAGGTCTTCAATATCCTGTCTATCTGCGTTTACCCTGTTAGATAGTAAACATCTAACAGGGTGAATCCCCGTCCAAATATCTTTTGCCCTTTTCGCCTTTTGCCCCGTTCTTTTGAACTTATGCCACACCGCCCGTGCCTTTGTCAATCTGGGATATCATAAAATTTCTGCCCGCCGATCCTCTCGAATGATCTCTCTCGTCATGGCCCAGCATAAACCTCCCTTGATTTCACCCCTTTCTTCTGTTAAATTCTCAAAAAACAATCCAGGCCGTGGGTGCCGTTTTTGCTTTGGAAAAATCCCATCTTTTTCGGATTTACCTTCATTGCTCTCATCGCCGTTCAGGTTGGGCTGAGCTATTACAGCATTGATTTTTTTCTGGATGGAGAGCTGCTCCTGGGTTTTCTCTTCTTCATTTTTGTTCCGGTTTTAGCTCTTCTGGTGGGTTTCTATTACATCTGGTTTCGCCGGCAAAGAATCAACTCCACGAAGGGATGATCACAGGAATGAAATAATTTTTTCCTGAGGAGGGAATAGAGCATGGGTAAAGGCGGGCGATTCGGCAAGTACGGAGAACACAAGAGGTTCCAGCGATTGCGCCAGGGAAAGAGTCGGGCGATCAAAGCTACAAAAATCCTCGGCGAAAGAAAAACTCCCCTGGATTTACTGCGCCGCAAGGGCCAGGGGGACTCCCGGCACAATAAAGCTGGCCCGATCGAAGAATCCCATGAAGAATAGGTGCGGCCCGCGATCAGAGAGGTTTAATATATTCTTTCAAAGATGGTAGTCAACCCCTGCCCACCTCCAATGCATAGTGAGGCCAGGCCATACCTCCCGCCCCGCCGTTGTAATTCTTTTATCGTGAAGATGGCCAGGCGGGTCCCGCTCATGCCGTTAGGATGCCCGAAGGCGATGGCCCCACCGGTGGGGTTGAGTTTCTCCATATCAATGTGCTGGCCCTGTGATTCTAATTCCCTCACGCAGGCCAGGACCTGAGCGGCAAAGGCCTCGTTGATTTCGATGACGTCCATGTCCGAGATGGTCAATCCAGCCCGCTTCAGGGCTTTGGGGATGGCATAGGCCGGTCCGATGCCCATGATCTTGGGATCCACGCCCACTGCCGCACAGGTTACCCAGCGCGCCCAAGGTTTGTAACCCAATTCTTTGGCCTTCTCCATAGACATCATAAGGACCGCCGCCGCCCCATCGTTGCGGCCTGAAGAGGTTCCAGCGGTGATCGTCCCGTCTTTCTTAAAGACTGGCGGCAGAGCGGCCAGTTTTTCCATGGAGGTTTCTCGCGGGTGCTCGTCCGTATCAAAAACAATTTCTCCCTTTCTTTGAGGGACGACCAGAGGAATAATCTCTTCTTTAAAATATCCAGCGCGCATGGCTTTGAAAGCTCGCTCCTGGCTCCGTAAACCAAAAACATCCTGCTCTTGCCTGGGGATTTTATATTTCGCCACCAGGTTCTCGGCTGTAATTCCCATGACCAGGCTATCCTCTGGAGTGGGAGCAGTTTCGCGGCGGAGAATCTGCGGCGGGGTGAAGGAATAAGCTTCGTCGGGTCGGGGAATCATCCAGGGGCACTGGCTCCAGCTCTCCATCCCACCGGCAATATAGACATCTCCCAGACCAGTTAGGATCTGGGTGGCGGCATAATTGATCGATTCCAGGCCCGAGGAGCACTGTCGCTCTACGGTCGCCCCCGGAAGGCTGTAAGGAAGACCAGCCTTAAGAACGGCCCAGCGCGTTGGATTATAGGCTGCATGCCAGGAATTGGAAAGACCCATGATTACGTCTTCAACTATATTGGGATCGATCCCGGTTTTTTGTACGATTCCCCGGAGGACAAAGGCTCCCAGTTCCTCCGGCCGATAGCGGGCGATTGTTCCTCCCATCCGCCCGATAGCTGTACGAACGCCTCCAACGATGACAACTTCTCTCATAGCACTCTCCTTTATCATGCAATCTGATCTTCTCGGGCCTCTCAACTAGTATCGTGTCTCAAAAATAAATGGCTAAATTCACACGTGGAGCCGAGGGCCGGGCCGAAAGTCCAAATCAACAAACTTTGACCTGGACCGGGGGCCGGGGTGATTCGCGCCGGCAGCCTCGGCCGGGAAATAAGTGGCTAAGAAGATTCATATTTGTTTCCGCCGCAGGAGGCGGGGCGTCTCTTCCCGCCCCATCCACGGAGTAAGAATCGCCTTAGGATGCCAAGCGAAGCGACCTGGCCCCCGGGCCTTCTCCACAACTAACGATTTTGTCCACTTACTTCTGGGACACAACACTTAGAATAATTTAGCATGAAACAAAAAATATTTCATCGAGAGACCATATCGATATGATACACTCCAGAACGACGAGAGCGGTTAGATTTTAAAAATATCTTTTAGAAGGGGAGGAGCTACTATGGAATTTGTGTTGAGCCTAATAAGCGAAGAACAAAAAATGTTGCGCGATACAGTCATCAAGCTCTGCCAGGGGAAGCTCAAGGAGCTGGAGGAGAAGGCTGGGGAAACAAACGTGGCCAACCGGGAGATTCTTCAATTTCTCGCTGACCAGGGACTTTTGGCTCTTACCGTTCCGGGAAAGTATGGAAATGGCCCGGAGAAAATGTCTCTGGTTTCTTTTTGCCTGGTCCGGGAGGAACTGGCCCGCACCTGCCCCAATGCGGAGCTCCTCTTCACTATGCAGGGCTTAGGTTCTGGGCCCATTGTCATTGCCGGCAATGAAGAACAGAAACAAAGATACCTCCCTCCCGTCGCCGTGGGAAAAACCCTCATCACTTTTGCCCTCACAGAGCCGAGCGGGGGAACAGATGCAGCAGCTATCCTCTCCCGGGCCGAACGCCACGGGGACAACTACATATTAAAAGGCAGCAAGACTTTCATTTCCATGGCCCCGGATGCGGACGTTTACATTGTCTTTGCCAAGACAGACCCCACAAAGGGATCTAAAGGAATCACAGCATTCATCGTTGAAAGAGGGTTCCCCGGTTTCGTCCCGGGAGAGCGCCTGGATTTGGTTGTAGCCCATCCCATCGGCTCCATATACTTTGAAGATTGTTTGGTGCCCGTGAGCAACAGGCTGGGAGAAGAAGGAGAGGGTTTTAAAATCGCGATGCAGACCCTGGATTTTTTTCGCACAACGGTAGGAGCCTGCGCGGTGGGGTTTGCTCAGGCAGCGTTTGATGAAGCTCTCAAATATGCCAAGCAGAGGGTAGCCTTTGGCCAGCCGATCGCGAAGTTTCAGTTGATTCAGGCCAAGTTGGCCGAAATGGCCATGAAAATCAGCGCCGCCAGGCTGCTCGTGTTTCAGTCTGCCTTCCTGAGGGATTCGGGAAAGAAAAACATCACCAAAGAGTCTTCCATGGCCAAATTATACGCCACAGAAATCGCCCAGCAGGTCATCGATCAAGCCGTCCAGATCTTCGGAGGCTATGGTGTATCCAAAGGGTATCTAGTAGAAAAGCTCTACCGGGAGATTCGGGCTCTGCGCATCTACGAAGGGACCTCTGAGATCCAGCACTTGGTCATCGCCAACCAGTTGTTGAAAGAATAATAACTGCCTACCGCCTAATGGCCGACAGGCAGTAGTGATTCACTGTATCGAGATGAATATCCCATATATCAAAACTACCAAATACCTCCCGTAGCTCCTCCGGGGTGAAGTAATGGTGAGGTAGCCCTTTTTCAGGCCCATCCGAGGGAATAAAGGTATTGGGTTCCACCTGCTCAAACGTCTTCGCCTGATTCTTCAGCTTGGGCACAGTGACAAACAGAAACCCACTCCTCTTGAGAACACGTGTTATCTCTTGCACAACCTTTCTGATCGTCGCAATATCTGCATGATGGATCACCTGCACGCAGATGACGGCATCAAAGAAGGCATCCTCATAGGGTAGCTTCTCTGTCATGCTCTGGAGCTGCACATCAGCGTCCAAACCTTCGTCGGACAGCCATTGACGGGTGAGGTTAATCCCTTCTGGGGAGTTATCTAACCCAAAGGCCGAAAAGCCACTCCTGGCCAGGTACACCACATGCCTGCCCGTGCCACTCCCCAAGTCCAAGATGGTTCTCGCGTCTCTGTCTTTCAACAATTGGACTATACGTGGCATATCTTCGTGAGGCTCTATGAACACCCTGCCTCGCTGCTTGAAGACCCCCTCCCAGGCATTATTCGATTGTGGCACAATTCACTCCCTTTGAACCCGGAGACTTTTTCATTAAGTGTACAATCGCTCAGCTCGCTGCCGCCTAACGGAGACCGCAAGTGATAATTCCTGACCAATGCTTTCCTGAAATTTTCCCGATTACTAACAATTTTGGTTTATCCCACGACGCCTGGGCTTCATAGAAGTCAATCCCATGCTTTTTCTTATTGTCATGGCTTTTCTTAGAGTCGAATTCAGGGCCCATAATATAGAAATTATACTTTAATTAAACCTATTTTCAATAACCCATCCTGCTTTGGTTCCAACGGTTTTGTCATTAAGAAGAGCTTCCCTGTTAAGGGTTCTAATGGCTTATTATTATCTCTGCTTTCGTGGGCAAGGATTCAACCCCTTAAAGTGACTGGCATAAGAAATGAGCAAACCTTTCTGTTCTTTGTTCAGTTATTTTGCGATTCCAGCTAAAGGACAGCCTATTGAATTCTTTCTCTCAATTTAGTATACTTTTCGAAAACTTATAGCCGCCATTCAGATTTATTCCCGTAAACCCATGCCTTTAACCCGCGAGGGGTTATGAGGGGGTTATATGGTTTGGAGGAATTAAATAGACCCCGTTTCTTTTAAGAAGATGGGGTCTTTCTGTTTAGTTTGAGGGATTCCTTTTTGAACGGAATCGATCAAATTCGATGGCTGAAGGTAGTCATTTAAATGGGTGAATATCAGCCCATCCGCAAAGGCCAGATCCTAAACGGTGCGCTCTTTAACGAACCGATGAGGGTCGAAACTATACGCGAAAACGGCCCCGAGATGTGGGTATTGGGTCTGGTCGGCACGCAATCGGAGCGGTTCAGAAGCGTTAATCACCCTCTACCACATCAGCTCGAAGCAGTCTACGATTACCTTCTTAAGCTGGCTCGTGTCCGATTCCTCCTCGCTGATGACGCTGGAGCTGGGAAGACGATTATGGTAGGACTCCTCATTCGTGAACTTAAGCTGAGGGGCCTCGCCACCCATGTGGAATTATCGCTTACTGAGCTTTTACAAAGAGCGGATGAGGAGATAGGCAAGTTAGCTTCGGAAATAGAAAGAAAAGTCCAGGGGGCGGAGGGACGCCTCGCTCAGGCCGAGGATCGTCGGGATTGTTACTGGCTCTACATTGTTACCAACTGCAAAGGGCAAGCAAAACTCCAGAATCCGATTAAAGACCCGACCTGCCTCGAATGGCATGAAGTGAAGAAAGTGGATCATTACTGGCTGAAAATTGATGCTTTAACACAGCCATTACAGATAAAAGAAGATTCAGCCCTTTATGGAGACCGAGAGAAATGGTGACCTTTCGCCAGAAGATCGAGTAGGATCAAGATGGGATCGTGAAACATTTAATAGGATCATAAAAAGCCATGGTCCTCTGTAAATCTAACTTAATTTTTCCCTTCCCCTTTGATGGCAGAGGGAGAGAGGTGCGGTGGTATTGGAATATTCAGATTTAAAAAAACTGATCAAGGGTGGAGAATCAGAAACTGTAGAGTTCAAGGCATCCTTTGATAAGGAGGTCCTTGAGACATCGGCAGCTTTTGCAAATACCAAGGGTGGGATCATTTTAATCGGTGTTTCTGATAGAGGTGAAATAAAAGGAGTTCAGATTGGGAAAGAGACATTGAAAGATTGGGGAAACCAGATTTCTCAAAGCACCGAACCCCGCATCATTCCTGAAATTGAGCTCGGCGAAGTAGATAAGATAAATTTGGCTATTATCCGGATCAGAGAATTTCCTATCAAACCTGTGTCTGTAAGGGGAAGATGTTTTAGAAGAGTAGGAAATAGCAATAGGGTTATGCAAACGCATGAAATTGCAGAGATGCATTTCCAGTCAACAGGAATGAGTTGGGATAAACTCCCTGTGGCGGATGCTTCTGTGGAGGATATAGATGTTGAGAAAATTGAGAAATACATCGAAAATACGAAAGATGCAGGAAGAAGGAAAATCACCATTACTGAAGAACCGCTACAAATTCTGGAAAAGCTTGAGTTAATAAAGGATGCAAAGCCAACCTGGTCGTCAATTCTTCTTTTCCACAGGCGTCCCCAACGCTTTCTTTCACAAGCAGTGATACACTGTGGCAAATTTAAAGAGGGAACAATCGTTATTGATGACAGAATGATCGAAGGCACCCTCATCGAGCAGATAGAAGAGGCTATGGATTTCATTCGAAAAAATATCAGTGTGAAATTTGTTATGACGGGTAAGCCAGCGAGGGAAGAAGTATGGGATTATCCGCTCGCAGCGCTGAGAGAAGCAGTTATCAATGCAGTATGCCATCGGGATTATACGGCCCCATCTAACACAGAAGTAAGAATATACGATGATGAATTGATTGTTTGGAACCCAGGCGGATTGCCTTTGGGCCTAACAGTTGAAGACCTTTATAAGCCTCATCCCTCTGTCCTCAGAAATAAAGGAATAGGTGGAGTCTTTTATGACATGGGCTTGATAGAGCAGTGGGGGAGCGGAATAGATAAAATGCGGAAGGCATGCGAAAAAGCAGGAATTCCTGAGCCAAAGTTTGAAGAACACCAAGGCCTCAGAGTTATTTTTAGGAGAGATATTTATACAGAAGAATATTTGCAAAAACTTGGCCTGAATGAGCGGCAAATTAAGGCGGTGATATTTGTAAAGGCAAAAGGGAAAATCACAAACAAAGAATACCAGCAGCTCACTAATGTGTCGAAACCAATGGCCACCATAGATCTGAAAACCCTTGTCGAAAAAAGAATTTTTCTGAAATTAGGAGTGACCGGGAGAGGGACTGAGTACGTCATGATGAAGCCAAGGGCTAATAAAGGGCTAATAAAGGGCTAATGGTTGTATTTTAACCCAACAAACCCGAAATCAACCCGAAATCCCCTCCCCCTTCATGGGGGAGGGCTTGCCCTGTGGAGTAAGCTTAGCTACTCCACAGGGTAAAGGTGAGGGTGAATGAAGCCGATTTCACCGTAATCCCCCTCACCTCATGCACCACGTGGGGTGCATGGCAGTCCTAAACCTTACATGGTTCAGGGCTGGCCCTCTCCCGCGAGTCGATTAGACCTCGCAGAGTCGAGTCTCCGACCGACCACGGGGGGAGAGGGAAGCGATTTTGAGTCAAATGATTTAATGCGTCTGTATTAATACAAACGAAATAAATGAAGTTACATCATCCCCTCCCTAACCGTTCGGCTGCCTTCGGCCATGAGCTCAGGCCGAATGGAGCTCACGGCCGAAGCCCTCCCCCCTTGAGGGGGAAGGTGTGAAAAAATCGATTTCGGCCCTTTCGAGGTCATTCCGGCGAAAGCCGGAATCCAGTATTTTCAAGCCGTTAAGAAATGCCTGGACCCCGGTTTTCACCGGGGTGACGACTAAAAGGCAATTTTTTCACACCTTCGGGGAGGGGAGGGTGGGGGGTAAAATGAATTATTTCGTTTGTAATAGTGAGGGTATTATCTAAATTTACGGAAAGAACTATATTCCAAATGGCAACGTAGATGATCAAAAATGCTCTACCCCTCACGCTAGCCTTTCCCCCCAATAGAAGATGATAAATATACTGAAATAAAAAAGAAATTTACTCCCCATGGACGGGGGAGGGCGAGGGCGGGGATGAGCTTAAACTTCAAGAATTAGAAGGGAAAGCGAATTATGGCCGAACCAAAAAGTTTGATTCCGAGCGAAACAATTGAGAAGAGGATATTTTTACTCCGGGGCCAACGGGACGAGTTGATCGTGATCAATTTTTGGTTTGAGATTTATATTCAATTCAGGAGGATAAAAGAATGCCCATTCAAGATTTGATCGGAAAGGAGATTCCGCCATTTGAAATGCCCATCGAACGGGGGAAGATCAAAGAATTCGCCGAGGCCATCGGCGATGACAACCCGATTTACCGGGATCCCACCTACGCCCAGAAAAGCCCATTCGGCCAGATCCTCGCTCCCCCGACTTTCGGAGCCACCAAAGCCTTCTGGCGCACCGGTGGATCAAACGCCGAAATTGCTGGCCTGGACAATCGCTTCGTTCTCCACGGGGAAGAAGAATATGAGTACTTTAAACCCATTATCGCCGGAGACATCTTGACCTGCCGGGGGAAGATAACGGAGGCGTATGAGAAGGCTGGGAAACGCGGTGGCAAGATGACCTTTGTGGTCTTTGAGTTCACCTTCTACAACCAAAAAGGAGAAAAGGTTCAGGTCTCTCGTTCCACTACCATTCAGACTGGAGGAGTGGTTAAGGATTAGGAGGTTTTCCGATGGAAAAGAAAGTTCTCTATTTTGAGGATGTCCGGGAAGGAGATGAAGCCCCTCCCTTAGTAGTCCCCAACATCACCCGAACCCAGATCGTCAAGTACGCCGGTGCCTCTGGTGACTTCAACCCCATTCACCACGATGAACTCTACGCCATCCGCGCAGGAAATGATCGGGTCTTTGCCATGGGCATGATGACCGCCGGCTTCCTGAGTCATATGATCACTGATTGGGTGGGAAATGGAAATCTCAAGAAATACAGGGTGCGCTTTGCCACGCGGATCTGGCCGGGTGATACAGTCACTTGCAAAGGGAAGCTTATAAAAAAATACACTCAGGACGGGAAGAATTACATCGAGGCCGATGTCTTCGCTGAGAACCAGAGAGCGGAAAAAGCGGTCATCGGGACAATTGTCGTCGAGGTTCCCAGCAAAGCCAAAGAATGAAACCCACCAAATGGTATAAAGCCCGCGATGCCTTGCGCCGGGCCATCAAGCCTGGAGACCGGGTATTTTTTTCCATTGCCAGCGGCCAGCCGCAAACTCTCCTCCAGGCTCTGGCTGAAGACTTCGAGTATTACCGGGATGTGGAGGTGATCAGCGGAATTCTCCTGGCCGAACATCCTCTGGCCAAGAAAGGCCTGGAGTCTTCATTTCGCTGCATCAGCCTGCAGATCAGTCCTTCCATCCGCAAAGACTTGGAGGAAGGGCGGATTGATTTTCTCCCCGTGCGAATATCCGACATGCCCTCCGTTTTTGGCCCCCACGGACCTGCACCGGTCCAGGTCGTCCTGATTCAGGTTGCTCCTCCCGATAGCGCCGGCCGGTTCAGTCTGGGTGTATCCACAAGCATGGCCTACCCTCTGGCCCAGGGGGCTAAAAAGATCGTGGCTGAAGTCAACGATCAGGCTCCCCGGACTTTTGGCCCCTGCTCCTTTTCTTCTTCAGAGATTGATTTTTGCGTGGAATCTTCTACCCCTCTACTCGCTTACCCGGAGATTAAAATTGGAGAAGCTGAGCGCCGAATCGCGGAATTCATCGCGGAGTTAATACCGGATGGGGCGACCATCCAGATCGGGATCGGAAACCTACCAGCAGCCATCCTTCAGCTCCTGGAGGGCAAGAAAGACCTCGGCGTCCACTCTGGGATGTTGCCCGATGGAATTGTGGATTTGGTGAAAAAAGGAGTGATCACCAACCAAAGGAAAAGGGTCTATCCCGGTAAGATTATTGCTGGAGAATTAATCGGCACGGAAAAATTATTCCGCTTTGCCCACGAGAACCCTCTTTTGGAGATGCACCCAAGCCAGGTGAGTCACAATGCCTGTTTGATTGCTGATCTTGACTCTTTTGTAGCCATCAATTCTGTGGTGGAAATCGACCTGACCGGGCAGATTAACGCCGAATCCGTAAATGGTACCCAGATCAGCGGGGTGGGAGGGCAGTGTGACTTCGTTGAGGGCGCTTTCTTCTCCAAAAGGGGCCACTCGATAACGGCCCTGACCTCGACAGCGGGCAAGGGAAAAATTTCCCGCATCGTTCCGCGTCTGGCCAGCGGAGCCGCCATCACGATTCCCCGGTACCTCACAGACATTGTGGTTACTGAATACGGCATCGCAGAACTGCGCGGAAAATCCTTCCGCCAGCGGGCTGAGGCTCTAATATCCATCGCTCACCCAGACTTCCGCGATGGGCTTTGGGAAGCATTTACTAAGGGAGGGAAAAAATAAAAATTGCGGATTGCGAATTGCGGATTGTGGAATATACGAGAATGAAAAAAAGAGGCATCCCACATTCCGCACTCTGACTTCCGCAATTTATTGGGGGGGAGAAAATGGGACAGAAAGAAGAAGCCGGCAAAGGAATCATTTTGGGCCAAAAAGCCAGAGGAGCAGATCTGGTCGATTACCAGGAAGGCTCGGTAGTGAGCCGGACGATCCTCGACAAAAAGACTGGAACCGTTACCCTGTTTGCCTTCGACAAGGGGCAAGGGTTGAGTGAACATACAGCGCCATTCGATGCCTTGGTTTATCTCCTCGATGGCCAGGCGGAGATTGTTATCTCTGGCAAAGGCCTTCGCCTGAAGGAAGGGGAAATGGTGATCATGCCGGCCGATCAGCCGCATGCCCTGCGGGCCATAGAGAAATTCAAGATGCTCCTGACCATGATCCGGTCCTAAACCATTTGTGATAGCCATATTTCCTACCTTTCTGACGATTGCCAAACTTCCAGATATTTTGGGGGCATTCCGGCTCTTGGGTCCACTTGGCAACCATAATAAGGGATGGGATATCTGATCCCGCTTTTCTGGGTAGCATCCAGACCCTTAAGAATCTTATCTACCCAGCCAGGAGGAATGGCCATTACCAACTCCTCTTCCTGAACTCCCCCGAACCTCCTTTCTCCAAAGCAGGGAATGGTCAGGCTTGGCTTCTGGCTGTGAAAGCATTCCCCGATATAATCGGTGCAGGCAGTCTCCCCTACGGAGAAGAATTGCAGCCGCTCATAGTCTTCCCATTGAATGCCCGCAATTAACCTGATCATCTGGGCTGGCGTTCCATAGATGATAATCATGTCTGGCTCGATTCTTTCCTGAAACAGGGGGCTGATGGCGACGGCCTTGAATTTGCCCGGGGGAATTCGTCTTAAGGACCTTTGATGCTTCTGGGCGTCCTTCTGGGTCGCAAACCAGATCTCGTGCATCATCGTGCCGTCAAAAGACTTCTCTGGGGGAGGACAGAATCCCAGAACGGAAGGGCAGTAGGGAGAAATGAATTCTTCCTGAGTAGCCCCCACTGTCCACCCAAAAGTCCTGGCAATGGTAAGTAGTTGGCAAAGAGTTGCTTTCCAGGTAAGTTTCCTGATCTTGGGAACCTTTTCCATTGCATCCGTTGATTCAAAAAGCCTTAGGGCGATGGGAAAGGTTCTTAACCTCAAGTAGAAATCAAACTGCTGCGCGACTTCTTTCCAATTGGCCATATGGCACCTCCCATTTTATATTTGATAAGATTATAAATTGGAAGCGTAAACAAGCGTGTCATTCCCCGCCCTTGATGCCGAGAATCCACAATCTTTGACATGATTCCCTGCTTTAGGTGGGACAAGCCTGGATTCCCGCCTGCGCGGGAATGACGGATAAACAACTTTTCGAAAAGCCTAATTTGGACAAGACTGAAAGTGCTACGTTTTTCCAAACAATACGATATTGAGGCCGCCACAGATGAATATAGCTGAGATTATATCAGGTAAAATTCAAAATTCGGAATTGAAAATTGGCTCTTTATCGCTCTTTTCATTCTTCTGCGGAAATGTTAATCTCATTAAAAATGGTCCCCCTGCATAAAAAAGGACAGGATAAATTCGTAGAAGAAATCCGAGGAAAAGATAACCGCCTCCTTTTAGGGGTGACGGGGGGAATCGCCAGCGGGAAGAGCACAGTAGCCCGAATGCTGGAGCAACTTGGAGCACCGCTGATCGATTTCGACGCCCTCAGCCGCCTGGTTGTCGAGCCAGGCAAACCTGCCTGGGAAGAGATCGTGGCTTACTTCGGGGAGCAGATCTTGCTCGCTGATAAGACCCTGGATCGGAAAAAGCTGGCGCAGATTGTATTTCGCGACTCGGAAAAAAGGAAAAAGCTGGAAAGCTTCATCCACCCGAAGATTTTAGAAGAATTTATTCGTCTGGCGAAGGAATACACGGTCAAAGATCCCAGCCTCATCATCCAGGCTATTGTCCCCCTCCTGTTCGAAGTAAACCTCCAATACCTCTTTCACAAGGTACTACTCGTATACATCCCCGAAGAGATGCAGATCGAACGCCTGATGAAACGCGATAGAATTTCCCGACAGATGGCCGTCAATATTCTTAGGGCCCAGTTGCCCATCGAGGAGAAAAAGAGCCTTGCGGATTTCATCGTGGACAATTCCGGATCTTTGGAAAAAACGAGAAGACAGGTGGAAGAGATCTGGGAAGAGCTGAAAAAGATTCAAGAAAAACGTGAGTCGTAAGGCCCAAGGTTCCCCCCTACGCGTGCCCTCCCCCTCTGAGGGGGGCGATGGTGTTTTCCCATTGAAGAGCCTGGCAGGGGCCATTCTGGGTGAACCGGTCGGTGAGAGATAAGATCTCTTGTTGTTGGGACATGGATTTCACCTCCTTTTTTCCGCCGGGACAAGTTGCGCTTATTTAAAATGAATTGCGCCATCACAATAGAAGAGGTGCTCGGAAAAATTTTCTTATCAAGAACAAGCCCCTGTAACTCGGCGAATAGCCATCAGAAAACGCGGTAGAATAGAAAGCTGGCGTAATGGCTATACTGCGCCATGGAAATAATTATTGACTCCTTTCTCTCAAATTAATATAATGCTCCAGAAATTTAGGGTATCCATTAAATTTCTATCTGTCAACCACTAATCTTAATCCATAAAGCGACAAGGGGCACAACATGGTTTACCCGTTTGTGCCGGGATACCGTTTACCTAAAGGCAGGGGTTGCTCTATGATCCCTCTAAGGAAGCCAACCCAAGAATCAAACGATGGAATAAGAAACTCTAAGAAAAACGGCTATCAAACAGGACCTGCAAGGCAGATCTCCGGTTGCAGTTTATCAGGAAATGGGGCGAACCAAACCGTGGTTCTTCAAATGGCTTCATCGATACCATCCTGGTGAAACCCCGCCAGCCCTGCAGAAACTGCTTACCAACATCAGAATGCAACTCGAAGAAAATCTATATGCCCAAGTAGGCGTCTCCGTTATTAAATGGGAATTTAAAAAGCTCGAGTAATTCCATCTTCTGATCGAATTATCAATCGGATTCTGAAAAGGAAGGGGCTGCTTAAAAAAATTCCTTATATTCCTAATGGTTTCGGAGCTACCGCCATTTTAGGTGGCAATTCAGGAACTTCGAGCTCTTCCATAACAAGAACCACTGCTGCAGATGCCTTAAAGGAAAGACTCCCTTCCAGGTGGTTCAGGAAGCTGGGTTAGTAGAAAAACAATCCCGAACCTTAAAAAATTTGGGGTAAAGAAAATGAAAGAAAAACTTAGGAGAAAGATGGGATTCGATATTATGGGGGGTGTCCCCTGGGGAACACACCTCTGTCAATTTTACCAGACCAAAGGAGATCTAATTGATATTCTGGTGCCTTATTTTAAGGCCGGCTTAGAGAATAATGAATTCTGCATGTGGGTTACTTCAGGACCTCTTAGCGAAGAAGAAGCCAAAGATGCCATGAAAAGGGCTTTGTCTGATTTCGATCAGTATCTAAGAAGAGGGCAAATAGAGATCCTTCCACATGATGAGTGGTATCTCAAAGATGGTGTGTTTAACCTCCAAGGAGTTCTTAATCGATGGGTTGATAAACTCAGTGAAGCATTGGCAAAGGGTTATGATGGCATGAGGGTAACAGGTAATACAGCCTGGCTCGAAAGAAGAGATTGGAAAAGTTTTTCCGACTATGAAGAAGAGATAAACAATGTCATCGGCAAACACCGAATGATAGCCATATGCAGCTATCCTATTGATAAATGCGGAGCAACCGAGGCGATAGATGTTGTCAGTAATCATCAATTTGCTCTCATTAAGCGTGAAAGCAAGTGGGATCTTATCGAAAGCTCCGAGCACAAGCGAGCGGTAGAAGCGCTAAAGGAGAGCGAAGAACGCTATCGCATTCTGATCGAAAATTCTCCCGATGCCATTGCGCTCATTGACTTAAACCTCAATATCATTATGGTTAACCAGGGAGCTCTGAGGTTATTCGGGTATGAGAGCGCGGAAGAGGTAATCGGTAAGAATGCTCTTGACTTCATTGCTTCAGAAGACCGGCCGCGCGCAGTAAAGGATGTGAGAAAGATATTTGAAACCGGGGCTTTTGGAGATATCGAATACACCATGCTCAAAAAGGATGGCACCTGTTTCTCCACTGAGTTAAGAGGCTCATTGGTCATGGATCCGGGAGGGAAGCCCAAGAGTATTATCTGCGTGGTGAGGGACATCACCGCTCGCAAGTATGTGGAGAAGACGTTGCAGGAGTCTGAAGAAAAGTATCGGCTTTTGGTGGACCATGCCAATGAGGCCATCTTCATTGTTCAGGAGGGAGTTATAAAGTTTCCAAACCCAGTCACGCTGGTTAAAACAAGATATTCTGCGGAAGAATTGGCCAAGATTAACTTCGTTAATCTTATCCATAGCGAAGACAGAGATGCGGTCCTTGAAAGGTGCAAAAAAAGGATGAATGGAGAGAAAATTATCGGTCCCCATTCTTTTAGAATAATCAACAGAGATGATGAAGAATTATGGGTGCAAATGAATGACGTTCTCATCACCTGGGAAGGGAGGCCAGCTACGCTTATTATTGTCAGAGACTTAAGCTCACAAAAGAAAATGGAAGATCAAATCCAACAGGCTCGCAAGATGCAGGCAGTGGGAACGATGATTGCAGGGCTGGCCCACGAGCTGAAAAATCCCCTGGCAGTGATTAGTTCATGCGCTCAGTTCTGCATGGAGAATATGGATCCAACAACTCCAATGAGAGAAAACCTTCTGATGATCTATCAGAATAGTAAGAGAGCAAATAAGCTGATAATTAATTTTTTACAGTTTGCTAAGTCCTATGATTTGAAGTGGAGGCCAGTGAACATCAATGAAGTGGTCACCAGAACATGGTCCATGGCTGCGCTGGAGACGAATCCTTTCTCAATCTCCTTTGGGGCGCAGTTAGAGGAGAAGCTCCCAGAGATCATGGGCGATCCTGAGAAGCTTGAACAAGTCTTTCTCAATCTCTTCTTGAATGCAATTCAGGCTGTCTCGAAAAAAGGAAAGGTAATTGTCCAAACTCGCTTTCTTGTTACAGAGAATATGGTTGAGGTAAAGGTTATCGATGATGGACCCGGT
>Ga0315314_1000498_pt1 | contig 42908 bp, 80 predicted proteins | sample TDP9_MG_FD_203631 | JGI IMG/M metagenome (GOLD analysis project Ga0315314, IMG submission 203631) | Freshwater sediment microbial communities from Lake Towuti, South Sulawesi, Indonesia - TDP9 | ecosystem: Environmental > Aquatic > Freshwater > Lake > Sediment | place: Indonesia: South Sulawesi... | reverse complement strand
AGGTTTGAAGGGAAAGGTTGCACTCCATTTGTCAGGGTCTGTCCAGTATAAGGCTTCTAAGCTGAGGTCTGTGATTGCTGTTCCAAAAGCACCTACTGTCATGTCCTTTTCTTTTTTATCCATTCGTATCCTACCACCAAACAATATTTAGAACGATAAGACTTTAAACCTTTCCCACTTTATTCTATATTTAAGGGTGGTAGGTTTCAAGTTGAGTTATGAAAAGCCATGGTGGGAAAGGCTGCTTCCCTATGGAATCGTGATTGCCGTTGCTGGTGGCGGCGTATATGCGGTTTATCGTTGGTTGACAGATCCTGCTCGGTATCTTCAGGAGCAGTGGAAGACTGTTTATTCCGGTTATCTTAGCAAGTATCAATCTCTTGTGGAGATGCGTGATGGCGCCTTAACCGAGGATGACTGGAAACTTCTTGATATTGAAGGGAAATGGCTCGAAGAGATCGAAAAAGATATGGCGCGGTTAGGGTTGGCAATGGAAAGAATCCTTCAGTTAATTAGTGTCGCAGCTATAGGCGTAATTGTCGTTTCTGGAATCACCGCTGTTGCCAAAGAATATGCGAAGAAACAAATATGGACGAAGAATCCGAACACGAGTTATGGCTACATCAACTTAATCCATGATACTGTAGCGGTTCACTACGCCAACACTGGGTTTGCGACTTTAGCTACTGCCAGCCTAATCAGCGTTGAAACTCGTTACGCAAACTTTGTGTCACCTCAAATGCAAACTGTTGTTTCATACTGGACTAACCTCTTACCGACACTAACGGGATGGACCCTGCTGTATGCAAATTTCATGATTACCTACTTGCAGATTGAGATGACTACGATTCCTCAGATGATTAGTTTGGCTTGGGCTTTGTTCCCACCCCTATAGGGAAGAGTCTTCATGGAAAAGAAATGGCTACTCATCGGAGGCGCAACGATTGCCATAGTAGGTGGAGTAGCCTATCTCCTTAGTAGACGTCAAGCAACTATTTATGTTGGGGCTGGGGAAGGCGGCACAACAAACCCGGTTCCTGGAGAATACAAAGCCGTTGTTGGTTCTTCATTTAGTGTGGAAGCGATTCCTGATGAAGGATATGATTTCAATGGTTGGGTAGTAGATGGTGCCTCAGCAGGAACGGATAATCCGATAAGTCTTCATGTAGCTAGGGATGTTCATACTATTGTGGCACTTTTTATTGTTGAGGGAGAGGATGGTGGACAAATTCCTGTTGGCATAAGTTGTTTGAACTCTCCGATCACTCACACTCAATGGTATATGTGTTATTGGGTGCCGACTGATCCAGTTGGACAGCATGGTTACATTAAACCCGTATTAAGCAGAGATCCTTGGATAGATTTTGGTCGTTCTCAAGGAATTTTGAAGTTCATGGTTGAGGATGCGGCGGGTAAAGGGGTGCGAAACATTCCTGTTCTTCTGTGGACTAATGATGTTCCTGATGTCTCAGGTGAAGGAAAAATCCTCTTAGGTGGCGATGTGCACACTTCTGTGAATCCACTGGTTTTGAAGTCGCTGAGTGATGGAGTGGTTTATGTTCCAGTTGGTTATAAATGGACTGAACCGCCAAACGAGTTATCTAAACAGTATGTTAAATATCGTCCATTATGGCCTCCAGTTGAGGCGTTGTTCTTTGAGTGTAGATCTGAATTTGAACCTGTCATCGCCTTTTGGGGTGAAGGCTTCAGCAGTGTAACTCACATTCCAAATTTTGTGTATGGTCAAGTTAAAGGAACAGCTTTACCTACAGCTACTGGTGTTGCTCAGTGTATTGCCGGTGTCTACGCTGGATCTCTTCCACCGCCACCCCCTGCTGAACCTCATTTGCTCTCTGTTGCCTATAGTTTTGGAGGAGTCGTAAAACCTGGCACAGGCTACTATACGGGAACTGTCACGTTGAAGGCTACACCGGACCCTGAGTATGCTGTGGGTCGTTGGTATCTTGACGGTGTGGAGAAGCAGATTGGCGGAGCATACTTCTATGTGACGATGGATAAGGATCATGAAGTAATGTGTGAGTTCAAGCCGATTGCTTAGTTTTCAAGTTGTTTAAAGAAAAAAAGGAGGAAAGTTTAGGATTACGTTTCTATGACAATAGTTCATCAAGTTTACTGAGAACCTCATTGGCACTCTTCACTCGAGCTTCTAAAGCCAACACAGTAGCCTTAACCTCTTTAGTGAAGGCATCAAGTTCATTTATTCGTTGCAAATCGGTGGTTACTTTGCTTCTGATTTCCTCTGCGAACCGCGATGCCTTTTCCACTTCTTGGGCGAGTTTCTTTAATTCCTTGATTTTCACGGTTCCTTTACTCCTTTTTCCAAAAGTTCAATCACGAGCTCCTTCACGGTTTTCCTTGACTTCACAGCTTTCTCTCGCAAAGATTGGTGTAGATCATTTGGGATAGTCACCCTCAACTCCGTCACAGCATACACCACAAACAAATCGTTGATTAGGCGCCTATTTAATATTTTTGCTTAGTTTTCAAGTATATGCCATAGACTGCCCATGCCATCATCAGGTAGAGATTCATTATGAACGTGACTGCCATCTGATTCTTTGTTGTCCAGTTCATGTCAAAGTGCCAGTAAAGAGGGCTCCACGTCCAAACAGTGTCCCACGTCAACCACAACCGACCTTTCAACCAGTCAATGATGAACCAGCACAAGTCAAGGTTTCCGCTTATATTTTGCCAGAACACTGTGAACGCTAAGATGAAGGCGGTTAACTTGTGGCGTTTAGTTTCTTCTCGAAACTGCATGTAGGCTGTGGCCACGAGACAAGAGATCAAGAAGAACAGTATGCTCGTAGTAAGCCACCATTGTTTCAACCAGTTAAATGGGATGAGGTGTCCGAAGCCGGAGTGCCAAGACTCCCCTGTAACCAAGTAGTCAGCGTAAGTGACTGTTACGAGTGTGGCTGCCACAAAAAAAATGAATAGAGCGATTTTGAGTTGCCAACGCTCCAACATAGCAAAAACTATATCCTTGAGACACCTTTTAATGTTACCGTCCTTCTTGGGAGTGAAGGACATCCGACTGGAAATCAAAGCAACGCACCAAGAGAGGCAGGGGGCGTCTGTCACTTCCTCCGTCCTCTGCTTCTCCACAAAACTTTTATTCATTAACCGACAAAGAGAATTCCATGCCACTTTTTTAGGGTGGCTGGACTCGAAAGGGAGACCACGCAATTTTAATTAATGACCTAATCAAATTATAATTTATGCCATTCAAGAACATTGAAGACAAACTGAGATGGAACAAACAATGGCGAGAGAAGAACGCCGCCCATTTCAAACAATACATGAAACAGTATAATAGAAAAAGGGATGCCCGTATAAAACTTACAGTTATGTTGCATTATGGTGGTTCTCCTCCAAGGTGTGCTTGTTGTGGTGAAGAACATATCGAATTTTTAACAATCGACCATATTAATGGTAGAGGAAATACTCATAAGAAGAGACTTGGACTAACTGGAAGAGGCTTTTATGAATGGTTAATTAAGAATAAGTTTCCAACTGGCTTTCGGGTTCTCTGTTATAATTGTAATCTCTCAGTGGGGCACCTTGGATATTGTCCGCATGAAAGGGGGAAACCCAAAGAACTTACCTTTATTTCTACGGTATCTTGAGGGAACAGAATGAAGCCTAAAAATGCCAGAAAATACCAACCCTTCGAGACAAGAGGCGGTGTGAAAATAAATCTACGAATATCACAGAAGATAAACGATGCTCTCAGAGAACTTGTTCAAGAAGGATATTACTTGAATAAAAACGATGCTATTAGAGATGCATTAAACCTATTCGTCTATGTTAAGCCCTGGCTCAAAAGAATAACCGCAAAAACTCCACTACATAAAGTGCTTGAATAAATTTCCTGACCGTAACAGCCATCCGCCATGCTATTTTCTGGTGAAGGAATGTGCCTCGCAAGAAAGGAACAACCCGCCACAGTAAACATCATCCTGGTAAGGAGAAGCGAGGTCGATGGTGACGAGCATTCCAAAAACTTAAGAGGAGCCTAAGCAAAAGATAATGGCGTGTCTGATCCAGGGAGAACCATGATTTTAGAATCTCCTTTCTCTTTCCGATGATCTGGAAGTGACGACATGGAGATGTTATACTGGTTGATTAGCATATTTGTATAGCATGGTTGATTATCATGCCCGTTCCGATAGTGATTCTCTGTAGAACCTGTCCAAAACTTGAGGGGTGCCTTCACACGTTAGACGTTATGTTTAGTTTGGGTTATGCTTGTGGAGAATCTGAAGAAAACATAATTGAAACGATTAAGACTATAATTCTTGAACCTGAAGAAGTGCTGTGTTATTTGTTTGAAGAAAGAGAGAGGCGAGCGATTAAACGGTTAGAGAGTTATGTTGGTTGAGAGGCCAGGATTTGAACCTGGGACCTCAAGCTCTCTCAAGGTAAAGAGTGCTCTTATGCGGTTAGCACTCACAGAGGAGCTTCATGACCAGTGACATGTGCACCGCCGCAATCCCGCCTTATGAGGCTTGCGAGCCAAACCTAACTGCTCCACCTCTCAAACCTCGCTTACCTCTCATCAGTCAAACGTTCCTCCCATAATTTTCGCTCCCATTTACTACGTGGTTTACCTAAGAAAACATTCACAACCTTCACACCCCCAGGACTCTCAACCAACTCAGGACAAAAATTCACAACCTCAACAAAATCACTAATCACACCACACGCAGTCAAACCCCTACTCCTACACAACTCAACAAACCTCCTAAACCCAACACCATCCCTAACCCTAAAACTCGACACCGGATCCACTGTACCCCAAATTGTAGTAGTCGTTTCATTCTTAACCTTCAACCATACGGCACCAGTCTTCTTATCCACATCCTCAATAGTGAACTCGTTCCCTAAATTCGTTAGGAGAAATGCTTCACGCTTCGTCAAGTTCATTCTATGCCTAAGAACTTCCTTACCCCGCACCTTATTCTTAATGACGTATAACTTCATGGAAAGCAACTCCAGTAGTTAAAAACTACATTTTGGGGTACAGCAATATGACGATGAACATATCTGCTAAAGTTCATATCATCATCGCCTTTTTGCGCGCGCTCTTCGGCGAAGAAAGAAGAGTTAAGGCTCCGACAGAATATAAAATTTGTCCAACAATAGATTTAAACTTTTGTGATTTTCGAATATTCAGATTTGTGAAACTTCGAATATGGCATGCCTGTGCTTTCGAAGTTTGTATTTTTCGGATTCCGAAACTGTTTTAACCTCTAAAATTATAAAGTCATAATGAGACGAAGCACATGTGGCAGTGTAACCAGTGCAAAAGAAAGTTTCCTCTGGCTGGAAGGATTTCAGAGGAACGCCGAGACTTAAAAGGGATGATGGGCTCAAGCCGAATTATTGTCGAGAAGCCCTGTTGTCCCTTCTGTGAATCCATAGAGTTTGAGGAAGTGAAAGAATGAAGGGTTTGTGTGTCGTTAACATTCAAGAACTCGTGGAGCCTCAGCAACAGGGCTACTGTAACACTTGTGCGACTGAGAAGATGGTGACTCACAGCGCCTACATCATTGTTCGCCGGAGCATGGTGAAAGTGTTTTTGTGCTCCACCTGTGCAGAGGTTTTACAAAGTATCTCTTCACAAATATCTAAGCGAGAAATTCCAGGAATTCGCATTAACTATCAAGCAATCGCGAAGAATGGAAAGTGAGGTTTAAAAAATTGAGATTACCACGAGAAGTTCGCAAGTTTCGATGTGGATATGCTGTTCTCAATAAGACACGCCAAATTTGCCCTAAATGTGGAAGAAACACCTCTCTTTATGTTAAGAGTGAAGGAAAACGATATTGCACTTTTTGTCGATATGGAACTAACTTCTATGAAGAAGGAAAAGACCGAAATGGAAACCCAATAAAGAGAAAGTGAGGTTTAGAAATATTGTGTTGTGTTTGATGCTGGTTCCAGAAATATGCCCGGCGTAAAATTTTTTTTGGCTTAATAGTTTGGTTCATTTAAGTTAAATTGTCTTCATTGTTGAAGCCTCCAAAAACCTCAAATATGAGTCACACATTAAAGTTTAATGAGGTGTAGCACAACCCTCACAAATGAAAAAATGGAAGGAGGCGAAAAAATGAGAAGTGAACTGAAGATGCTTAGGGCAGTTTCGCTGATCTTGCTTGCAGTGATGCTTGGAATAACGACACTTTCCATGACTATGCTGGAAGTTGCATCAGAAGAGTCATCTGGGTATACGTTCACAGACACCACTCAGATTTCGGTCCCACTTTTCGTAAATGCAACGCACGTGTTTGGGACACGCTCAGTTGATACAGGCATTCGATACCTGAGTGGGGAAGGGATGCGATTAAAAGATGGGTCTGCTACTCGCATAAGTGGGGAAATAACACTCATGCACAACTTCTTTACTGATGGGTTTATCGATTTCTTTATAGGAGTCGGCGACCAGAGCAATTTCATAGCATGCGGTCTTTATAAAAACGGTACGAAAGGGTACTATCTTTATACGGACGGATGTAACGATGGACACTACGCCTTATGGATCATGAGAGAGGCAACTGAAGAGCGATATGAATTTGCTATAGAGCGCACACCAGAGGGGCGTTATTACATTTGGATAAACGAAATCAAAGAAGCCATGTGGTGGAACCCAAAGACGCCGCCTTGTTATCAGGCGGTCAGTGAAACGTGCTCATATAAAAATTCATTAAATGCGGTGTTTAAAGACTTGGCTTGGAAAAAAGACGGAGAAGGTGGTTACTGGAACACTGATTATTGTGGCATCTGTATAGTCGAATACCAGAAATACACTGTTAATGTCGTGAGTGAGTTTTATTATTTTGAGTGTTTGACACAAAGAGAAGTGTGCGGCTACTGGCGATACCCATTCAAAATCATGTAGGGGGGCGAGTAATACTAAAAGCAATGCTAAAAATATTCGGCTTACTTCTGTTAATAGGAGGGGTCATAAACGCTATCTACACGGTCAACACTACACAGAACGCTTATCCGCCTCCACGCACATCCGCAGAGGTTCCTCCCTCACAGGTTTCAGTGCCAATTTATCCATCAGTGGTGACCTATAGACAAAAACTCTTAGAACAAGGACTCTTAATCAGTTTGACACTTGTCATCCTAGGGTTCATTTTATTCCTTTACGCAAGAAGACTTGAAACGCATAGACCGAGGGCAACTGGAATACTCCTCAATTTTTATGTAGTAGTGAACCATCTAATAGTTATTAGGGTGTGGTAACGTTGGCTCTCCGTGCTACTCCTCAAGAATATTTTAATCTGCAACCAAGAGTTGAAGGAATAGGAGAGTCAGAGGACTACGGTGAAACAGTTGAAGTCGTAAGTATTGCGAAATGGCCACTTATCTTAGTGAAGGATAAAGATGGTCGCTTAAAAATCTACATGATTCCACAAGCACAACAGGATAACCCTAACCTTACACTAATCATTGTGGGGAGCATAATCATAATTGGGATCGTGGGAGTTGTCGCCATCGCAGCCATGTACCGTCACCATTGACTTGTTTTTATGAGGTACTCAACAAGGTCTTTGATGTCGTCTTCTGTCCAGTCTTTCTTGGGTTTCTTCTTAAGTTCCTTAGCTTTGTCGTGGAGTTTCTCTAGTTCTAGTGTTTGATCATCCACGATGTAGGGTATCTTACGAACTAGGATTCCTTTCTCATATTCATGTATATATCTTGTCTCTGGACTCATCAACTAACACTCCTATGGAACTGATATACGACAGAAAACAGAATAGTAAAACGGAACAGTGACGTATCCAACATTATCCCACGCAATACCAGGGTCAGGGAGAGCACCATATGCTTGTGCCACCCTAAAGAATATTGGAAATGGGTTAGCACTTAAAGTTAATCTGTATCCAGAATAGCGGCTTCCCCCACGTACTATCCTAAAAGTTGGATCTACATTTGAATGTAAGGTGAAGAGGTAGCGTCCAGGCTGAAGCGTTACATTTATAGCCAAAGTAATAACTGCCGCGACGCCTGTTGCGAATTGTCCCCCATCAACAACTAGACTCGTTGGTTGCCAATTTCTATCAGCGTTATAGATTCCCATACGAGCATTTCCTGCTACTCCAGTAGTGATTTCACAGATAAGTTGATCTAATGTTATGGCTGTTACAACTAAAAACGGCTGATATATTATTGTGTTTGCCACAATGGCGGCGGTGGTAACAGCTGATGCTTCTACGCCTGGAATGCTTATGTTTGGGTTTCCTGCGGTTCCTGGAACCCAGTTAGGGCGCCCTTCTGGAACGTTATCGGCTCCTACTCCAACCCCTGGAGAAGTCGCTCTGGTTCTACAACTCATACTCAATCACCACTAAACTATCGCTATATAAGATATTACGTTTCCAGCAGTTCCAGTCACGTAAACAACTGAGAGGTCATTGATGTCAAGACTAACCGTTGCTCCCGGCCACAGTCTATAACCATTGAGATTTGTCACTGCGTTGTTTCCTACGTAAGCAACATTGTTTGTTGAAGGACTCTCTATTGTCACGCTTTTCACTGGTGTTGCTACTCCTGCCAAGGGAACTCTCGGTGCCGCTATCGTAACTTGATTGTTTAATGGTGCAGTCGGAGGAATTACATCTACGTATCCTGCTCGGGCTACGACATCCATGCTCGGCATCCTATTTCCAGCAGCATCGTAAATGCCAGCTATAACAGGATTTGCAGCGTTTAATGCAGCTCCTAAGACTCTGGCTAAGTCTACTTGTCCAACTTGTCTAGCCCAACGGTCGGTGACATCAACTCCAAGAGGAACAATAGCGTTCACATACAAGTATCCAGTAGGGTCACACCGAGCAATAATGTATCTTGTATTAGCCACATCATAGAGAACTAAGGTGTCAACGTCTCGGGGAGGCGGAATTAAAACTCCTAATGTTTGGTTAAGTGCTTGTCTGGATACTTCGCCTTCTGTTGCAGCCATCCTACCACCCAAACTTTATTATCTTGTCCGTGTAAAATATGCTTTTGGGAATTTGCATGGAAAAAGACTATGTTATCGTGAATGTTCAGTTGCGTGGCCTTGAAGCCCATTTAACGTGTAACGAGAAGGAACCGACTCCTCGCCCTTTGGCTGTTCCTCCTCCATCCCCCATCTACATTCCTTTAAGTCTCATCGACTACAAAGAGTTAGGAGAACCAACAATCGGCAAAACCTTAAAGGTTAGGCTTCTCGTAGAAGGTGCCTCTACATAAACTCTCGAATACATAGTTTCGTCCACTGTTGTTTTGACCAATAAACTCAACCTGATGCTTCACTATGATGGGGGGGTCAAACCGTCGTGGATTAGGTAGGGCTCCCATGGGAGTCGTCGCTAAATCCACGCCGATAGGAGTAAAAATTTGTCCAGGAGGCTGCCGCATATTATCTATGAACCATTCCTGCCATGTGGTGTGGTCTTGACTGGGCCAATTAGTTGCTACTTCGTTAATGAAGCCAACGTGTCCAGTTGGCACACTTATTTTTAGGATTGTTTCTCTTCCGCCTCTAGTGATTGTCACAAAATTGTATGTTGGATAGAAGTCAACGCCTACCAACACATGAGGCAACGATCGCGACAATTCCTACCACTCCAATAATGATTATGCCTCCAACGATTATTAGTTTAGTGTTGTCCTGTTGAGGCATAACTATGTAAACTGGGGGAGGTGGAGCCTGCTGTATTGTGACTGGTTCCTGAATACTCTGCACTGAAGGTTGACGATTAAAATACTCTTGAGGCGTTGCACGAACAGCCAGAGCTACCACCCTACTCTATAGAAAGTTAGAGAACAGAATTAATCTTTTTCGACGCAGTTAATGAACCAACTCTCTTCTATCATACCATGAGCTACCACATGTTATGCAATAGGTTAACCTTGCGAATGTATGAGGTTCATTAATATGTTCTCTCGCCATTGAATCATCCAAGTTATGTAAAAAGGAAGGACCACCTCCCATTATGATGTCTAAAAGTTTTGCAGTCCAACAACGAACCTTTTTCCATACAGGTAGGTCTTTAAACTCCTGTTGAAGTTTGGCAGTAAGTCTATGAATTCTTAATTGGTTATCACCAATCTTTTCATAGTGTTCCATAATGTTATGCTCTAATTTTTCTCGCTCTTTACGCGACATCCTGCTCCAATCCTCCAAAGGAATTCCTGGTGCAAGCGGATGAAGACTAACTTCCCATTTATCTTCTTTATAATTCATCATTCTGTCACCAAAAAGAATAAGAGCTGAAAGTAATTTATGATTTATGGTAGTTTTAGGTTTTTGAGAATCCAAGTCACGTGGTAAACATCACAAACAAAGAATACCTTAAAAAAAGAGGGTTATGGTGGCGATGGTTCTTCTTTCCTTACAGGCTCAGGCTTCTTCTCAATGTCAATGAAGCATCCACAATACGGGCATTGACCATTAGCCTGCGCTGTGCTCACAAACAACGACAACACTTGACTCCCTGAAATCACCTTCACAGACTGCACTTTCTCAGGCAACTTCAAGTCTTCAATGAGTATGGCGCCCTTTCCACAGCGTTCACAGACGTAGAGATCCAACGCAGTCACCTAATAGAGAACGGCAGTTGCTCCCCAAATCAAGGCGTGTACCCAAAGTGTAGCGGCTGTGTATTGGTTACAACTGACATAGACGGTTGTCGCATTAAGCTGTGTCGCTCTCATGTAGCTGTTTGGCGCTGTGGCTCTTGGTCCTTTTCCGCCTCCAGGAGAGTTGGGGCTATAGAACATGAATCCTCTGACACTGGCTAATCCATGTCCCCAAGTGGTTCTACAGTAAGTGCCAAAGCGAGATCCTAAAGCGTTGCCACCGAGGTTTCCACCGCAAGTTCGTCCATATCGAGCGGTTCCACCAATGTTTGTGGCTGTTCCCCTTGCTGGAATGGCAACTCTTTGGAAGAAGCAGAGTCGATAATAAGCGTTGGCAACTGATTGGGTCTGTTGAATGCCTCTTCGTCCTGTCGTGGTGTCTCTGAAGAATATCTTGTTCTCACGGAATTTTCCTATCCGCATATCCTACCACCTAAGAATTTGTTCCATTGAAGCAATTTTAAATGTTTCTGTCAAAAATTACGAGAAAATAATTATATAGTAATGCCGACATTATTCCTTCTCTCTGGAGTAAGGGGCTATATGATTCCAAAAAAAGGATCAGTCCCAGGCTTCATAGCTAAGGCAAAGATAAGTAGCGGCTGGACTATGCACCTTCCCGAAGCAGTGGCTAAACACTTCGCCCTCCAAATTGGAGATGTCTTAGAGTTTTATCATCCTCTCTCAGATCTCCCAGACGACTTAACTGAAAAGTTTGAGTTGATCGCCGTTGTCGTTAAACGAAAGGTTCCAATACACACTCTTGAACTTGACGAAGAAACTGGGCGACCAAAAACCATCAATGGGGTTCCGATTGTGACGCATCCGTTTGAGGGACCTATGGGAAAGAAGGCTGTGAGGACAACAAAATGAACGTTGACAAAATCTTTGACGAAGTGATCGCAAACATTCAAAAGCGGATTCAAACAGACCCTTCAATGAAAATGCTGATCAACAGAAATCAAGACTTGGCGAAACGCTTAGACGAAAACAGCCAAGACATCCAGAAACGCCAGATTGAGATTGCACGACAAGAATGGATTAAGGCTTTGACAGAGCTGGGAATCAAGTGAAGTATCTGCTGTTCACGAGTCCTCATGGCGGTTGGTTTCCAAGTTTAGCAGACGAAAAAATGTTAGCCCTCAGCGGCTTCAGAGCTCAACTTGACACCTTCAAAAAGCACATGGAAAAAGACTTGTCACCCGAAATGAACGATCTACTCACTCAAATGCAGAATATGCTTGGTATAAGCAAAGAACAGTTAGGTGAAGAAAGTGCCGTGCAACGCCCCGGCGTCTACCAATGGCATGAAGCCTTCAACAAGGGAAAAGACAGTGCCGACATACGCACAACCTTGAATCTGGCGCCTGAAGACCTCGAAAAATACGATCTAATCCATGTGAATGGTTGCGTTCTACAGAGCACGCCTATACTGACAAAGGATGGAATAACGCCCATTGAGAAGGCAAATGATGGGGATTTAACATTTGATAGCGACTTGAATTATTCAGTGATACTACAACGATTTGATCGAGAGTATGATGGGGAAGTCATCGAAATTAAGGTTGAGGGGCTACCTTCAGTTACATTCACTCCTGAACATCCAATTTGGATTGTGAGCGATAAATTCCCAGGGTGGACTCCAGCAGCAGAGGTAACGAAGGGAATGCGAGTCGTTGTCCCACGCCTATCCATGCAAGAAACTCCAATCATAGACTTGACACCATACAATAAGGGAGTTGCTGGTAAAGGCAAAGGTAGAGGGGTATCAAGAACTCCAAATAGGATTCCACTAAAACATACGCTCACTGAAGACCTTGCAGAGTTCTTTGGTTGGTTCGTTGCTGAAGGTAACACAAGCGGCTATAAACATTCAGACATAACTTTGTATCTTGGTAAACACGAAGAGACTGAAGCAAAAAATCTCAAATTCTTAATGAACAGACTCTTCAACCTTAAGGCACGCATCTACCACGACCGAACTGCACTAAGAGTTGTTGCATCATCTCCTCTTCTTGCACGGTTCCTACGTGACGCTTTCGGATTGACTGCGCGAACCAAGAGAATTCCAGAGTTCATATTAAACGCCAAAAACGAGTTAGTAGCGGCTTTTCTAAAAGGATACTTTAAAGGAGATGGCTACCTTGCTAAAGACAAAAAATGGCGTTGTGCTTGCTTCCGAACTGCTTCTCCTCATTTAGCTTTCCAAACCTACATGCTACTCCTTAAGCTCGGTTTACGTGCAACCATAACCCAGAACAAAAGACCTCAAAATGAAAGGATAGAGGGACGAAGAGTCAACAGCAGTTCCTATATATACTCAGTTAGAAGTTATGATGCCGCGTTTCTTGGGGTGCCAAAATCCACTTCTAAAAAAGTGTCTATTATTTGGATAAGCGACTATCCCCCAGCTTATTACCCAAGAGTTAAAAGAGTTCAGAGAAAACATTTCAAGGGCAAAGTCTACAATCTTAAAACAACAAGTCAAGAATACTGTCTACCCTTTAGAGTTCATAACTGTGGTGCGGATGTTGACTTAGTGCCTTCTGTCAAGGCAATCGTCGGGAAATCAAGTATTCCAGTCATCTTCAACTTGGACTATGCCATAGAAAATTGGCAATTAGGCTTCCCAAGAGTAGACGGCTTCTTCAAATCCTTGATGGACGCTGACTTCATCTTTGCAGTAGAACCCGGTCAGCAGGCGCTACTCAACTTTTTCCTTCATCACGTTGGCAAGCCAGCTCGAACCAAAGTGAACGTGCCAGTGATTCCTCACCCCTGCGACGTGCAACGCATCCATAAGGTCTATGTGTCAAAGGAAAATCGTCTTGACCGGATAATGATTTGTTTCCACCGTTATGACAAGCACATCTACATTCCCTCCATCGTAACCTGGGATCTTGAAGCCTACCACCCCGCTATGCCTTCTAAGGTTACGAGAGTTCCAGTTTACATGGGGGGCATCGCAGGAAGTGAGGGATTACCCTTCCACATACACTTCTTTGACGGTTTCATTGTTGGTAAGAGCTGGTTCTACTGGATTTATGAACTCGCACATAGCACGATTGGCTACGAATACTACACTATACACAGTCATAGTCGATTCCCTGAAGAGTGTGCATGTTTGGGAATTCCTTGCGTTGGAACAGACAAGGCTTACAGCATCAGAACCCTACATCCCTACACTTGTCATAGCATGTTGGATTTTGCTGGGATGCGAAGAAGCCTACAACGGTTGATGGGTGACGAAGAATTCTATGCGAAGTGTGAGGAGTATGCTTGGACGCATGTGCAGGAACGGGATCATGAGCCGAGTAAGATGAAGTTGCTGTTTGAGATGGATAAATGGTTGATGGCAGAAGGGAAGGCTTAATGGAACTTGAATCTCTCTTGTTGATTGTTGTCGGCGTTATTCTCGGCAGCATCTTAGGAACAGAATACGCAAGTTGGCGAATGGGACGTAAACTACAGAAATGGCTGTCACTAATCTTGAACATTCATCCTTCAGAATGGAACGGCGCCACCACCACCATGCAAAAACGTGAGTTACTATTCAAGAAATTCAAGGAGTTAATGAACCAAGTTTTTCCTATGCCTGACATTCCACGTCCACCACTACAAGAAGTTACGCTTACTGATGGAAGAAAGGTTCGCCCTGAAACTCCAGAAAACCAAAAGGAGGGATAAACGAAGAATTGAATATTACGATTGTGAGCCCACTCGATATGGTTTGAGAAACATCTCAACCACGAGAAATAGCTCACCAATGTTCTCTGCTTTGGTCAGCATTCAACGAATTCACGAAACACAAGTGCCGATACATCGTTGAAAAAGAAAGTTACTTAGGCTACCCCACAGACATCATCCTCAGCAAAGTCGAAGCCTACGAAATCATAGAAATCCTCGCCAACACAGACTTCTTCATCTTCACAACCCACGTCACCCGCTTTCCCTTCTACGACCTCGCAGAACGCATCAACACCAAAAACCATATTCTAATGACTTATGGAAGCGAAGTTAGACAAAACCCTGCCAACTATCTACTCGCATGGTTACGCACAAACATGCTGATTGTCACAAGCCACGACTACAGTCAAAGCAGCCAAGTAGGATTCAGCGCTCAACACATCCCCATCAGCATAGACTTTAGAGAACTACCAGACAAAAAACCTCCCATAGACGACATAATCCGCATAGTTCACTCACCAACAGCGCCTATTCTTAAAGGCACACCGGAATTCCGAGAATCAGTGGCTAACCTTAAGAAAAAATTCGCCAAACAAAAAGACGGCCCAAAAATAGAAATGATCTTGGTTGAAGGAAAACCATGGAAAGAATGCTTAGAGATTAAAGCCGGCTGCGACATCTTCTACGACCAATTCAGCATAGGCAGTTACGGCATGGGAACAGTGGAATCATGGGCTTTACGTTTACCTGTTGTTGGACGCGCTAACAGTTGGATTCGCAGTTGGTATCCTGACTGTCCCATCCTTGATGTTCACGACCAAAAAAGCATTGAAACACGCTTAGAACATTTAATCACGCATCCAGACTTAAGGGAGGAAGCGGCACGACAAGGAAGACTCTTCTGCGAAGAACATCATGACATTCAACGGAACATTCGTAAAATTAATTACCTTCTCGATTGGGTTCAACGGAGGTGATAGGAGGCATGATTAGAGAAAAACTCATGCAGAAATTCGCTGAGAAAATACAAGAGAGACTTTACAAGACTATGTTTAGCCAAGAGAACGCCGAAGTTTTCTTGGAATTGTTTGTTGAGGAACTTGAATCCTTATCAAAAAAAATGGACGATATAAGATTATTCTCGAATGAAGTCAAACTAAGCCAAGAAATCGACAATATTAATAAAAGGATACAAAACATTGACGACTTCCTTGACAAGCTCCTAAAGCGTATTGACCGTTTAGACTGTCAAAAATGTGAGAGTGAGAGCAGAGGTAAAAGGTGATGGATGATCTTGAAACCGTTATCATGGACATTGAAATCCTTCAAGGTAGAGTCCGAGGTCTTGAAAGAGAGCTGGGCACTGTCAAAAAGCAACTTCGGAAGTTGACAAGAAGAATTAAACGGATCGCTGATAAAACTTGAATGCACAGAGAAGGAATAGTCCTTTTCAACATGCCTTCGAGAGTCTTGAACTCTTCGCTGACTTAAACGCTACTTCTTGGTGGACCAAACAGAGCGAAGGCAGAATCCAAGCACGCTACATCAGTCCCTTCAGCATCATCCTACACGAAAACGGCGTATATCCTTTAATCGGCAAAGGCACATGGATTGGTCACTTCACAATAATTGATGGCAGCCAAGGACTAACCATAGGAGAAAACTGTGAAATCAGTTGCGGCGTGCATATCTACACTCATAGCACTCATAGACGTTGCATTTTGGGAGAACCCAAAGAGAAAGCATCCGTCCATATAGGCAACCATGTATTCATCGGTGCAAACAGCATCATTTCCATGGGCTGTGAGATAAGCGACAACGCTATGATTGCGCCTTTGAGTTTCTTGAAGCCACGAACCCATGTTCCATCCTACACGCTCTATGCTGGCTGTCCAGCGATAAGAAAAGGTTACATGAGGCACAAAAAATGAAGTTCATAGTTTTCTTTAGACTTGGGAATTTCATCTTTATCTTTGGTCATGTCTCGCAGTTGAAACATGCGGTTTACAAAACTATTGTGAAGGAATAGGAATGAGTGAAGAAGAAAGTCATAAGAACTGTGTTGACTGTCCAATAGATCACATGAAATGTGCTTATGTAGATTCCTGCCAAATTCTTCAATGTGTATGCAGAGACTGTAACAGAGAGCACCCAAGATGTGAAGTTAAACGATACGGAGGAATCAGGGCTGGAATCAAAAAATGACTTATTTCGCTTTAGTCTTCGATATGAGGCACAAAAGATGATAGAAGAACATGGATTATTTGGGAGCACATTATTTAAAAGAATTGATTTGATACTGCAAGATAGCCAATGGACACATGACACACCACTGGCTCTGTCAAATAAAATCTACAAGGTTTTGGAGGAGGCTAAAAAAGAATTTCCTAACTGCAAAACTTGTGAACGTATTAGTGATCTCCCTCCATGTAACCTTGTTCTATCTACGAGTGATATAGTGGAGCCAAGAATCTGTCCAAAACTAACAGAGTGGGCTAAGAAGTGGCTTGGTGTAGAAAGATGACTCGAGCTTTAGTTACGGGAGGAGCTGGGTTCATTGGAAGTAATCTATGTAAGGCTTTGTTGGAGCGAGGCTACGAAGTCACCGTCTTAGACAACAACTACGCTGATAGAAAAGAACTCTTGGAAAAATGGGGGGTGAAGGTTGTTCATGGTTATGTTCGTGCGATGCCCTCATGGAAAAACGTTGATGTAGTCTTTCACTTGGCTGCTATCTGCTTGGGTGAATGCATAGACACGCCTTATCATGGTTGGCACGTTAACACTGAGGGAACGCTCGCAGTGTGTAAGAGAGCGCTCGAAACAAAAACCTTCATGGTTTATGTTAGTAGTAGTGAAGCCTACGGCAACAACGTCATGCGAAAAGGAGTTTATGAACCGTTAAACGAGGAAGAACGCCTACAACCAACAACATTGTATGGCGCCAGCAAAGCCGCAGGAGAACTAATCACTAGAACATTCTTCTGTAATAAAGCTCCATTAGAATACCTGATTCTGCGACCATTCAACACATATGGACCATACGCCAGAGAAGACAAATACGCCATGGTCATAACTAAATTCATTCAACGATTAAAGAAGGGTTTACCTCCAGAGATCCACGGTGACGGTTTCCAAACACGAGACTGGACCTACATAGACGACACTGTAAGAGGCATCATCGAATGTTATGAACAGCGAGAAAAGCTGGCTTTGAGTCCCGTCGTTAACATTTGCAGTGGAACAGAAACAATGATTCATAGTTTATTTAACCTCATCGTAAAGACTACAAATTGCTATTGTCATCCAATACACAAGGAACAGCGACTAGGCGATGTACGCCGCATGTTTGGGGACACTTTCAGGGCTAAACATCTCGTGGGATTTCAACCCACAATCAGTTTGGAAGAAGGTCTTAGACGATATGTTTCATGGTGGGATGAAAACCATTGAGTAAGAAAAAGCCTTTGAAAGGAACCCAAATCAGATACTGCCGTGACTGTGGGCATATCGAATTTAGGTGTCCAAGTTGTCGTCAATGGCATTCTATAGAACGCACTAAACCAAATGTGGGGGGACTCCAACTTGTTGGAACCGAGGGTATCCTTGTTACCCTTTTCGGAGGACAAAACTGCTCGGTAACAATACCTTACGAGGAAATCCAAAAGGCAGAGAAAAAACTTGGAATCAAGATTATCAAGAGGGGTGAAATACATTGAGTCTCAAGATACCTTTGCATTCGCCTTGGATAGAAAAAGATGAGGTCCTTAAACTCAAAGAAGTTTGGGAATCTGGCAACATCTCTACTGGCTGGCAAGTTGAACAGTTTGAACGTGAACTCGCAGAATACATCGGCACTAAACATGTCGTCTGCTTCAGCAGTGGCACCGCAGCCCTCCACTTAGCCCTCATCGTAGCAGGAATAGAACCAGGAGACGAAGTGATTGTGCCAGCCTTCACGTTTCCATCGACAGCGCATATTCCAGTTTTGTTAGGAGCCAAACCCATCTACGCCGACACTGAATACGTCACCTATAACATCAACCCAAAAGAAGTTGAAAAAACCATCACAGACAAGACTAAGGCGATTATTCCAGTTAGTGCCTTCGGCTTACCCTATGACATGGAAGCGATCAGAGCCATCGCAGACAAACACAGCCTCAAAGTCATCGGAGACAACGCTGGAGCCATAGGAAGCAAATACTGGGGTGCTCGCTTAGGCGCTGCTGACTGTGACCTTCACGAACAAGACGGTAAACCCAAACAAGACAAAGAAGGACACATAATCCGAGGCAAAGCCGAAGACATCAGCATCTTCAGCTTCCACGCAACAAAAACATTAACGACAGGGGAAGGCGGTTGCGCTTGCACAGACAACGCTGACTGGGCAGTTCAAATGAGAATGTTGCGGGATCATGGTAGCATAGTGCGATCTGAACCTGAACATAAGAAACGGTTTGTCACAGTGGGCTTCAACTATCGTATGAGTGACGACCACGCCGCAGTGGGACGAGTGCAACTGGCTAAACTTGAAGAAATGATTGCACGCCGACGATCAGTAGCCAGCATCTACACTGAATTGCTCGAAACGTTAAATCCTATCAAAATGGTAGGAACCAGTCCAGAAAGAATGATTAAAACTCACGAAAAAACCTACAACATTTTGACTCCTTTTGAAGGTGACGGATATTTCCATACTTTCCAACGTTACGTCATTTACCTAACCTATGCTGACGGAGTTATCGTTCGAAACGAAATGAGAAAGCAGGGGATAGAAACAACATTTGGTTACTACTGCGTCCCAGATGAACCCTTCAACGAACAGATAGGCACCTACAAACGATGTCCAACAGCAAGAAAATGCTTCCAACACACCTTAGCCTTGCCATGTTACCACACAATCACAAAAGACCAACAAGAAACAGTAGTTAACACACTAAAAGAAATCCTAAGACTCTAATCGCTGTGCACGCTTTCAAAATGAAGTATTCTGTGGCAATTAGCACATAGTAATTCCAAGTCCACCTTCTTTTCATTAGGAATAAAGCCTTGTTTCCACCATATATACCAAACGCGCCTTCTGAAAACATCTCCTTGTATTTTGTTCCTTCCATTTTTATGATGAACATCTAAGGCTATCGGATTGCTGAAGCCACAATTTTTACACTTCTCTTCTAATTCTTTATGCACCCAAGCTTTGACTTTCATCCATTCTTTTTTGACGAATGTTCTCATAAGCGCGGCTCTTACCCTACTTTTTGCACGGTTTCTCTCTGCTGCCTTAGGGTTATTCCGATAATACTTTCTCTGACGCTTCCTTTGTTTCTCCCTTTGCTTAGAAACGAAATCTGGATGAGCCCTTCTATACTCCTTCATGTAGCTCTGCATAAACTTTCGCACTTCCTCGTTATCTTTCCAGTCCATAACCTACTTTAACAAAAATTATCTTTAAAAAGTTTTTTAGAAAAAATGGATGAGCTCGTTTATTTATTATGAGCTGCCTCATTGAGGCTAACTTTTCGGCTGCGCAAATATGCCCAGCATTGTCAAGATCAAGCTGCCAGCATTGTAACATGCATTCGTGATAGTTACTTGCTTGCTTTCAGGAACCTCTATGGGGTCAAGTCGCATCGCACAATCGTTGATTTGGGCTTGAGCAGGCTGCATAGGCCACTGCCTACTCAATCGTGAACCAATAGTGAAGTTCAGTTGACTCGATGTTCTCCGTCCAGGCGTTGAATCTACAAAGCCGTAGATGCCAAGGCATCTTCCAGCTGGAAGCGTCCGCTGATATAAGCCGTCGGTAGCGCCTACTGCCACAGCAAACGAGTAGCCATACTGCGTAGTGCTCGTGAGTGTTGCCACTCCCAAGTGTTCAGGTAACAACTGAACCAGTTCAAGCGCGCCATTCTTGCCCCAAGCCGCTTCCATGTCCATGTTGTTCACTCTGGCAGCATCCTTCTTGACTGCATCAACAAGTTTCAGAAAAGCATCGTATGCGGAACCTTCTAACTCATTAAATTCCATCTAAACCACTACCATGTCAAATCAGATTGGAAGGGCAGACGCTGCTGTGTCGCATAAGGCCAATGTCCCGGAGTTGGATGAGTTCCAGGCGGAGGCGCTCTTAAGAATGCCTGTGGACCTGGTGATGCAATAAAGCCTAGTTGTTCTCCTGCCACTTTCGCTAAGCGGTCAATGAACATTTCTATGCCTGCAAGACCAAGCAGATCTGCCAGCATGGGACGTCGAGCACTCATCTTCCAAGCTAAGGCTACTGCTGCTGGTCCACCGATTAGACCAACAAGTTCCTTGAAGTAGTAGTTTGCCAGTTCTGGAACGTTTGCTTCAGCAAGGTTAGTGAGTATCGTTGCTACTTTTCCGCCGCCGAGTCCACCAGCCCATACCGTCAATTTATCTTTGGTGATTCCTCGATCATATGCCATGTTTTTCCTACCACCCATTTCCGAAGCATTTATAGGAATCTAGACTTAAAAATTTTCTCTTGTTGAAACTATCTTATGGGCGTTTTTTAACTTTGGATTGGCTGAACTTTTTATATTCCTTGAGAAATTCGTCAAAGCTTAGAACGCTTTTTCCTTCCTCACTTAATTTTCTAACAAATTCTTCAGGTAAATCAGGCACAAATTGGCGAGCGCGCCTTCTTTCAGCAGCTGTGCTCATACAATCAACTCGATATTTATGTTACGCTTAAAGATTTAATAGTTTCTCATAGATAGGTTTAGTATATGATAAGGGATTTTTTCGCTATAAAAATCAGACTTGTTGAAGCTATGCAAAAAGCGAACAAACCATTAATTCTTCAGCATGTCGCAAAATTAAGTAAATTGACTCCGCAACATACGTCTTACCATGTTTCTCAGATGATTGAATGGGGAATCGTTCTGAAAGTGGAACATGAAGACAAAACCTACTTCATTCTTCAACCAGCCTACTATGACAGAGGTTGGCGTGAATCCCTGTTTGCTTTAATGACGCCTTATATAGAAGCCATGATTAGCCAAACGGATTTTTCGCAAGCTAAGGTTTCCGAGGCGAAAGCAAGTATTAGAAACTTAATTATATTTCTGCGACTCTTTGAAAAAAAGATAGTATCATTAATCAATGAAAAATCTTTTGACAAAAAAAAGGAGAGAAGGTCTTTTTAGTGAACAACTATGATTTCTATAGCAGTAAGGTGGTAGTATGGTTTCCCATAAAAAGTTGGGCGGACTCGAAATCACGCTCGGCAAGGGCGGACTAAGATTCAAGAAAAGACCTTCATGGTTCAACATTTGCATCGGTAAAGCGATGAAGGGCACGCCAGGACCAAGACTGGGTAGATATGACACAGCATTTCAAGCGGAGTTCACGAAGGCAGTTAACGGTTGTTCAGGTAAAAGGCATCGTTCACCTGAATACTAAATCTCTCCCTTCTTTTTCTTTTCTTGTGTCTTGAAAAGATTCGCTTTTTTCAGATAGTAGTCATGTTTCTCTTTCGTGCAGAGTAATGCACAGTGGCAGACTCCATTGAAAGTTTTTAAGTCTTCCATAATGTGTTGGCATGGACAGAAACGATTTTCCCAATCACAATAGCATCTTCCTTGATGTTCCTCCATCCACTCTATTTTCCACGCGTTGGTTTCGTGGATAAATAATCCATGTTCCAAGGCGTAGTCTTCTAATTTCTTGCGTAATCCCTCAACGTTTCCTTTAGGTGCTAATTCCCGCGAAGGCATGTTTTTTCTTCTTCCTTGATTGAATAATGTTACACATTTCAAGTCCTTTTTTAATTATTTCCAATTCTTCATTCAAGTCTTGAACCCATTCAGTTGGGTAGGACTTGTTTCTTTTTAATTCGTGGTTAAGTAAGTAGATTAAGATTTGTCTGGTGCGTTTATCCATCATGGAACATTGCATTTCCCCAACAGAAGTTTTCAGGATTGTTTGTTCTTTAACTTCTAATCCAATAGGTTTCTTACTGGGATCCAAGGAAGAATGCACCTTGTTCTATAGCGGTTTGTGTAACATGTCTTTAAGATGTTTGATTGTATCAACTAAATCTTTTTTCCCATGTTCTTCCGCGACATGGACGCACTTATCAAGTGCATCTTCAGAGGTTATTTTGTCCTCGGTAACTTCATCCAAAATCTGATCTGCTACTTGAGGGTTTAAATCTCTAATGTATTTGATAGCCCATCCAACTGCAACTGCTTCTGCACATTCAGGACATTCTTCTTTGACACTCTCGGCGGTTATTTCAGGTTTAGAAACGTCACCTAAATCAATCTCTTCAGCACCACATTTGGCAATAACCTTCTCTTCTTTTAAGACAACTTTGCATTTGTCTGTTTCAATGATTGTCTCTTGAGTTTCTTCCATCCTTTTTCCCTTCTATGAATGTTGTTTGAGCTCCTTTTCAAATTTTCTCTCTAAAACGTCACAACTTTTACATTTACTGATGTCAAAGGATGGATTAAAACTTTCAAACATACGGCGTAGTTTCCTTGTTTCCTTAAGTCCAGATAGAGAATTTATATGTCCATCTTGTGTTTTTCTGCGTAGTTCTCTAATCCCATCTCTCAACTGCTCAAAATTTTTGGAGGCTTCAGAACCTTCAACTATCAAAGAATGACTTATAGCCTCATCACCGTGACTCTCAGCATCTGCCAAATGTTTAACTACACAATTAAAAGCACCACTTTCAACTTTTTCTCGTTGTTCCAAAACATTGCGGAAGTGACCTTCAGTTGCAATCAAATTCTTGAAAATTTCTTCCTTATTGAATAATAGAAAGTATTCTTCTTTTCCACCTGTTGTTTCGGCGAATAGTTTTTCAGAGGGCTTAGTAAGTGGTTTTTCTTCCTCTTCTTCATTGATGGTTAAGTATTGTCGATGTATAATTTTTAAATTGCCCTCCTTGTTCTTCAACAAAACTAAGGGGGATTTAGCAACGCTTATAATATCCATTTCCTCACCTGTCAATTTGTATATAGCTTTTTTCTTTGCGCTTTGCTTTTGCCAATTTAAAATGGGAATCGCTTTCTTTTTCCGAGGATATACGCTCATTTAATCTATACCTAAGCTACATTAGTGGTCGCTGCTAGATTACTTTTCCGCATGATTAACCCCTGTGGCTTGCATGCATGCATGCATGGCGAGGGAAGTAGCAGATGAAATCGGGTTAGAACCAGAAGAAAAAGAACGTCTCATAAAATTGGTTTCATCTTGATATTAGGTAAACTTTATTAAAGTTTAATCTTATTAACATTGAGAGTGGAAAGAAGTAGTAGTGAGAACATGCAATATCAAGAAACCGTGAGACTTGTCAATAAAATTCTTAGTGAATACACTATAAAACTGACACTCCGCCAGATCTATTACCGTCTGGTTGCCGACTATGGACTGCCAAACAAACGAGCAAGCTACAATGCGTTAAGCACCCAATTAGTGAAGGCCAGAGAACACGGGCATGTTAATGAAGATCGTATAGAAGATAGAACAAGAACCTTCTTAGGGGGAGAAGCAGGCTTTGACACTCCAGACGACTTCATTGATGTTGTTAAGGAACATTTTCTAAACTATTGGCAAAAATATGATAAAGAATTATGGAAAGATCAAAAAGAGTTTGTCAAATAGTTTCGCTTATCTCTGTCTCTCTGTTTCGGATTCCGAAATTCATTAAAAGTTTTCAGGTAGTAATGGCTTATATGGACATGCTGGGTCTTCTCGACATTTCTCTTGAAGCCAATAGCCTATCTTAATTCTAAATAATTTGGGGTCAACATGTAGAAATTGGAGTAATCTGTCAAAGTCGAAGGGTATGGCACTAACAAAACTTTGATGAAGAAGAACGGGGTCATCTGTTGTTGCTTTTCGCTCAATAAATCGTTTAAGTGCGTCTCTAAACTTTGCTACTCGCGGACAATTAGTTTCTAAAGTTTCTTTGCTTATCCTTAGATGAGAGAACATTCTTGTTCTTGTTGTAACGATACATGGCACATCTTGACGAAAAAGTTTACAGTTGCCCTGTTCAAACCAAGGACACTCTATATCTTTCATCTGAATCCGGGTCTCCTCTTTAATTTTCCTCCAAACCTTATATAAAAAAGGGGATATATGTTTTATTCGTTCAGCCAGGTTCTGAGGGGCGCCTCAACCCATTACTGGAGTAAGGGGTCCTTTCTGAAAAACAGCATATCCGTAAGGGTGGTAGGATACGCTGCAGGCACCAAACCTCACCTAACTGAACCATCGTTTTTCTAGTCATGGAGAGGTTTTTCTATGTAAAAGTGCATTAGCCCAGCCAAGTCTTTTTCAGTGACTGTATTCTTATGTTTCTGTTTCAGCATTCTCAAGTAGGCTGCGTAAACACACTTCTGAACTAAACTCATGGTTTATCTTCCTCTTTTGTCGCTTCTGTCTTGGTTAAGGGTTCCAAAAAATGTCCTCCACATGGATAACTTCGTAGTCTTTCTCCCAACCAGTAGTGCATCGTAAGGTTTCATGTTTCTGTATCCATTCTTCTTGTTCCATCACTACGTAGTCTCCGACTGGCTCCATGAAGGTGCAACAGAAAACTCCATCCAAAATGCCACCACGTTCAACAGCCTCATCCCGGTTACCACATTTAGGGCATCTTAGAAACCCTTGCACTAACACTCTGACTTTACCCATTCAACGCACCCCTTACACATTAAACCTTAATAAGGTTTAACTATTTAAGCACTTCGCCCACATGCCTCGTTGCTGTCTCAATTTCGTAGAATCAACATAGAGTTTCATTACCAATACCTCACCTGAACTTGATTGCCTTCGATTTTATAGCGTTTGGCCAACTTGCTTTTTGATGTGATTATCCGAATGTTACCATATCCTTCGTTGAGTTTTTGCTGTGCAACCGCAAGGGCTTCTTGCCATGTGAAAAAAGTCTGCTTCTTCACTTGCATTAAAAATACCTGCCGTTTTTGTCTGGGCATCTTCGGGTTGAGCCTGTGCCTTTAATGTTTTCATTGCTGCAATACCCAGCACCGTACCTATATTTACACAGTTTATTTATACATCGTCCCATTATAATCACCTTGTTTTTTTAGCCAACATAAACTTATTCGCTATCCAGCTCAAATTGCACTTCAACATTAATTTGGTCTTCTTTTTCACATTTTTTGCATAAGCGGTCGTCATTTAGTTTTGTCTCTGCTCCACATTTTCGGCATTGCCCCTCAATTTCGAATACATCGAATCTTATCCTCTGCATTTCTTTCACCTTTTTTGGTACTGAATACTATAGCGTTTGGTGCTTATAAACCTTACTATTAGCCCCCAAACTAATAAAAAACTAAAGGTCTGCTTTTTCACTTGCATGGGTAATTTATCTCTCCTTCAAAGCCCCACTCGAAACCACACTTTTCACAGCGCCAATATTGTATGTCGCACCAAAAAGGCGCTACTCGCACCATTAGCTCGCTTTTGCCGTTGCATTGAGGGCAAACTGGTTTCAGCGCTATTCCCCCTTTGCAGCTAATATCCTTGTCGGATTTTTTCGTCTGCTTCCTCAGCTTCCCTCTCCCTTTTCCTTAATTCCTCGGGCGTTGGTGGGTTTGGCAATGGGGCTAACTCTTTTTTTAGTTGCTCCAAACGCCTTTTATACTGCTCGCTCTCTCGACCATAATATCTCCGTAAGTGGTCAAGTAAGCTGTCCCTTTCAATTATTTTGTTCATGATTTTTTCGTCCATTTTTCTCACCTTTTTTACTGCTTAATACTATAGCGTTTGGTGCTTATAAAGGTTGTGGTTTGGTACTTAAAAAACAATCCTTAACTATTTAAAGCCTTTGCTGACAGCCTCCAGCAGCAGAAAACCCTAAGAATCCTTACTCAGCGATCAAGGTTAACCCCCTCAAGTATCTAAAGGGAGAGCATCACTGTTTTAATGTGGCTACTTGACATGAAGAGGTTCTTCCTTCCTGATGATAGGGGAAGATGGGTTCAAATAGGCTGTTCGATGTTGGCGAAGAGAGAACCAATAGGAAACATAGGAGTCTACAGGCGCAAAACACAGGAGCCAAACCCTGAATCACAGAAAAAGTTTATAGGAGCTACAGAAGAAATTACAGGACAGGGTGGAGGATACGATGTCAGAGAAGAAAGAAGGTAAGAAAAAAAGACAATTCAGCGCGGAGTATTTGGATGAAGTTGCGGCCGCCTTCAAACAGCTTAACCCTCCTATAGAAGATAAACAGAAGGTCCTACAGGTAGGAAAGCAGTTAACCAAGACCTATCAGGTGGCCGCCGTCCAAGACGTCATTAAAAGAGTAGCCAAACATAGTTTCAGCTTCAAACAGTTGTCTTCCAAAAGAGAAGAGGGTCAACCGCCACCGTCAGTAGAGGCACAACTTGACAAGAAAGTGACAACGAAGATCGCTGAGGAAGCAGCCAAGAAACTTGAAACCGTGTTAGCCACAGGCAAGAGCCTTGAAGACGCCCTGGGACCCTACGCCAAACAGTACGGCTTCGAGGATACAGCAGACTTCATTGTGGCCATGTTTGATTTTTGGGATGTCTGGCACGGCAAAGTGCCTGATCTTGTTAAAGAGCGTGACGAATACAAGTGGGCGATTACTCAGCTACTCAATAGCATGACGCCTGAAGTTGCAGAAGACCGGATTCGTGCAGCCCTCCAAGAATTTGCCATGAACACTATGATTGCTGGACAAATATCCGGGAAGTGTCCGACACCTAAAGAAATGATGGAACATCTACAAAACTTAAAGGAGATCCTACGAAGTTGAGTTTAATTCCAGTCGATAAACGAGTAGAAGAAGAAATCGCGAAGCGGGCTAGGGAAACCGGGCAAAGCAAAAGTGAGATTCTGCAGGACATCATTACACGTGCAACAGGAGAAGAGCGGAGAATGTCTCCAGATGAAGAAAGGTATGAAAGGTTGCGTAGAATGCCGGCTCCAACACCTGACAGCTTAGGCGCCAGAATGAAAGACTATCTTGAAACTATGATGATGGCTAAAATTATGAGTAGCATGAACACTCCGCAAGCAGCGCCAGCGAGTTCAATGGGGGAAGACATGAAAACCATCTTTATGATAAAACAGTTGACGCAACCAGGCTTCTATGAGATTATGTTGATGCAACGCATGGGTGAGGGAGGAGAAGCGCCTAAATGGCTTGAAACTCTCGCTAATGAACAGAAGGAAACCAGAGTGATGATGCAGCAACTTCTTGGAGTCAAGCAGCAGGGGGAACAGATGGCAGCTGTCGTGGCACCGATTGTAGACCAAATGACGAAAGATCGAGAAACCATGGTGCAGAACACACAAGCCATCCTAAGTTACATTCAGCAGGGCGAGACTGCTGGACCAGGAAGTCTTGAAGGCATGATCGCCAACGCTTTGAAGACTCGGCTTGTAGATGAAGCCATGGACGCGATAGATCGGGGACTCTTTCAACGAAAAGAAATTGTGACGCCGGAAGGAGGTTTCAGTTGGAAAGGCATCTTAGATCGGATGATGGCGATGGGAGAGGAACTCATTAAGAAAATGCCTTCAAGACAAGCAGCGCCGGGTCTTATGCCGATTAGGACACGTGAGGGTTATTATATGCATCCAACAACAGGACAGCATCTAACGGCTGAGCAGGCGCAGGTGATGATTCAAGCGGCAACGATGCAAGTGCCAGCAGTAGCCCCGCTACCAGTAGCTCCTACACCAGAAACCGAGGTAGCCCCACCAACACCATCAGCGCCAACTCAACCAGCACAATCAGAGCAGATACGAAAGAAGAAGACTGAAGAAGCCGTTGACGTGTTTATGAGTGCAGGAGAGCCTACCGGTGCCCGAGAACGAGAAGAAACACCATCAGAACCTACGGGAAACTAACCTTACTGTTGAACAAGCAACTGAAGAAATCACTAACCTCTTGAAGTTGCCTGAACCCCTTGCTAAAGACCGAGTGTTAACTTGGATTCGAGGAGCCCTCTATCTCATAACACCTGACCAAGTGAAGGCTGCGATTAAAAACAACGTTAGGGTAGATCAGTTGCTGTTTGACTATCTTCATTTGAATCATTTTTTAGTGCGTCCCCTTGCCACTCGAATCTTTAGAATCTTCTGGAATAGTGCCAGCTACTATTTGACTGATGCTTTGCAACTCTACAACATTTTAGCGAGTAACCTTGAGATTCAGAAGGAGTTAGACACGGAGGCAGGTAGGAAGTGGTTAGACCAAAGCTGCATCAATGGCTACATAGTTTTATATTATTATGTTTGGCTTAGTTGAGTATGGGTTTAGTCAATGAGAGTTTGCCGTAAATGTGGACATATAGATAATGAGGGGTGGCAACCGTCCCGTTATAGGGCGGAAGTCGAAATTCTTATGCTTGATACTTTCAAAAAACTTTACCCCAACATAATGTTCAACGAAGAAAACCTTGCACAAGATGAGTTCCATGTCTATCTCTTCAGAGAAAGCAGTTTAATGGTTGAAAGAGTACCCTTCACTTTGTTCAAATCAGGAGGAAAATCTGCCTTTGCTATCCCAAGAGAAAAATACTATAAAAAACCACTTCATCCAGCTCAGACTCAACTTTTGGAGAAGTAGAAACTATGCCTTCCCATTATGAGCATAAACGAATCGACCGTCTCTTAACTGGTCGTGAATATCCTGAAGTTCACAAGTTACTTGACATCGCACATCCTTTTTTGGGACCTCACCATCGCCAAGTCGGGCATGACCAAGAAGCTGTGGCTATAGCGTTTCTACTTAGTGGAGGAGATCTCGGCGCTTTAGTCAGTGCTGAAGCCCACATTATAGTCGATCAACAAGACACCTTCATCAAAAAAACAGTTCAAAACCTCTTCCCTCAGAAAAAAGCAAATAAACGAAAACTCAGAAGATAAAGGGTAGGGTGGTAGGATGGTTAATTCAATAGGGGCTTTCTTCATCGGAGCAGCTGTAGGATTCGTCGTAGGCGCTGTAATCTTCACTCAACCAGGAAGAGAAGTAGCGGCAGCAGCAGCTCGAAGAGTCGAATACTACGTTGAACCTCCACGAAAGCGACGTCGATAGACTTTGGTTGATCCCCGTCTTTGGGTGACACCTGAAGAACCAGAAATTCAATCGTTAGCTGCAGAGTTAGGAAGCCCCCAGAAAACCTTTGAGTATATGCGGAACATTCGTTACGTGCCAGGATTCTACTTGATTAAGCCAATAGAGGTGCTCCATCGCGGCGAGGGCGACTGTGATGAACAAGCTGTTTTGTTGTGTAGTCTTCTTCGTGCGATAGGAGAGGACGCTTTTGTAAGAGTTGCGAAAATTGAGGACTGGCCTATCTTACATGCGTGGGTTGTTTGGAAGGATCCTGCTTATGGGACTTGGCGTAATCTTGATCCTTCAGGCACTGTTTGGTTCTTGGAGGATTTTGGCTATGGCGAAAATGTTAAGATTACAATGCTTGTAGATTTTAATGATGAAACCGTATATGATTATGGTGGTTTGGAGGCAATCAGTCATGTCTTCAAAGCGTAAAGATAACCCGGGTAAATTTGTTTCAATAGCCGTGTGTGATGAACGGTTTGCACGTATCATGGATAAACTAACTGTTATGGATAAAAAAATTGACACCATCACAACAGAGAAAAAAGAAAAAGGGAGAGATTGGCGCCTTCTCGGCTTCGCCATTCTTGGAAGCGTCATAAGCGGTTTAATAGTGGTTGGAGCCACCTATCTTCTGCAAACTTTACCCTGAGAGTATCCATTTCTTGACGGCGCCTAAAAAAAAGGGGGTTATGACAGTTTTACTTCTATTTCTGTGAGCCGTCTGATTAACGCCTTCAACCAGTATTCAATCCAAATGAGTGCTCCAGACTGTACCAAGATGTTAGTCACGACGTTTTCAGCGGTAGTATAATCGTATCCTAACCAATACATGACGAAACCAACGAAAATGCTGATGATCACAGTGATGAGAAACTTCACTTCATCAAACTCTTCAGGGGTCGTGTTCTTTAGGTAGCCGCCTATTCCAAGTCCTATAGCGATGAGAACGGCAAAGAAAATGTTCTTAGCTTGAGGGAACAAAAGGGTTCCATCAACACCGGTGACAAGCATTGCGAAGGCGGAGCCAAGAACCATGACGATCAAGATCAAAGCTAATACTGGCTGTGGCAACTCCAACTTCATACTCAAAGTTCTACCACCCTATAGTTAGAGCTGTTTTTGAAGGTTTAAAAGCCTTATCCCTCTGAACATTCAGATAAGATTTATAATCTCAGACAATAATTAGTCTTTAGGGTGGTAGGATAATTGTCGTTTCAGCCGTTTTTAGATGGTCCAGGAAGAATCAATGACTATGTGAAACTCAACGGCAACATGTATCGTATTGCACATGTGGAAGACTTTATCAGCCCATGGATCGGCTACAACCTCGCAAATAACACTTGGAACACGACAGTTTTCAATCGAATCGCAGCTCGATTTGACACAGGCTACCGCCAAGTGAACATCACAAATGTCCAACTTGAACGACTGCTACAGATTATAGGCATCTCCATCAGAACTGGTGGTTTACGAGTCATGGCACGTCAACCTGCAAAAATGACAAGGTGGGGGGCTGGCGATACCCCTGAAGGTGACCTTGACGGATTCAATAGTCCAGTAGCCTCACCACTACATTTGCGGAATCTCTACACTGTAAACGAGAAACCCATTCAATTACGAGGTGTCAGTGAACTCAGAGCCACACGTATCACGCCTATGATTAGACTAAGCGGGTTCCTCTACGAGTTGGAAGGATGGAAGAAACCAGTTGCGGTTTACTTTGAACCGCCCATAGGAGGAATCGAGTAATGTCAGGAGCACCAGAAGAAACTCGGGGAATTGGAAGATTCATCAACAATCTACGAGTGGATCCACGGACGATGCTACCTTATCCTGACAGGGATATGGCACGTGGCTTCACCACAGTCAGTTTTGATCCTGGTGGCACAGTAGGCGTCTTATACACGGTTCTTGGTCCGCCGGGGGTTCAGGCGCCAGCGACACTTCATGCGAGTGCTCAGGGAATCTGTTTTGGCTTTGTTCTTGCGAATCGCACTGGGGCAACTGGAGGAACTGTAACGATTTGGGAAGGCACGGCGTCAGTGAGAAAATTCGTCACTCAAATGCCTGCTGGAGACGTGCAAGCCTTTGGCAACTATGTAGGTGGCGACCATCACAATCCGTTGTTCAAGTGGCAGCCTAACAAAACCGTGCAGATCCGTCACAACATTGGGAATCCTGGAAACGTGAGCGTAAGTATTACAATGTGTTACTGGGCTGAAGAACCTTAAGGCATAGTGCTTTAAGGTAGCGAGGGCGGTTCACTGATGAGCAAAGTCGAATTGAAAGTGCTTACTCATGGGATTGCCTTAGAAGAAATTCTGCAAAACCAAGAAGGAATCTGCTATTTTCCAGAGCACGGAGAACTCACGGTTAAAGCATTAGAATACATCACTGCATACCAAGAAGTTATTGTAGCCACTGGAAAACGTCAGGTGAAGGCTGCTTACCCTTGGGTTCAATCGCCAGTATATAACCAAGATGATTACGCATTGTTAGCGACAGGTCCTACGCAATTACGATATGTGATTGGGACAAATGCTTTTGCTGCTGACCCTAATGTGTCCTTATTTGAGGCTAAAAGTGTTACAGTATTTTGCACTCAAGCTTTCTTACTGCGTTTCAATTCTCAAACGAGGGTGCAGCATACTATTCCAGCAAACACGTATTTTACTTACAATAGGCGATGTGCCGAGATATACTATCAGCAAGTGGCTCTCCCAGGGGTTCTACAGGTTTGGGCCGAAGGTTAAAGAAAGTTAGCGATTTTGATAGATAAAGATATAGTCTATGTCCATCTGTCGATTGACAGTGACACCATTATCAGCGAGTCTTAGGTAAATTTCTTCTGTGCTTCCTGAGAGAAGCACATTAGGTGTTTGTAGCTGTAGCACACCATCTATCCAGAGTGTTAACAACCATCCTGTCTGTGCTGATCCGGTAATTTCCAACTTCATTGTATGCCATCGCACGTCACGGGGAAGTGGCAGTGTAAACGTATTAACGCCATCCGTGAAATACAGATTAGGGTCGCCCGCAACACCAAAAACGTTAATGTCGTTTAACCCTATGTTGAAGTTACTGTCAAGTTGAAGGACTCTGAAACGAGAAATCATCACTGGGTTGCCCAATATGATTAGTGCCCTCAGAAATCCCCAGTTTGTCTCTCGCCGACTATTAGGGTTAGCACCAGTTACAATTCTATAAACTCCACCTCGTTGATTATTAACTGCTCCAGTAGCTGTGCCAATATCCTGGTGAAAATATGTGTCTGTATCCAACGTACTGCCTATAAAATCATCGTACCACACAAGAATCTGGGTTGGGTCGAACCCGCCAACTGGATTGACAGAGGTAACTCTTGGCATTCGACTGTTCACCAGTGAAATAAGTAAGGTTGAAAGCACTATTAAACATAAGCCTAAAACTATCATTTTCCGAGTCACTTTTTATCACCTCCTCCGTAATTGAATGTTAAACTTTATTGAGGTTTGATGCTTAAAACGTTTCTGGAAGATCAAAGGCATTGTTCTATAGGATAAAACCTTATTATTCTATGAATAAGTAACTCTCTTTGATGGGGTGGTAGCTACATTGTATTTTGGGAATAGGTGTGGAGCAACAAGATTAACTGAACACGCCAGAGCAGGCTTGCTTCCTGAAGGAGTTTCCCTTAGATTCACAGCACCAAAGACAGCGCTCTTGAAAACAATCGGATTCATGAAGAATTGGGGTACTGAAGGCATCTATCCAACAGTTGAACCCATGTTTTCTGTAAGTTTAGAAGAAGACGTGAAGGGAGTGCCCAGTCTTAATCCGATTAGTATGATAGAGAATCTTGGGGGGCAACCGTATGGTCCAGGTTCAGTTGGATGGACGAGAGCCACTTTTTCAGAGCCTTACCCAACCATTCACGAAGATGAAGGACTTCATCTTCGATTTTGGGTTTCAAAATGGATGGAAAAAATTCATCCAAAATTCCTGCTCATGGGACTTTCTGTAAGACAGTTTGGTTTTGGTAGCCCAGACCACTGCCTAGTAATTCCAAAGTCTCAGCAGATTGACACGGCTTTAGGTGGTGCCATGTATGACAGACGCTTCCACAAGGCATGGGTTCCAATCAACCACACGGTTGCGTTCACTCTTGAATTTGAAGACGGTTCATATTATGGGCAACCTTACGTTGATCGTAGGGACTGGGGACTCGGCATAAGTGAAACGATGGGTAACTGTGCTCTCGCTCAAGAGTTCAATGTTCCAAAAACCATTAATGTCAAAAGACTTGCAGTGATGGTCCGTAAGGCGGGAACAAACCCAACAGACAAACTTTATGCCAGCCTAAAGGACTTGTCTACAGATGAATACGTTTTTCACTTAGTTATTTTAGAGGCAACTGAACTTAAAACACATTGGAGATGGGCTGAGGCTGTAGCACGTGCCACACTTGAAAAAGACAGAAACTATCGGCTTGAAATCACATCACCCGCCTCAAAGAGGGAGAACGGCTATGAAGTGATAGTGATGAGAAACTACTATGATTCACCAGACATTTTCGCAACAGCCCACCTTAACGGTGGAAGATACAGTTATGACGCGGGTCAAACATGGAAACCATGGGCGAAAGGAGTTTGGGATCTCACCTACTATCTGGTGACGTAGAATGCTTGAATGGATTAAAAAACACAAATTTGAAGTGGCTATTGGAGGAGGCATAACAGCTCTCGGTGCATATCTACTTCATAGGAAATTAACGAGGATTCCAAAAAACGTGCTACTCTTCAGTTGGGATGCGGTTCAAAGAGACATCTTCCAAGAACTCTTAGATGAAGGCTCACTACCCTTTATTCAATCTCTTCCCCACGTCGTAGACATGACCTGCAACACAGAATTTGATGTAGGAACCGCAACAAGACATCAACACGCCATAATGTTCAGCGGTTACCTAGTCAACTACACTGGAATAAGAAGCAACGAGCCAGAAAAGAATGATAGTCCACCTGCTCGATATGGTGGCATATCAATACCAAGGGCATACACAGTTTTCACTCGAGTGAGACAATGGTTTGGACCAAACAAACCCTACATCGCAGGCGGAACAGGAAAACCCGTAAACGTGGGAGACATGCTGGGGTTTCCCGGTGGCTTGTTAAAGCCTGCTCCTCCACTAGAACAACGACTTTACTATAATAGGGAAGGATTTGATGTTTTTGACGATATGGCAGGAGGCATAGCAGAGTATCCTCCAGAAATAGTAGGTTCAGGGCACAATATTGGTGACAGGTTTTTGGCGATTGCAGAGAATCGACCCCCCTTCTTTTACATGTTTCATTTTAACGATCCAGACCACACCGGACATAAGTATGGTACTGATAGTGCTGATTATCGGCGATCCATCGTGAACTGTGACCAGGTGACGGGGCAAATATTTAAGAAACTTGCTTCATCGAATCCAGCGATAATAGTTACAAGCGATCACGGCATGGGTTGTTATCCTCATCCAACAACAGGAGAACACGTAAAAAACACTCATGGAAATTCACCTTACACTTTCTTGGCGACAAACCTTCCAATCGTCAGCGACGCCTATGAATTCGATGTGACCCCTACAATTTATCATTATTTAGGCATACCCTATCATTGTTTCTCTCCGAGAATACAGGGAGAAAGTCTAATGTTACCTAAAGCACCGAAGGAAGAACTGGCAACACGAGAATTAACTTTAGAAGAGGAAGAAGAACTCTTGGCTTCACACGAATTCGAGGTGTTAGCCCCAGAACCATAAGGCTGCGAGTATGCTTAATCCTATGATTGTTCCAGCTACTGGAACAATCGCAGGTGCTTTTGGTGCAACCGCACCATATTTGGCTACCATAGTTGCGTCTGCTGTGAACTTTCTAACCTTGGTTAGTTCAGTTGTGCCGTCCCCCCAACTCGTGAAGGGATATGAGATGTCTTCCCAAGTTACGCTCTCTGGAACTGTGATTGTGTGAACCGCAGGTGCAGGTGTAACTTCTATTGGTGTAGACGATGGGTAACTGGCGCCATCAACTACGACGGTTCCTGGAACCTTCCATTTTACGCCGGGAATATTTAGGTTAACAGTCAATAGAACCATGTTTTCCTACCACCCATAAATGAGATAGCACTGACTTTCCTTTTAATTGTTTGCTCTCCACAAACTTAATATTATTAAGCCTTAATAATCTCTAACAGGTGAATTCATGAAGAAATGTGCCACCATCAGTTTTGAACCTGACGAACTCGAATGGTTGAAAACTCTGGTTGAGAAGGGCTTGTATAAAAGCGTGTCAGATGCTGTTCGAGCGTGTGTTGATGATGTGCGGCGGAGAAGGAAGATTGAGATTCCCCTGGAGGACTGTGAACAGTGAGTGCGCTTGAGTTAGACATGGTTGTCCTTGAACGCTCAACCAAGAAACTTGCGGGGAAACCAACGAAGTATCGGCTTGTTCTTGAAGATGGAAACAAGAATCGCCTTACGCTCATCAGTGACAACCGAGGAGTCTATGATGGTTTTCTAGAGAATGTGTGGTTTCAAGTGAAAGTCGCAAAAATTCAGTCTGTGTTGGCAACGGGAGAGACAAAAGTAGAGGAATAATGATGCCGAGGATAGATTTGGATCGGTTAATCGTGAGTAAAGGCGTCAGCAAACCCTTGAATGACAAGTTGAATGCTCCATGGATCAAGGTTGATTACTCCATCGAAATGAAGTTCAGTTCTGACAGCAGTGATGAAGATTTGCAGAAGGCTAAGATTCACGCTGAAAAAACCATTGATGCTTGGTTAGGTGAGGAACCGTTGCCTGTCACTAAGCCTATGCCTACAGGATTTGATCCTAACTTACTGATGAAGCATGGGTGGAAGGGTAGAAAGCAAACCGATGGAACTTATGCGAAAGGCAGCACGTCTTTTGGATGGGACTTCCAAGACCAATTCAGTAAAGAAGTCATAGACGTCTTAGAGGCTCATGGTAACAAGATGCAGATAGACCAATACGAATTTGAACTAACTGGAAACATTGTTCAAGCGAGGAAGAAAAAATAATGGGAACTTTAGACGAGCATTGGTGTAGTGTCTGCAGAAAGAAACTCGACAAGCAAGAAGATGTCTACCTTGAATTTGAAGTTGTAGCCGCTAAGAAAAAGAAGAAATTTCCCATAAGCTTAAAAAAGAAAAAGTTGAAGGGCAACATTTGTAGTGAATGTGTAGAAAAGAATCCAGAGTTGAAGAAATCAGTTGAGATTATGATTAAGGCAGGAAACCCCAATTTCACGCCAGCAATCATCTGTATGAATCGTGACACGTGTGCAGATTTCAAATCGCCAGAGAAAAAACAGGGAATTGACTGCTCACACATCTGCGTGATAGGTGACAACCTCTATTGTAACCGCAGTCATGTGGGCAGCCTAAAGATTCCGAGAGAAAAAGCTGAAGTTCAAAGAGAAGAAGCAAGAGTAATGAAATCCATGTTGGAGAAATACATCAAAGACCCAAAAATCAAAGAACTTTTGAATACCGTGCTTTTGGAGAAAGAAACGTTACAGACAATCTATGTTCCACCTTCAGTCGTCGTTGAAGATGAAAAGACAAGCACTTAAGCGGCTTCTTTGGAAACTCGAAGACTTCATGTAAAAAGGGATTTAGGGAAAAAGGGAAATAGGGATTTAGGTTTTGTTTAGAGGGACTTCCCATAGTCCTTCGTATTTGCTGAAGCGTGCACCAAACTCTTTCAGTAACCCATGAACTCGCATCCAGTCTTCTTGTCGCATCCAAACCTTAGTTCTCTTGACAAGACAGAGTGGCTTTCCTTTAGCCTTGTAAAATGTGAAGTAGCGTTCTATGTCTTTTGGTTTCATGATGTCGCTTAGAATAACTTGAACGTCCAAGCAGGTTACAGGAGCAGGGCGTTTCAATTAGGCTTCAACCTCTTTCTCGAAGTCGATAGAACGAAACTGCCGTTCTTTTTCTATTTTGCCAAAGTAAATCTTCTTGCTATTACAGAATCGTGCTCCCGACTCTGTGATAGCATAAAATCTACAACTATTACAGAGAGTCATGCTTCAACCTTTTCTATGTTGAACTTTACGTGTGTTGGCAACCGATATGTTGTTGGTCTACCGCCGACTTTAATGAGCTTCCCCTCTTTCACTAGGCCGCCTAACGTTGGAGCCAAGGAGCTATGTCCGATATTCCATCCATACTCTAAGAGTGCTTGTGACAACTGAGACTCACTCCAACCTGTCTGTAGCCACTTTTTAACTGCACAGAACAGGACTTTTCCAACTATCGTCGTTGTGTTCATGCTGACAATTTCTTCGCCTCTGTCTTGTATGTTGATGGTTAAGTCTTTGTGTTCAAGGTTTATGGTTTCTTTACTTTGAACAAAGCCTACTCCGTTTAGTCGAGTGTAGATCTCTTGAATCTGTGCCTTGAGCCCTGAAACTTCTTCATCAAGTTTTTGTAGGTGTAGAGTGAAGTCGGTTGAAAACTTATCCATTCTACGGCTTTGTGCTTCAACACGTTTCTCTAATTCATCTAACTTGATTAAGTCCAAATCTGCCAATTCCTCCTCTTCTCTTTGTTTACGCATACTTTCTAACATGACCTTTACCGTTTCAGGATCTCTCTTGCCAGTGGCGACTTCTACCCCATAAGATTCATGGATGCCTGCTGGTAGCACGTAGACTTTTTTGACTCCGTTCCCAACAGTTACATAGAAGTGTCCAAGAGGTAAGGTTTGAATTTCTTGTGCAGGTATCTTAACTCCCAAGAGTTGTTTGAGGATTCTTTCTACTTCGTGGGCTTCCATCATCCTACCCATGATCCATGTGCTAACCTGTCGTAATGGCGTCTTGTCAATGCCTCCAATGTCTTGACTGTCAAGCCACAGGTAGTTTTCTATCGCCGCGCCTTTCCTCACGAATTGTTCCGCAACCCATTTTACAGGAGTCATTCTTGACTGTGGCAGGTTCTCCCAAGCCTCGGGAATCACAACGACTACGCTGCTAAAGTGTTCGTAGACGTATTGGATTGTGCTGCCGATAATGAGTTGTTGTGTTTCAAGTTTCATGTCGCTGATGTCCATGACGTTGACGCCTTCCTCTAATTCTACTGAGGTGGCGAAAGTGTGTTGTTCAAGTTCGGGCAATACCAAGTCCAGATAAGCGATGAGTTTACTGTAAACTTCTATGTCCCATTCTCGTCTTGATTCATCACGAAGGCGAACAGCATACTTTCGGACTTCACGTAAGGTTTGTGGGCCCTTAGTGACTTTCATTATAGCGTAGCGCATTCGTGGTTCATATTTAACCTTCTCACCTAAAGCCGTGTTCAACAAGGATTCTACATAGCGCCAATCGACTCGTTCCCGGTAGAAGGCTGGGATGCGGTTGCATGAGGTGAAGCCGGTTTCTCCACGTTTTGTGATGAAGGCTACTGCTTTTACACCGCTACGGACTACGAGGGCTTCAAGGGTTGTTGTTTTACCAGAGAGTTGTGTCATGCCGAAGATGGCTAAGTGATGAGGAAGAATGTAGACTGGTTCACCAGCGCCTACTTCAAAGCCAAGAAGAATACCTTTAGAACTCAATTTTCTTAGTCTCCTCAAGTTGCTTGAGTTTTTCTTTTGCTCGAATTTTCTGCAGTGCTTTCTTACAGGTAGTGCAGTTGTCGTTGCTGTCATCGCTTCCCTCTTCTACTTTACCTTTGTATAGCCATTTTCCACAGAGAGACATGATGCTGTTTTCAGGGAAATAGTGTGCCTTCTTAGAGTTTGATGGCCAGCCCCAACCTTTAGAAACCTTCTCAGTCATTTTTTGTGCCTCACTTCCTTTGTCTTCTTCTTTGCTTCTTCTTGAATCATGTGCCCAAAATACTTGTTCATGGAGTCGAATAGTCTATCACAATATTTGCATCGGCATAGATATTTAGCAGTGCTGGGGGGTTGCTTTTTTCCTTTCTTCTTAAGTTTCTTCATTTGTTCAAGATATTCCGATTTTTGGAATCTCTTAGTTCCCTCTACCTTTGAATGGCATTCTCTGCAAACAGTAACAAGATTTCCAAGATTGTCTCCACCGCCCTTTGAAACTGGAATTATATGGTGGACATGTAGGTTCTCTTTCGCTCCACACAATCGACATGTGAAATCGTCTCGATATAGGGCAAGCCACTTAGCAACATCGGTTGGTTTCTCCTTTTCTAAGAGGTCTGGTGGAAGCAGTGACATTAAAACCACCTTCCTGGTAACTTAACTCTATAGACCCGAGCTCGATCAAGAAGGTCCTTAGCCTCCAGCACCCGCAGTTTAAATCGCTCAAGTCTCCTGTATGCAGCAGTGTAGCTTATACCTATCACTTCAGCTGCCTTGTCTAAATCTCCTTCGCAAGCAACCAGTGTATCTAAGAGTTCCTCTTCTTTTTCAGTCATGCCTTTGACGAGTCTACCTCTACTTACTTTTCTCGGCATCCAGATTCACTCCAAAAATTTGCCTCAAACTGCATTTTAGTTAAATTAATACTGTTTTTTAACGTATTTAAGGTTTTTGATTAGACTAAGTTACGGTTAATCAGTAGAAAAGAAAAACCAGAACCAAACAATCTGGGTAAACCACTACGAAAATGTGACTCTTCAACATACCCAACATGGAGTCAACATAGAGAAAAGGTATTTTTTACTACCAGTCTATTTTTTCTTGAAACGGCAACATACCAAAAATAGAAACTTCCTCCTCTGCCGTAGGACCCACATGAATCCAGAATTCAATGCGTTCTTGACGGCGGTTGCCTACCCATGCTTCCACTTGGATTCGTTCATCACGGTTTCCCATTTCTATCCAAATAGGTTCAGCGTAGCCGTTGATGAGGGTTCTTGTTGGCAGGTAGGTGAAAGCGACGTCGTTGATTGGGATGCGTTCTTCAAAGCGGCGTTCATACCATCTGCCTTTAATCCGTGCTTTTGGAATTATGTATAAGGGCACGGCTGGGTCTAAGTTGCGAACTTCAACTTGTAAAGCAAACTTGGTTCCTGACTTTAGGTAGGGTTCTTCACTGATTCCGCCTGCTGATGTGTAGACAAGTAGAGAGCCTGCTGTTTCAGTGACGACGTAGAAGGAGTCGATGCGAGCGCTCATACTTATCGCCAGCCTAAAATGATTTCTCCGTATCTAGGATGGGTGAAGGGTCTTCGAGAGAAAAGTTTAGTGTTTAATTGATGGTTGCGAAGTTCATTCTCAGTCCATAGGGAAACGTGGTGGTTCTCTCCAACAGGATGAAATTTGCTGGGGGTTGTCAAAATCAAGTGGGGAATATTGTTCAGTTTCCTCAGCAGTTTTTCTCCGTCTTCATGAGGGATGTGTTCAATAACGTCGAAGAGGAAAACAATATCGGTTTTATCGTCTATTTCATAGTTTCTGATGTCAGCGCAGACAACATAATCGTAACCTCGATTAATCGCTGATTCCAGTTTGTAAGCGTGATGGTCAACTCCCTCCAGATAGCGAACATGACTCTTTAATGTTGGTCCCTTTTTACCTGTTCCACAACCTAAGTCTACCCCATAAGCAAAGTATTTTCCACTTAAAATTGCTCCGACTTCCCTATGAATCAACTCGTAGATTTCTCTAAATAACCAAATCCAAAAGGGCACAGGGCGTTCATTTGGCGGATGATGTGGGTCTGGGCAGATTGGGAGCGCAGCTACGGTTAAGACTCCTAATAGGGCAACCACTTGAGCGTCTTTCATTGTTTCAAGTCCTGATAGAGTCTGTAAGCTCCGTAAGTTGCTAAAATGGCGCCTACAACGCCGCCAACGGCGTAGAGTGCAAACAAGATTTGTTCTTTGGTCAATGTTAGTAGCCTAGGTCTGTTTGGAATGGGAGAAACTCTGGTTCTGTCACATATGGACTTGGCATCCGATGGCTAAAGCCTGTGACTGAGACTGGGGGTTGGGGTGGGGGAGGAGGTTTTATCACTTGAGGAAGTATAACTGCACCCTGCGTGCGTGTTAACATTGGTGCTGCGTATAGGAACGAGCCGAAGGCGGTGTCCTTCAATGAATCTTTAGTTCTTGGATTTTTGGTTAGTTTTTCAAGGAGTTTGAGGCCTGTTGGAGCGCCAAGGTAAGTGATGTATTCTCCGTTCATGAGTGCCATTGGATGAGCACGCTTTGACCATTCGCCGAGATTGACGAAATGTGGAATCACTTTGTTTGTTACGGTGTCTATGATTGTTGTGAGGAATGCGCCTGTAACGATTCTCTTATCTTTCGGATCCATTTTAATACCCCATGTCTTGTTGGAATGGTAAGAACTCGCCCCTATGCGTTGTTGGTTGCGGTTGGGTTGCTGCTGCTTTTGCTTGACGAATAATGTTCGTTGTTGGAAAATCGTAGTCAATGTTGAATTGACCTGTTTTTGGCACGTTGTAGGCGAGGTAGCGTGCTACCATGTGGTGTCCTAACATTGAGGCTCCATAGATGGCTGCGCCTTTACCCCTTTCTTTCCATGCTTGTCTTTTCAATAGAGTTCCAAGAGCATATAAGCCAAGGGGTATTCCAGCACCGACAATCCAATCGTCAGCTGGAGAAATCCAGTGATGGGGAGCAGACCAAGGTTTGAAGGGAAAGGTTGCACTCCATTTGTCAGGGTCTGTCCAGTATAAGGCTTCTAAGCTGAGGTCTGTGATTGCTGTTCCAAAAGCACCTACTGTCATGTCCTTTTCTTTTTTATCCATTCGTGTCCTACCACTCTATAAATGATAATTAGAACGATAAGACTTTAAACCTTTCCACTCTATTCTATATTTAAGGGTGGTAGGTTTAGGTTGAGTTATGAAAAGCCATGGTGGGAAAGGCTGCTTCCCTATGGAATTGTGATTGCTGTTGCTGGTGGCGGAGTGTATGCTGTTTATCGTTGGTTGACAGATCCTGCTCGGTATCTTCAGGAGCAGTGGAAGACTGTTTATTCGGGTTACCTCAGCAAGTATCAATCTCTTATAGAGCAGCGTGATGGCGCCTTAACCGAGGATGACTGGAAACTCTTGGAGATTGAGAAGGGTTGGATGGAACAGATTGAAAAGGACATGTATTCGTTGGGTCTGTCAATGGAAAGAGTGCTTCAGTTGATTGCTGTCGCAGCCATAGGCGTAATTGTTGCTTCAGGTGTCGTTACAGTCGCCAAAGAATATGCAAAGAAGCAGATATGGACGAAGAATCCGAACACGAGTTATGGCTACATCAACCTAATCCATGATACTGTAGCGGTTCACTACGCCAACACGGGGTTGGTGACTTTGGCTACTGCCAGCCTAACCAGCGTTGAAACTCGTTACGCAAACTTTGTGTCACCTCAAATGCAAACTGTTGTTTCATACTGGACTAACCTCTTACCGACACTAACGGGATGGACCCTGCTGTATGCAAATTTCATGATTACCTA
>Ga0315314_1000497_pt1 | contig 42911 bp, 36 predicted proteins | sample TDP9_MG_FD_203631 | JGI IMG/M metagenome (GOLD analysis project Ga0315314, IMG submission 203631) | Freshwater sediment microbial communities from Lake Towuti, South Sulawesi, Indonesia - TDP9 | ecosystem: Environmental > Aquatic > Freshwater > Lake > Sediment | place: Indonesia: South Sulawesi... | reverse complement strand
GGAAGCCCTGCATGAACTGGCTGCTGAGCCCGAGCACGTGAAGCACCTGGCCGGCTGGGATTGGATTCACCAAGCATTTGTGGAGTTATCTCGAAATATGGCTTTTCCATAGGCAATTGGTATTAGATTGACTTCGATAAACTCAGTGCAAGCGATACGGGTCTCCGCTGTGCTCCGGGTCTACTCTTCGACTGGCTCAGGACATCGCTCAGCCAACGTTTTCGAGAGAATGAAAAAACCCCTGGAGGCGTGGGGGAAGAAGGGACGATGATCAGTACGCGCAGTACGATGCCCAGTTCGAAGAGCAAGAGCGGGAGGCGCTCTTCATGCCTCCCGCTTTATCTTCAGACGTCTTTCCAGTGGGCGATCTGAGGGATGGGGACCACACTTACATGATCTCCGCACATTGTATCGCAGATGAGCTCAATTAAGCTAAGCGATGCGAAAAAGATAGTGAAGCTGGCTTTAGCCATCGCCCTACTGCTCATCATGGGGGGCCCTTCCGAGCGCTTTGTCCCCCTGGGGCCTCAGCAGCACGTTGAGACCATGAACCCCAAGATGGGGGTTCACACCCGCCTCACCGACGAGGTGGAGGAATGGAAGATCAAACGCACCCTGGAGATGGTGCGGGAGATGGGCACTCCCTGGATCGTGGAGTACTTCCCCTGGGGCTACTACGAGCCCAGAAAGGGGCGCTTCGACTGGACGCATCCCGATATGGTGGTCAACCACGCCCTCCGGCAGGGGCTGACGGTCATCGCCCGCCTGGACTTCGTCCCCCAGTGGGCTAGGCCAGAGGGAACGACCCCCCGCTACCTCGACGAGGATCACTACGACGACTTTGGCGACTTCGTCTACGCCTTTGTGGAGCATTTCAAAGGGCGGGTGAAGCACTTCGTTATATGGAATGAGCCGAACATCAGCTTCGAGTGGGGCTATCGCCCCGTGGACCCGGAGGGCTATACCCGGTTGCTGAAGGTTGCTTACTTGCGGGCCAAGGAGGCGAACCCCGAGGCTTTGATCCTGGCCGCTGGCCTGGCCCCTAACCTAGCGCCAGAGGGGAGCGAGTGGGGCATGAGCGACCTGGAGTACCTTCAGCGCATGTACGATGCCGGCGCTAGCGATTACTTCGACCTGATGACCATCCACGCCTACGGCTGGACATTCCCGCCCGACGATCTGCCTGCTGCAGATAAGATCAACTTCGCCCGCACCGAGCTTATCCGTCAGGTGATGGTTCGCAACGGGGATGGCCATAAGAAGTGCATCGTCACCGAGGCGGGCTGGAACGACCACCCCCGCTGGACAAAGGCGGTGCGGCCTGGAGAGCGGATCGAATACACTATCCGCGCCTATGAGAAGGCCCTTGCGGAATGGGATTGGTGCGAGGCGGTCGCCATCTGGGCCTTTCGCTATCCCCGTCCAGCCCACACCTATCAGGATTACTTCACCTTCGTCGGCGTCGATTTCTTCCCCAGGCCGATCTACTTGGAGGTACAAAGCTATGCTCGAGGGGAAAAATGAAGGAGCTTGAAGGGAAGGAGGCAGGTAGACTTGCAGCCTACATCATCGGCCTCGTCTTAGTCGTCTTGATCGCGGTGGCGTCGCTCCGTTTGCTCGCTGGGCCGAGAGCGCCGGATGAGGCTTGGGAGAGGATCCAGCAAGAGGGAATTATATGGGTTGGGCTGGATGCCAGTTGGCCTCCCTTTGAATACGTTGACGATGATGGCCAGATCGTCGGCTTCGATGTTGACCTGGCGCGGGAGCTGGGGCAGCGCCTGGGCGTCGAGGTCGAGTTCGTCAACATCGGCTTCGACGGCCTCTACGATGCCCTCAAGAGTGGGAAGTGCGATGTCATCATCTCCGCCCTGCCCTATGACCCCATGATGACCAAGGACGTCGCCTATTCCCATTACTACTTCAACGCCGGACAGGTATTGATCGTGCGCAGTGATGAGCGAGGGATCGAGGGTGAGGGCGACCTGAGGGGCAAGAGGGTGGGGGTGGAGTGGGGTTCGGCGGGGGATATGGAAGCCAGGCGCCTCGCAAAGAGGATCGAGGGGATGGAGCTTGTGCTCTATCGCACCCCCGAGGAGGCGCTGCGGGCATTGAAGGATGGCGAGGTAGAGGCCGCCATCGCCGATGCCGTCTCCACCTACAGCTTCATCAAGGCTGAGGGAGAGATGAAAATCGTCGGCGAGCCCTTGACCGACGAGCCCTACGTCATCGCCGTGCGGCCTGAGAGCCAAGTGCTGCTCCAGGCCATCAACGAGGCCCTGGTCGAGATTAAAGAAGGTGGCACCCTCGCCCGGCTGCGGGAGAGGTGGCTCTGAAGCTTTTTGACATCGCCTTTATCATGGGCTATAATTGATTGTGTGGGCCTCACTTGTCATTGCCAACACATTCGAAGAGATCAAGGCCATAACAGGAGCAGTTCTGGAGAGGGCATTTTGGGGGAAAGCTGTAGGCTGACGCACTATTCGTGGCAATGGCATTGCCATCGAAGCCGACCACTGGCATTATCAGCATTAGATGGGGTGTTCTAGGAGGGTAAACATGTCCACTATAACCGTAACTAAGGAGGCTATCCAGCGGGTCCTGGATGAGCTTCCTGAGGAAAGCCTTGCAAAGGTTTGGAGGTTCTTGGATTATCTGAGATTCAAGGCCCAGGCTGCTCGACAGGGGCAAATCGTTGGCCTAGGCGGGCTGCTGGAGGGATATAGTTTCAGTGAGGGAGAGATCGCCGAAGCACGCCGCGAGATGTGGGGCCAATCATCTCAGGGTTTCACAGGAGCGAAAAGATGACCTGGAAGAGTCACGACGTCAAAGACCTCTCCCTGGCCGCCAGGGGCGAAGTTGTTGGCAGGACGGAGGGTAGATGAGGCCAAGGCCCAAGAGGCACTGGACCGGCTGTGGGAGGTGGTGGCTGGGTAGGGATGAAAGCGCGGAGTGCAGGCGCAAGCCTGCGGACTTGCGTTCGCACTCCCTCTGCGCGGTAGCAGGTTGGGTTGTGCTTTAGCGCAAATGAGGCCAGGAGGTAAGCGATGCAACAATTGGTCTTAGAAGCTCAAGCTGATTTAGGAGTCCTAAGCAAAGCGGTGAGGCGAGCTATCGGTGAGCGCATTCGCGATTTAGATGCGACCCTTCGGCTCCTGCGGCAGTCGCTGCGCGAATACGAGCTGAGGCATAACATGCTCAGCGACCGTTTCTATCAGAAATACCTGAGCGGGGACGAATTGCCTGACACCAACGAGTTCCAGATGTGGGCCGGTGAATACGAAATGTACCAGGAACTAACCAAGGAGCGCGATCTGCTAGCCGGAGTACAGGTGTGTCCTTCGAAGAATACCTCAGGCAATTAGAAGCCGCTATCCCACCTTCCCCACACATTCGCCTCCTGAGAATCGAGAGCCGCTGCTTCTCAAATGTGCATGGCCGGGTTAAGGTGATCATTGCTTTTGATGATGGTAGCGAGTTACATCTAGCCCAGGTCGTCAGTTTGGAAAAGGCCGATCCGGTTGGCAAATACGGCTACCACTATCAGGACGGGGAAGGCAATCTGGTCTTTCGTTACGACAACAAGCCACACTTTCGAGACCTCCCAACCTACCCGGACCACAAACACATGCCCGATGGGGTGGGCCCTGCCTACCGTCCTGGGATACAGGATGTGGTGGCCGAGGCATTGGCATATGTAGCGAGTCAAAATCACAAGCAAGAAGCAACCTCCGACTGAGGTGACTTATGCGACGGGGTGATGGGCACTGAAGCGCGAGCTATGTTAAGGAGGGGGAAAGGATAACTTGCCATTCGTTGTTCAAGCCCGTCTGAGCATTAGCCTTTGAAGAAGGGAGGAGAGTCGCACATGATTCGCGGCAAAGGCAAATCCCTGCTGTGGCTCGGCGTGTTGACCTCGCTCCTGGCCCCATTGGCCTTCCAGGCGACCCCCGCCGTGGCCGATGGGTGGGTGATCGAATGCGTGGACTGCCCCAAACTGCTCAGTAATATGACCGACCGCAGCCTGCGGCTGGACGCTTCCGGCTGGCACGCTGAGACTGTGGACAGCGAGGGGGATGTTGGCCAGTACACCTCCCTGGGCCTGGATGGGAACGGGTATCCGCACATCAGCTACTGCGATTGGAGCAACCGCTACTTGAAGTACGCCTACCAGGACGCTTCCGGCTGGCACATCCAAACTGTGGACAGCGAGGGATACGTTGGCTCCTACACCTCCCCTGGCCCTGGATAGGGGTGGATATCCGCACATCAGCTACCGCGATAGCACCAACGACGACCTGAAGTACGCCTACCAGGATGCCTCCGGCTGGCAGATCGAGACCGTAGACAGCCGGGGGGATGTCGGCTGGTACACCTCTCTGGCCTTGGATGGGGGCGGGTATCCGCACATCAGCTACCACGACTGGGACAATGACAATCTGAAGTACGCCTACCAGGACGCCTCCGGCTGGCACATTGAGACCGTGGACAGCAAGAAAGGGAAGGTCGGCTGGTACACCTCTCTGGCCTTGGATGAGGGTGGGTATGCGCACATCAGCTACTATTACTGTGGGAATGCATTCCCCTGCAATGTCGGCGACCTGAAGTACGCGTATCAGAATGACTCCGGCTGGCACATCGAGACCGTGGATAGCAAGGCGAATGTCGGCAGCTTCACCTCCCTGGCCCTGGATAGAAACGGGTATCCGCACATCAGCTATTACGACTGGGGCAACGGCGACCTGAAGTACGCCTATCAGGACGCCTCTGGCTGGCACGTCGAGACGGTGGACAGCGTGGGGGATGTCGGCAGCTGCACTTCCTTGGCCCTGGATGGGAGCGGGTATCCGCACATCAGCTTCTACGACTCCACCAACGACGATCTGAAGTACGCTTACCAGAACGCTTCCGGCTGGCACATTGAGGCGGTGGACAGCGAGGGGAATGTCGGCTCGTCCACCTCCCTGGTCCTGGATGGGGACGGGTATCCGCACATCAGCTACTATGACTCCACCAACGGCAACTTGAAGTACGCCTACTACCTGCCCCCCAATCAAATCTACCTACCCATTATACTCAAGGAGTAACTAAATGACTGGTAAAAACTACGACATAAAGGACGTATCCCTGGCCGCCAAGGGCGGAGAGAGGGTGGAATGGGCGGAGAGGGAGATGCCCGTGCTGCTCAGGCTCATCAGGGAGAGGTTCGGGAAAGAGAAGCCTCTCGAAGGGGTGAGGCTCTCCGGCTGCCTCCATATCACCTCGGAGACGGCCAACCTGGCCCGAACCCTGGTGGCCGGAGGGGCCGACCTGGTGCTCTGCGCCTCCAACCCCCTCTCCACCCAGGACGAGGTCGCCGCCTGGCTGGTGGCTGAGCTGGGCGTGCCCGTCTTCGCCCGCCGCGGCGAGGACAAGGAAACCTACTACCGCCACATCCAGGCCGCCCTGGACCATCGGCCCCAGATCACCCTCGACGATGGGGCCGACCTCGTCTCCACATTGCACAAGGAGCGCACTGAGCTCCTCGAGGACGTCATCGGGGGGACGGAGGAGACGACCACCGGCGTCATCCGCCTGCGGGCCATGGCCGCCCAAGGCGCCTTGCGCTACCCCATCATTGCCGTCAACGACGCCCGCACCAAGTACCTCTTCGACAACCGCTACGGCACTGGCCAGTCAACGATTGACGGCATCGTGCGGGCCACCAATGTCCTCCTGGCGGGCAAGAACTTTGTCGTCGCCGGCTACGGCTGGTGCTCCCGTGGCATCGCCATGCGGGCCCGCGGCATGGGGGCCAAGGTCATCGTCACCGAGGTGGCCCCCCTGCGGGCGCTGGAGGCGGCCATGGACGGCTTCGAGGTGATGCCCATGCTGGAGGCCGCGAAAATCGGCGACATCTTCGTCACCTCCACCGGCGACGTCAACGTCATTGACCGGCAGCACTTCGAGGCCATGAAGGACGGGGCCATCCTCGCCAACTCCGGCCACTTCAACGTGGAGATAAACATCGAGGCCTTAGAGGAGATGGCCATGGAGAAGCGCCGCGCGCGGGATAACGTTGACCAGTACGTCCTCCCCGACGGGCGGCGGCTCAACCTCCTGGCCGAGGGGAGGCTGGTCAACCTGGCCGCCGCCGAGGGGCACCCCAGCGCAGTGATGGACATGAGCTTCGCCAACCAGGCCCTCAGCATCGAGTACCTGGTGAAGCAAGGCGATGGGCTGGAGAAGAGGGTCTACCCTGTCCCCGAGGAGCTGGACCGGGAGATAGCCCGCCTTAAACTCAAAGCCATGGGCATCGAGATAGACGCCCTGACGCCGGAACAGGAGAGGTATCTGAGGTCGTGGGAGGCTGGGACATAGGTGACAAGTTGTCTCGCCTTACCAGTGCCCAAAGCAGTGATGAGGCAAGGGGGCGAGACAACTTGTCAGGAGGAGCGCCTTGAAAGCGCTGATCACGGGCATCGCCGGCTTCGCCGGCAGCCACCTGGCCGAATACCTGCTCGCTCACACCGAGTTGGAGGTCTCCGGCATCATCCACAGAAGGGACGAAAACATCGCCCACCTGCAGGATAGGCTCGCCCTCCTTCGGGGTGACCTCCGCGATGCCGACTCGGTGCGCAGCATCCTGGCGCAGGTGAGCCCCGATTACGTCTTCCACCTGGCGGCTCAGGCCTTCGTCCCCCCTTCCTGGCGCGACCCCTGGGGAACCCTGGAGAACAACATCCGCCCCACACTCAACATCCTTGAGGCGGTGGTAGCGCTGGGGATCAAGCCGAAGATACTGATCGTCGGCTCGGCCGATGAGTACGGCCTAGTGAGGGAGGATGAGTTGCCTATCAGCGAGGATGCCCCTTTGCGCCCTTATAGCCCCTATGCCGTGAGTAAGATCGCCCAGGACATGTTAGGCTATCAGTACCATGTTAGCCACAAATTGCCCATCGTCAGGGTGCGCCCCTTTAATCATATCGGCCCCCGTCAGAGCGAGGCCTTCGTCGCTGCAGACTTCGCCAAGCAGATCGCTGAGGCTGAGCGGGGACTGAGGCAGCCTGTCATCAAGGTGGGTAACCTGGAGGCAAAGCGCGACTTCAGCGACGTGCGCGACATCGTGCGGGGGTATCACTTGACTCTAACCCACGGCGAGCTCGGCGAGGTCTACAATCTAGGGGCGGAGCAGGCCTTCAGCATTCGAGAATTGCTGGATAGGCTGCTAGGGATGAGCGCTATTCCCTTGGAGGTCGAGCAGGACCCTGCACGCCTGCGCCCCTCAGACGTGCCGATCGTGGTCAGCGATTGCACGAAAATCAGAAAGCAGACGGGGTGGCGACCGCAGATCCCCATCGAACAAAGCCTGCGCGCCGTGTTAGAGTATTGGCGAAAGAGAGTGGCAAGTACCCACGTTAAGGAGGTAGATTGAATGCCTAAGGCTCTGATCACCGGCATCACCGGGCAGGACGGGAGCTATCTGGCCGAGTTCCTGCTGGGAAAAGGCTATGAGGTTATCGGCATGGTGCGCCGAACCAGCACCACCAACTTTGACCGCATCAGACACATCCGGGATAAGCTCACGCTAGTGCCAGGCGACCTCCTGGACCAGGTTTCCCTCATCGCCATCCTGCAGGAGCACCGCCCTGACGAGGTCTATAACCTGGCGGCCCAGAGCTTCGTTCCCACCTCCTGGAGCCAGCCCGTCTTCACCGGCGAGGTGACCGCTTTGGGCGTGACCCGCATTCTGGACGCCATCCGCATCGTGGACCCAACGATCAAGTTCTACCAAGCTTCGAGCAGCGAGATGTTCGGCAAGGTGCGGGAGAGCCCCCAGAACGAGGACACACCTTTCTATCCCCGCAGCCCCTACGGGGTAGCCAAGGTCTACGGCCACTGGATCACGGTCAACTACCGGGAGAGCTATGGGCTTTTTGCCTGCTCGGGCATTCTCTTCAACCACGGGTCGCCGCGAAGGGGCCTGGAGTTTGTGGAGCGGAAGGTGGCTCACGGGGCGGCCACGATCAAATTGGGGCTAGCCAACGAACTCAGGTTGGGCAACCTGGATGCCAAGCGCGACTGGGGCTACGCTGGCGACTACGTGAAGGCCATGTGGCTGATGCTGCAGCAGGAGGAACCCGACGACTATGTGGTGGCCACGGGAGTGCCCCACTCGGTGCGGGAGCTCTGCGACCTGGCTTTCGGCCATCTGGGGCTGGACTGGCGGGACCATGTGGTGGTAGACCCCAAGCTCTTGCGCCCCGCCGACGTGGACTTCCTGGTGGGCGATGCCACCAAAGCGCGGGAGAAGCTGGGTTGGGAGCCCACCGTCACCTTTGAGGGGCTCATAAAGATGATGGTGGATGCCGATTTGGAGCAGTTGAGATGGGAAGCGAAATGAAGATCAAATTCGGAACCGATGGCTGGCGAGGGACCATCGCCGAGAACTTCACCTTCGACAATGTGCGGAGGTGCGCCCAAGGGTTTGCCCGCTACCTCCTCGACCGAGGGGAGGCAGCGGACGGCGTGGTGGTGGGCCACGACCGCCGCTTCGCCTCGGAGCATTTTGCCGCTGCCGCGAGCGAGGTGATGGCTGCCCACGATATCCACGTCCACCTCACCGACGGGGCCACGCCCACCCCCATCATCAGCTACAGCGTGGTGGCGCTGGGGGCGGCGGGGGCGGTCAACATCACCGCCAGCCACAACCCGCCCACCGACAATGGTTTCAAGGTGCGGGATCGCTATGGGGCCGCCGTTGACCCCCAGGGCCTCAAGGAGATCGAGGCCCGCGTCCCGCCCATCGAAGAGGTGAAGCGTGTCCCCTTGGAGGAGGCCATCGAACGCGGCCTGGTGGAGCGCTTCGACCCCGCTCCTGTCTACATCGAGCACCTCAAGGAACTGATTGACGTGGAGCCCATAAGGCAGGCGGGGCTGCTGGTCGTCCACGACGCCATGTGGGGGAACGGCGCCGGATGGCTGGAGCGCATCCTGGGGGGCGATAGGACAGGCGTCGTCGGCATCCGCCAGGAGCGTAATCCCCTCTTCCCCGGCATGATCCGCCCCGAGCCCATCCCGCCCAACATCGAGGCCTGCGAGGAGAAGGTCATGGAGTTGGGCGCAGACGTGGGCATCGTCAACGACGGCGACGCCGACCGGATAGGCATCATTGACGAGGGGGGTTGTTTTGTAAACCAGCTTCAGGTTTATGGCTTGTTGGCGTTGTATCTTTTAGAGGTGCGAGGCTGGCGAGGCCCTATTGTCAAGACCCTCTCCACCACCTCCATGTTGGATAGGCTGGGGGAGATCTACGGCGTCCCCGTCTACCACACCGGGGTGGGCTTCAAATACGTGGCCCCCAAGATGCTGGAGGTGGATGCCATCGTGGGCGGGGAGGAGAGCGGCGGTTATGCCTTCCGAGGAAACATCCCTGAACGCGACGGGATACTTGCTCCCCTCTTCTTCCTCGACTTCATGGTGCGGACCGGGAGGAAACCATCAGAGCTTTTAGAGCATCTCTACGAGGTGGTGGGTGCCCGCTATTACTACGACCGGGTTGACCGATACTTCCCTCTCGAAGAGGGGGAGGCTGTGCGGCGGCGCGTCGGGGAGGCGAAGCCGACCCTCCTCGCTGGCCTGAGAGTGACGGGCCTCGACACCACCGATGGCTACAAGTACAACCTCGAGGATGGCGGCTGGCTTCTCATCCGCTTCTCCGGCACTGAGCTCGGCCTCATCCGCGTCTACTGTGAGACCACCCACGAGGACAAGGTGGGGGCGCTTCTGGAGGAGGGGATGAAGCTGGCGGGTCTGGCAACGGATTTGTGACGGATGGAATTGATTGACACTCATGCCCACCTCGATTTCCCCCAATTCAACGGCGACCGGGAGGAGGCGATCGAGCGGGCCCTGGCCGCCGGGGTGGGAATCATCATAAACGTCGGGGCCGATCTGGCCTCCAGCCGAGCGGCCATCGCCCTGGCGGAGGCACATCCCCAAGTCTACGCTGCTGTTGGCATCCACCCCCATGATGCCAAGACGCTGACCGATGAGGTGTTGGAGGAGCTGCGGGAGCTGGCTCATCATCCCAAAGTCGTCGCCATCGGTGAGATCGGGCTGGATTTCTACCGCGATCTCTCGCCGCGGGATGAGCAACGGCGAGCCTTTGAAGGGCAGTTGGCCCTGGCGAGTCAAGTAGGGAAGCCGGTTATCATCCACGACCGCCAAGCCCACGACGAGGTTACGAACATTCTGCGCCGCTGGGCCGAGGGTGGCCATCAGCCATCGGCCACCAGCCATAAGCCAGCGGGGGTGATGCACTGCTTCTCAGGCGACCTGAAGATGGCGCAAAGATGCATGGATATGGGCTTCTACATCTCCATCGCAGGCCCGGTGACCTTCAAGAACGCCCGCCATCTGCCGGAGATCGTCCACCAGTTGCCGCTGGAGAGGCTGCTTGTGGAGACCGACTGCCCATACCTCGCGCCGCATCCCCATCGCGGGAGGCGCAACGAGCCGGCTTACGTGAGGCTGATAGCCCAGAAGGTGGCTGAGATAAAAGAGGTGCCTCTAGAGATGGTAGCTCGCGTCACCGCCGATAATGCCCGTGAGCTCTTCGGGCTGAGAAGCGCTTGAGGCGGTGATGAACCTACTCCCGCTTAAAGGTAGAAACGGCTAGAAGCCGATGCGGGAGTAGGTTCATCAGGTGAGTGAAGATGCTAGACCTGTCCATCATCATCGTCAGTTGGAACGTGCGGGAGCTGTTGAGGCGATGCCTGCAATCCATAATTTCAAATCCCAAATCCCAATGGCTCACTGAGATCATCGTCGTTGACAACGCCTCGACCGACGGGAGCGCGGCTATGGTGAGGGATGGCTTTCCCCAGGTCCAGTTGCTGGTGAATGACGAGAACCTGGGCTTCACTATAGCCAACAACCAGGCCATCGCCCGAAGCCGGGGGCGATACGTGCTCTTGTTGAATCCTGACACCGAGGTCCTCGGCGATGCCTTGGCCACGATGGTCGGCTACATGGATGCCCATCCGGAGGTGGGAGCCCTCGGCCCCCAGCTCTTGAACCCTGACGGCAGCGTCCAGCCCTCGCGGCGTCGCTTCCCCACCATGGCCACTGCCTTCCTGGAGAGCACTATTTTGCAGCAGTGGTTCCCTGACAACTGTGTCCTCAGGCGTTACTACGTGCTCGATCAGCCAGACGACCGAACACAGGAGGTGGATTGGGTTGTAGGTGCCGCTTTGCTGGTGAGGAGGGAGGCCATCGAGCAGGTGGGGCCCCTGGACGAGGGCTTCTTCATGTACTCCGAGGAACTGGATTGGTGCCGCCGTATCAAGGCGCAGGGATGGAAGGTGGTCTACCTGCCCACAGCCAAGATGATACACCATGGGGCGCAATCGAGCGAACAGGTTAAGCCCTTTCAGCACATCCAATTTCAGCGCAGCAAGGTGCGCTATTTTCGCAAGCACCACGGCGCTTGGAAGGCCGAGGCCCTGCGCCTCTTCCTCCTCGCCACCTACGTCTATCAGCTCTTGGAGGAAGCCTTCAAGTGGCTGGTGGGACACAAAAGGCCGCTTCGGGCGAGCAGGGTGAAGGCATGTTGGCAGGTGCTGAGGTCGGGCTTGGTTTAGAAGGAGAAAAACTATAAGATGTCTGAACAATCCATCTTCGTCGCTCGAGAAAGGGAATTGGCCGTTTTGAACGCCGCACTCGACCGCGCGCTGGCTGGGCAGGGCGGTGTGATCTTCGTGGCTGGGGAAAAGGGCACAGGCAAGACACGGCTGGCAGAGGAGTTCATTGCCGGAGCCTTCGTGCATGCGGAGAACATCATCGCCGCGAAGGGTGCTGGCAACCTGGCCGCCAGAGAAAGCGAGCCATTCCTGCCCTTCCGGGGCGTAATGGAAATGCTGGCGAGCGAAGCCGAGGGCGGCAAGCGCAAAGACGAGAAACCCCTCCGGGTCCGAGCCCTTTTCCCCGAAGCGCGCGTGCGCGAAAACGACCTGCACCGCGAGCGCTTGAGAAAAATCGGCAAGACGCTCAAATGGGTGCTGGCCGAGTCTGCCCAGGAACTGGCCTCCGCCTGGCTGCCCGGGCTGGGCATCGGCAGAGGCTTGCTGGATCGCCTGGCTGGCGAACGCGTTGCCGTCACTCCTCAGGACTGGCGGGAGCGTGTCTTTTCCCAGTACCCGGCGGCCATCGCCCGGTTGGCCGACGCCTTCCCGCTGATTCTATTCCTCGACGACTTTCATTGGGCCGACAACTCATCGCGCGGCATGCTCTATCACCTGGCCGAGATAGCGACGCGGCATCGCCTACTCATCCTCGTCACTTGGCGGCCGCACGATCCGGAGGCACCTTCTCTGCTTTCGCTTCTGCAAGAACTGGAAACGCATCGTTGGGCTATTTCCCTTTCGCTCGACCTGCTGGACATTGTCCCGGAACATGTGGCGCGGATGACCGAATTCGTCAACCAGTTCATTGACCGAAACTATGTCCCCAACGCGCTCGACGAAAATTTCCGCGCCCGGCTGGTGGAGCGGACGGAAGGCCACGCGCTGATCGTGGAAGAAACGCTGCGGCAATTCAGGCTAGATGGCATGCTCCGGCAGGACAGCCGTGGCCAATGGGTTTTAGCCGGCGAGCCCGATTGGAAACGCCTGCCGCGCACGGTGGAGAGTATGGTGAAACTCCGGCTGCAGGGGCTATCCGATGAGGAGTTGCGCCTGCTGCGTGCGGCTGCAGTGGAGGGGGCCTGGGGTGAGGAGTTCGCAGCGCAAGTCGTCGCCCGTGTCCTCGGCCTGGAGGTGCGCCAAGTGCGTGAGCGGCTGGACGGGGAACTGGGCCGGCGCCGGGAACTCGTGATCCCTTCGCGCTCGGTGCGTGTTGAAGAAACCGGGCAACCGCTCGACTGGTATCGGTTGCGCCACCGGGCCTTTCAGGAGCACCTTTACGCTTTGCTTTCGCCGGGCGAGCGGCGCCACCTGCACGCCGAAGTGACGCTGGCCCTGCGCGAATTGCTGGGCGAGGCGTGGCAAGGCGTTCCCGACCTGTTGGCCTACCACGCCGGGCGGGGCGAGCGCTGGCCCGAACTGGCCGAAGCCTGCCTATATCTAGCCCGCCGCCAGCGAGGTGAATACGACGCGCCCACCGCGGTGCAGACGGCGCACGAAGGTCTCGCCGCGCTGGACAAGGTCCGTGACAGCGCCGACCGCCGCCAACTCCGTGCTGACCTCGAACACGAACTGGGACTAGCTCTGTATTACAATGATCGCTACGCCGAGGCAAGGCCTCACCATGAACGCGCCCAGAGTCTCTACCGGGAGATCAAAGACCGGCTGGGCGAGGCCAACACGATCCTGGCGCTGGGCGACGTGCACCGCATGCTGGACGAATATCCCCAGGCGAGGGGGCGCTACGAGGAGGCGCTGCCCATCTACCGGGAGATCAAGGACCGGCTGGGCGAGGCCCACACGATCAAGGCGCTGGGCGACGTGCACATGGCCCTGGCCGAATACCCCCAGGCGAGGGGGCGCTACGAGGAGGCGCTGCCCATCTACCGGGAGATCAAGGACCGGCTGGGCGAGGCCAACACGCTGACGGCATTCGGCAGTTTGAGCCTCGCTGAGGAAAACTACGCCGCAGCCCGAGATTGGTTTGAGCAGGCGTCGGGAATTTACTGTGCGATAGGTGAGCGGCATTGGCGGACCTACGTCGCACCGCATCTGGCTCGGGCGTTGCTTGCGCTGGATGATGTCGAGACGGCGGCACAGGTTTTGGAACAGGGTGCAGAACTGGCGCGCGCCATCGAGGGCCAGCCCAACCTCGCTACTATCCTGTGGTTGCTTGCTCAGCTTCGCGAAGCGCTAAAAGACTTCTCCGCTGCCCTCGCCTGCTACAACGAACTCCTGACCCTCTCCCCCGATGATCCCGATCTTCTCCACCGCCGCGCCAGCGTCCTCTTTGAATTGAAGGACTATTTTAGCGCTCTGGCAGACTACCACCGCCTGCTCGAACTGGACGCCAACGACGCCTGGGCGCACAACGGCGTTGCTAATGTGCGGGAGAAAGAGGGAGATTTGGAGGGGGCTCTCGCCGCCTATTTGCAGGCCATCGCCGCCAAGCCTGAAGAAGCCGCGTTCGTGCGCAACCGGGCCAGCACGCTTATCGCCCTCGGCCGGCTGGACGAGGCCCGCACCGACTGCGAAACGGCCTCCCGGCTGGCGCCTGATCACCTGTACACCCACGGGCGTTGGGGCGACCTGCACCTTGCATGCGGCGAATGGGCCGAGGCCGAAGCCCGCTACCGGACCGCGCTCGCCCAAGACGACTCGCCCGGCTGGCGGTTTGACTTGGCCGTTGCGCTGTGGGGCCTTGGACGAATGGACGAGAGCTGGGCCGAATTCGACGCAGCACTTGCAAAGGCTGACGCGGGCACACGCGCCGAGGCCGCCCGCGACTATCGTCGGCTGCTGGCCTGCCATCCAACCCTGTCTTGTTTAGCCGAAGCGATGGAGCGGCTCACGGGCATTTAACGATTGCTTCCCAAACGCGCAGCACGGACAGTCGCGCCCTAACCCGTTTATCCGTTGCCAACTCTAAGTTGTAGTGGTGCGCTGGCAAGCGGCGAAGGCCCTAGGGAAAATCGGCGATGTGTGGGCCGTCGAGCCCCTCATCCGAGCCCTGCGCGATCCGGACTGGGGCGTGCGCGAGAAGGTGGCCGTGGCCCTGGGTAGCATCGGCGACGCGCGGGCGCTGCCGGCGCTGAGTCGGTTGTTGGGGGATAGGGACAGCGTGGTGAGGGCAGCGGGGGAGGCGGCGGAGAGTATTCGTCAACGAATAGCTAACGAATAAGCGAATGCCCTTGCTTACTATTCGTTTATTCGTTCGTTGACGGATCCTCATGGTGCAAAGTCGCAATTGTGAGTTTGGGAAACTGCGGTAGGAGTGATAAGGGTTTGTTTACTGGCTGGCGAGTCTCCGCCGTGCAAAAAAGAGCAGGCATCAACAGAGCGGTAAAGCAGCCATGATGGGCAACAGCTCAACACACCGTTTCGTAGATCTCTTCGGCAATGAAGTCATCCTCACCGCTGAGGTCAAGAGGGTGATCTTCGCCAAGCACCCAGAGGTGAGTCGCGTCTTCGACAAGGTGGCCGATACCTTGGCCTCGCCAGATGCAGTGAAGAGGAGCTCTACCGATGTAAGGGTTAGATTATATTACCGTTTCTATCAAGATGTGTTTGACGGTAAGTTCATAGTAATAGTGGTCAAGAGAGTTGACTACAGGGGTTTTGTTTCCACGATCTATATCACGGACAAAATGAAGGCAGGTGAGATGATATGGCAGAAATAACCAATCTTTTCTACGACCGCGAGGGCGATGTGCTCTACCTCTCGGTAGGAGAGCCTCAGGAAGCTATCTCCAAGGAAATTGGAGAAGACATCCTCCTGCGGATCAACCCTACCACAGGCAAGGTTGTTGGCATTACGGTGCTCAATTTCGTCAGCCGGTTCAGTGACCTAGATAAGCAACAAGAATTGCCTGTCTATGCTGAATTTCGGGCTGTGGAAGGGACGCTAGCCTAGCTCGCTTCCCTAGGCGAGAAGGAACATGCGAGTCTGTCTGGTCACCGGTGAGTTCCCGCCCATGCACGGGGGGGTGGGGGATTTTACCAAGGAGTTGGGGAGAGCGCTGGCCGAGATGGGAATCGAGGTCAGCGTTATCACCTCAGCTAGAGCCACGACGCAGGATGCAGGAAATGTGCATCGTGCATCCTGCACCGTGCATCCCGTTATCGAGAAGTGGGATTGGGGCTCTTGGCGATGCATCATCGGGCTGCTGGGCGAGATCCGCCCCGACATCGTCAACATCCAGTACCAGGCCGCCGCCTACGGCATGCACCCGGCCATCAACCTTCTGCCCCTGCGGCTGCGGATGAGCCGACATCCGTTTATCCGTTTCGCCCATCCGTTGACCACCTTCCACGACCTGAGGGTGCCCTATCTCTTCCCCAAGGCGGGCAGGGTCCGCTGGTGGGCCATCCTTGCCCTGGCGCGATGGAGCGATGCGGCCATCGTCACCAACGCCGAGGATTGGGCCACGCTCTCCTCATATCCCTTCATCCGCTCCCTGTCCATCGTCCCCATCGGGAGCAACATCTCGGCTAACCCGCCGGCGGGCTTCCATCGAGGCAAGTGGCGGAAACGATGGGATGTGAGCGACGATGAGACACTGCTCTCCTACTTCGGCTTCCTCAGCGAGAGCAAGGGGGGCGAGGCCCTCATTCGAGCCTTGCACAGGCTAGTGCAAGATGGGCATAAGGTGAGACTCCTGATGGTCGGCGGGCAGGTGGGCAGCAGCGACCCGACCAACGTACTCTATCTTCAAAGGCTGAAAAGGCTGATTGAGGAACTCGACTTACGAGATCGCGTCCTCTGGACCGGCTACACCCCCCAGGCGGAGGTCTCAGCTAACCTCCTGGCATCAGACATCTGTGTTCTGCCCTATCGCGATGGGGCCTCCTTCCGCCGGGGAAGCTTCATGGCCGCCCTGGCCCATGGGCTGCCCATCGTCAGCACCCAGCCCAAGGTCGAGCTGCCTGAGCTAGAAGATGGCAGGAACATCGCCCTCGTCCCCCCTGACGCCCCCGATGCCCTGGCCGATAGGATCGGGGAGTTGGCCGCTTCGCCTGAGTTCCGTCGCCAGTTGGGCGAGGGAGCCAAGGCCCTGGCGGAGACCTTCAGTTGGGGCAGCATCGCGGAAAGGACCTTGAAGGTTTATGAGGAGGTGCTCTCTCCGTGAATTCCAGGTCAGGAAAGGCGATGGCGATCGTGATCCTGGCGGCCTGCTTGCGTCTGGGGCGGTTGGATCTGGTGGAGTTTAAGCTGGACGAAGCCAAACACTGCAAAGCGGCCCTCGATCTCCTCCAGGGCCACCTGCCGATGGTCGGCTCCATCTCATCGTTGGGCATGGCCAAGCCTCCTCTGATGACCTATCTGATGGCCATCCCCTTTTCCATATCGAAGGACCCCGTCCTCGCCACTGGCTTCGTAGCCTTGCTCAATGTTGGAGCGGTGATAGGCTGCTATCTCCTTGCTAGAAGGCACTTCGGCGAGAGGGTCGGCCTTATCTCATCCCTGCTCTTCGCCGTCAGCCCTTGGGCGGTCGTCTACTCCCGGAAGATCTTCACCGCCGACCTTCTGCCCCCCTTCACGGTCTTGTTCTTCGGGGCGCTCTTTGCCGCCATAATCAGGCGCAAAGGCCATTGGCTCATTCTGGCCTTCTTCTGGCTGGCCTGCCTGATTCAGATCAACCCGGTAGCCATATCTTACGTTCCGCTTTTGATTATGCTTCTCGTCATCTACCGATCCAGGGTAAAGCCGCTGTCTCTGTTAGGCGGCCTCTTGGTTTTCACCATGATGTTCGTGCCGTATATTTACTATGACATTATCCACGGCATGGCCAACTTGAAGACCATGCTGCAAGTCTCGGGGGCGGCCGCCGAGTTGGACTTAGACTCAGTCAAATACGCCGTACAACTGATATCCGGCTACGGCTACCACTCCCTTGCCGGCGGGTCTTTCGAGAGCTTCCTCTCTCAAAGGATCGGCCTCGCTTGGCTGGACGCCCTTGAGACAGTGCTGTTTTTCGGGGGGTTGGTCTACCTCATCTGGCAGGTCGCCAGGGGATGGCGCCTCAAGCACGACACCGCCGCATGCTCGATCCTGCTGCTGTGGTTTTTGACACCGGTATTGGCCACCGCCAGGCACTCGATCCCTCTGTATCCTCACTATTTCACCATTCTGTATCCGGTGCAGTTTATCATCGTCGCCCTTTTCGTCGAGAAAATGCTGGAATGGGGCGCATCGCTCCAAAGCCATCTATACCTCTCACGCCTGGACACCGCCCTGCTGTGGGCCTCGATCTTCGCCATAGCCCTCTGGCAGACATATCTATCCTCCTTTTTCCTCTTCCACTTTGTCGGTCGCAATGACACGACCGGAGGCTACGGCATTCCCTTGAGGTATCACCTCGAGGTGGTCGAAAGGGCCAGGCGCCTCAGCGACCTCATCGGGAATCAGCAGGTGATGGTGCTGGCGGAAGGCGATACGCCGTCGTGGTCGGAATTCCCGGCCATCTTCGACCTCCTCGCTCGGCCGGATTTAGCGCCAAAATACATTGATTACCGACAAGCGTTGGTCTTTCCCCAAACGTTTGATCAGGATGCGCTCTATATCGTTGCCCCCGGCGATAATCGAGCTGCGCCTTTCCTGAGCCGCTATACCGAAGAGTTCGCCGACGAAAGGATCATCTTGCCTGGCCAGCAGGCGGCCTTCAGGTTTTATCGCTTCAGGGCCGGATCCCTGGGCTCGCTCAAGGCATCGCTTGCCCGCGAGGGGATGCCCGTTGCTTTGGGAAATGGCGTGGAAATCCTAGGCTACGATGTGGATGGAAGGGTCGACCCAGGCGACACCCTCCACCTTGTCCTCTACTGGACAGTCAAAGCCGAGCCTGACCCCAGCCTGGACTATCGTTTCTTCAACCACTTGATTGATGAGCGTGAGCAGAAATGGGGGCAGAAGGACGGTATAGGCTATCCCGTCGGCCGATGGGAGAAGGGGGATGTGGTGGTCGGTTGGTACGACATAGCGGTATCCCCTGATGCCCCACCTGGCCGATACTGGGTTATGACGGGGATGTACGCCTACCCCGATTTGATTCGAGCACCGGTGTTGGACGAACAGGGGCGGACAGTGAGCGACAACGTCCGCCTGGGCCCGATCATGGTTGGCTACTGATTCGAAGGAGCGATTTAGATTGCTGCCCACTCGCGAGGGAAAGAGGATAGGCGCATCTATCCTCAAAATCTGTCCATATTTCCTGATCCTGGTCGCCTTCGCCCTGCGGCTCTATCGCATTGACTACCAGAGCATCTGGCGGGACGAGGGCGTCAGCCTCCATCTGGCCGCGTCGAGCATCCCCTCCATCCTCGCCGATCGAGCGAGCGACGTGCACCCGCCCCTTTACTTCATCCTCCTGCACTTCTGGACGAGGTTGGCCGGCTCCAGCGAACTGAGCGCCCGCTTTTGCTCGCTCATCTTCGGCGTGCTCCTCGTCCCTTCGCTTTACTTCGTGACCCGCAAAATGTTCGGGACGAGGACGGCCTTGATAACGACGGCCATCGCCGCCTTCAGCCCACTGTACATCGTGTACTCTCAGGAAGTACGCATGTACAGTATGCTGCCCTTGCTCTACCTCTTTGTCATCTACAAGTTGTATCAGCTGGCGCAGGGAAAGGGTTTGACACGGAGGGGTTGGATCGAATTGGCGGCCGCGGAAGGGCTATGTTTGTATCTCCACTACTTTTCCGTCTTCGCTGTGGCCTATGCCAATCTGTTTCTGGCAGCGCTTTGGCTGAAGCATAGAAGGGTAAACCTGCGCCGCTGGCTTGCTAGCCATGTTGTGGCGGCTTTATCCTGCGTGCCCTGGGCCTGGATGGTCCTAGAATGTTGGATGATCAAGGGCCCGCCAAAGAGCTACTTCGGGGATTTTGCACCCCAAAGGGGAATAAACCCCTTTGAGGTGGCGAGCCTAGTTTGGCATTTCTCTAACGGAGGCTATGATCTTAGAAGCCATCGCCTTTTCGCTTCCCTTTCCTCCCTGCTAGCGGCTGCCATCATCGTGGCCTTGCCCTTCGCCCTCAGGGCGGACGATCGACGGCGCCAGACCCTGATCACCCTCTGCCATTGGATCGGCCCCCTGAGCATGGCCTTCGCCCTTTGGTGGTGGAAGCCGAGGGTCAGCCCCAGATATGTCATAATGTTCACAGTGCCCTTTTTCGTCCTCTTGGGCCGCGCCATCGTCGTCTCCATCGAGACAAGAGGGCCGGCCAAGCTGACCGGCATGTTCTTGGCCTTGACCTTGGTGGCGACCTTTGCCCTCGGCTTGGGGATCGCTTACTTCGACCCCGATTATTCCAAGGACAACGTGCGGGGGATGGTTGGATACCTGAAGCCCCTCAGCGGCGCCGACGACGTCATCGTCGTCCACCCCATGGATTACTCCGTGGAATATTACTACACGGGGGATACGCCCATCGCGATGATAGATCCCGATGAAGCGCAGGAGATGGCCTCGCTCGAGGAAGCCCTGCGAGGGAAGAGGAGGGTTTCCCTCGCCTGGCCCTTCGGCACGCTGGCCGGCAGGCACAACCTGTTGCCCTTCCTTCTGGAACTGAATGGAAGGTTGGCGGACAGGGAGCGATTCAGGGGCTATAGCCTGAGGATTTATGAGTTGGAGCGGGCCATTTCTCTCCCGGAGGTTCAACCGATCTCGGCCGACTTTGGCGATGTGCGCCTCACGGGGGCTTTTTACCAGAGCGAGGTCGAGGCGGACAATGCCATTTGCCTGGCTCTGCGCTGGCGGTTGGCCCGGTCCACCGAAAGGGCCTATAAAGCGGTGGTCATCCTGTGGGACGAGGCAGGGCGCCGCCTCTCAGGCGCCGACGTGCTGCTCCTAAATAGGTGGAGCCATTCGACCGAGCGTTGGGCTCCCGGCGAGGAGGCGGTCAACTACTACATCGTGCCCGTGCCCATAGGCACGCCCCCCCTCCCATACCGCATCACCGTCGGCGTCTACGACGCCGAGACGCTGGAGGGTCTGAACCTCCTCGATGAGGCGGGGAATCCGGCGGGCAAGGATTTCTTCCTCGGGAAGGTGAAACTGACAAAGGCGCGCGATTTCGAAAGCGATCCTTACGGCACCCGTGAGGGCCTCCACTTGGAGATGCTGGATGAGCCCCAGGTAGCAGATGGGCTGGCTTTGGATGGCTTTGCCGTCAGTGAGACACGGCCGACACGAATGGTCAGCGTCATGCTGCGGTGGCGAGCCCTACGGAGTGGCCTCCCCCGCTACGTTCCCCGACTGCGTCTCCGCCATGGCGATGCCATCTGGGCTGAGGTGGGCAGCGCTCTCCTCGAGGAGCGCTTTCCGACGACGGAGTGGGCCCAAGGAGAGGTGGTCTTCGAGCAGCGGGATCTGGTGTGTCCGCCTGACGGCGGCTGGGCAGTGTTGGAGGTGGAAATTGACGGCAAGGTTGTTCCCTTGACGGAGATGGAGCTAGAGAGGGCAGAGCTTCTGTTCGAAGTGCCACCAATGCAGCACAAGGTTGGGGTGCGCTTCAGCGACTTCGCCGAACTTATCGGCTACGACCTGGATCGGACCGAGGTCACACCAAGGGAGGGGGTGAGGCTCACCCTCTACTGGCGGGCGATCAACAGAGAGCCCCTGGACACGAGCTATACCGTATTCACCCACATCCTGAACGAGGAGGGCAGGCTCATCGCCCAGCACGATGGGATACCGGCTGATGGCAAGCGCCCCACGACCGGTTGGGTCGAGGGGGAGATCATCGTTGACGTGCACGAGATGGAGTTCAGCGACTTGATTTATGTGGGGAAGGGCACAATCGAGGTGGGGCTCTACGATGCGATGACCATGGAGCGTGTGTTGACCAGTGAGGGAAGCGACCACCTGCTCCTGCCCAGTGAGATAGTCATAAAGCCTTAGCCCAGCCCCTCTCCTTGCCTCCATTTGGGTTCTGATATATACTGTTATACGAAAACAGCCACTCATAATTTAGGAGGAAAAGCATATGAAATTAAGAGGAGGAGCAATGATTATCGGGTCTTTGCTATGGGACAACGAAAACCGCAAACAATGGCGTGAGAATGATTTAAGTTGTAAGGATGGATTCCGAGTGTACCTTCCTATTCGTTATGGACGGCTTTCGACTTCTGAGAAAAGAAAAAACACATATACAATGGTGTTTTCAAACATTTGTTACTCAAAAGGATATGGGCTAGGTGCTGGATGGATTTTGCCAATAATAGCTGAAATAAAATCATTTGATGATCTGAAAAGGGAGGCCCAGAAAATGGGAAAAGCAGAAGGTTTTAATAATGGACTCTTTTCAAGGTGGGGTTCTGTTGCTCTACTGTTGAATCCAAATAAGAAAATAGATTCAGCTATCAAAGACGAATGGAGAAAACTATTGTCTAGTAATAAGTATAAAACAAGCCTAATGAATGCGCATTTGAAGAGCGAGAAATCTGCAATCGATTCTAATGGTTTTTTAGCAATAAGATGGCCAAAAGAAATAACCTTAGAAGGTAAGCTTGAAGATATGGACTTCCTCATTGCGACTGTTACAGAACCTAAATTAAACGGGAAATATCCCACCGTATATCAAATAGCAGATGCGATGAAACGGGCAGGATATTATGATTATTTTTTAAAAAACAGGCAATATGGAATAACTACTTTCCAGGATGAAAGAATATTAAGAAGAATTCTTAAATGTTGTTGAAAGAATGATTCAAGGCGAAATAGAACTGTCATCGTATAACAGAGCGTATCTGGCTTCGGTGCTTCGCACCTACGCCCAAATCCAGCCGAAGGCTGGGTTTCAGATACGTTCGGAACGTCAGATAGAGGATAGGGTGGATGCAGCCTAGAGCCTTAGTCAAGCGACATCTGGCTATAACCTTTATCATCTCGGCTTTCATCGTTTTGGGAACCCTCTATAGCGTCGTCACCCCCATCTTTGAGGCGCCGGACGAGATGGACGAGATGCGGCACTACTTTTACATCAAGCACCTTGCCGATGGACGTGGCCTGCCAGTGCAGACCCTTAAAGGGCAAGTGAGCTATGAGTAGGTACGATCTTTGTTGCCCTTCGCCTTCAAAATGTTTAGGCAGCGCAAAATACAACTCATGAAAGAGTTCCTGAAACCTGACTGGAGAAAGGTGCTGTTGTTCGCAGTGTTCGCCTTGATAGCGGTAGGCGGTCACATCCAGGCCTGGGCCTTCTCCGATGTGCCACCTAAGCCGCCTCTCTATGACCTGCTGCGCCCCTTCCCCCTCTGGCCGATGTGGGTGGAATTGCTATTTCCCCTTATCATCCTGTCGCTGCCTCTCAGGATTGTCGGCCTTGACGTCATGGCTGGCCACTTCTTGCTATTTGTGGCGGCTAACGTGCTTTACTTCTACTTTCTCTCCTGCCTGTTGGTCGTCAGCTTTGACCGCTACAGGAATAGATTTCCAAAATGGCTTTGCGCAGTGATCATTGTCCTTCCACTCGCTCTATCCCTACCAGGACTGATTGTCACTCTTGAGATGATACCGTATTTCCTCGGAAGTCTACTGATTGCCTCGCTTTATCTTCATCTCCTATCCTGCCTGGGCTTCTTTGTCTACGATGCATTCAGGAGAAGAAGTATTCAACATGGCTCCAAATAAGAGGGCAAGCAGGAGGAAGATTCTGGCTGGTTGCTTGACGGTCGTGGTATTATTGGGCGCTGTCTGGGTGGCGTTTAACCCGCCCGGACGGTTCGGTTACCACCGCTTCGGGCTGACTGTCTATAGCGGCATCCCCTTCCTGGTGGTGGATGTGGTCGTTCACGCCAACGGACTTCCCGGCATCCGGGGCAGCAAGGCGCACATCATTTCAGTTGAAGAGTTTGAGGGGTTGATTGGCACCGAGTGGCCAGATGCAGTGATTATTGGTACAGGCTACGAGGGGAAAGTGCAATTAGACCCCCATCTTCTAATTCGAAGCGACCTTCCCCTTCACCGTGTTGAGATTTTGCCCACCTCACAGGCCATCCGCCGCTTCAACGAACTGCGGGCCGCTGGCAAGCGGGTGGTAGCTATCATCCATTCTACATGCTGATGTAAGTTTTTGTAGGCTTCGGGCAACTCCAGCTAACGGGTGGCGGGTTGCTGCCTCCGCTTCGGCCAAAGGCGGCTTTCTTTAATCGCCGCACTTCGGCAACCCGCGGAAGGATATGAGGATAGGATGAAGTTTAAGCCTTTCGCCTTAGCCAAGCGACATCTGGCTATAACCTTTATCGTCTCGGCCTTCGTCGCTTTAGGAGTTATTTATAGCGTCGTCAATCCCATCTTTGAGGCGCCAGACGAGATGTGGCACTACTTTTACATCAAACACATCGCCGATGGGCATGGCTTGCCGGTGCAGAGTGCCAAGGGGAAGGAGGCCTGGCGACAGGAGGGGAGCCAGCCGCCCCTTTATTACCTCATCGGCGCCCTGGCTACCTTCTGGCTTGATACCGACGATGCCTCTACACTGATCCGAAAGAACCCCCACGCCGCCATCGGCATACCCTTGGCCGACGGCAATAAGAACATCATCGTCCACACCAGCAGGGAGGGTTTCCCCTACCGCGGCGCGGTCCTGGCGGTGCACATCATCCGCGTGCTCTCGGTGCTGATGGGGGCGACAACGGTCCTCATCACCTATCTGATCGCCTTGGAGGTCTTCCCTGGGCATCAAGCCCTAGCGGCCGGGGCGGCGGCGCTCAACGCCTTCAATCCCCAGTTCATCTTCATCAGCGGGGCTGTGAGCAACGATAACCTGGTGACCATGCTTTCCTCGCTGGCCTTGTTCCTTATAATCCGCCTGCTGCGCGGCGCCGCAATGACCAAATCCCAAGCACTGATTGCACAGATTAGCACAGAGGGCGCTGAAAAATCGCTGAAAACATTAAAGCCTCCAAATTTTTCAGTCTCCTCAGTGGGTTCAGTGTTCAGTCATTGGTCGTTGTTAGGCTTTGTTCTGGGCCTTGCTGCCCTGGCCAAGCTCAGCGGATTGAGCCTTCTGCTTTTGGCGCTCGCCGCCCTCGGCATCGTGGCCCTTCGGCAACGCTCCCTCAGGGCTGCGATCGAGGGAGGGGCCGTCGTCTTCTCTTTTGCTGCCCTGATTGCAGGGTGGTGGTATGTCAGGAATTGGGCCCTGTACGGCGACCCCTTGGGCCTGAAGGTGATGCTGGCTATCGTCGGCAAACGCGACTCCGATTTCACCATCATTGACTTCCTCGCCGGGCTGGAGGGGCTCAAGATCTCCTTCTGGGCCCTCTTCGGGTGGATGAATGTGCTGGCCGATCAACTTGTCTATCGCATCTTTGACGGCATCGCCTTGTTAGGGGGTGTGGGATTGATCTGTATAGCCATCAAGCGCCTAAATGGAGGCGAGGCTCTTGATCCCCCATTGCTGATCTCGTTGCTCTGGCTCCTTATCCTCGCCGCCTCTTTCATCAAGTGGACCCAAGCAACAACAGCTTCCCAGGGACGGCTCCTCTTCCCAGCCATCTCTGCCATCTCCACTTTGCTATTTGCGGGACTGGCCCAACTGGTGCCGCGGCGATTCACCGGCGTGTTAGCCGGCAGCGTCGCTGGGGTGATGCTCATCCTGGCTACCATCTCTCCTTTTCGCTGCATCGCCCCAGCCTACGCTAGACCACCCCTACTCTCTTCATTCGATGAGCAAACGATACCTCATCGTGTCTATATCAATTACGAGGGGAAAGTGGAGTTGATCGGCTATGAGACCGACAAGGACAGAGTCGAGCCTGGGGACGATTTGGAGCTGACCCTTTACTGGCGCTGCCTAGCCGAAATGGATCGGGATTACAGCGTCTTCATCCACCTCTTTGGGCGGGACGAGCAGCCCATTGGCCAGAGGGATACCTACCCTGGCCGGGGAACATATCCCACCAGCCTTTGGAGGGCGGGGGACATCATATGCGATAGATACAAAGTCTCCATATCCCCCGACGCCGCGGCGCCCAGTGCCTGTCGGATCGAGGTGGGGCTATACAGCTTACCCACCCTCGAAGGCGTGCGTGATTTCGACAGAGAGGGCCGGCCTTTAGGGAGCCCGATAATAGGCCGGGTGAAGATTGCCCCAGAGGAACCTCAGAGCTACGCCATCCCCAATCCGACATACTTCAATCTGGCCGATAAGGTCGCCTTGGTGGGCTACGACCTGGAGGAGAGGGCTGTGAGGCCAAGCGATACGCTCCCTTTGACCCTCTTTTGGCAGGCGCTGGAGAAGATGGACGAGGATTACACCGTTTTCAACCACTTTATAGATGAAAAGGGTAGGATCTGGGGACAGAGGGATAGCCAGCCATTGGATGGGTATTACCCCACCACCCTCTGGGATGTGGGTGAGATAGTGAAGGATGATTACCACCTTATTATCGAAGATGATGCGCCAGCAGGGGAATACCAGATCGAGGTGGGGATGTATCGGCTCGAGGATGGAGAACGCTTATCTATAATGGACGAGGGTGGGCGACTCATAGGCGATAGGATCTTGTTAGACAGGGTGCGGGTCATAAGACCGTAACTTATTTTGGAATAGGAGGGGTTGATTTGGGCAAAGAGAACCGCTTTCTGACGACAGCGCTGTTGACCTTAATTATACTTTTCGCCTTCGCCTTGCGCGTCTACCGTCTCGACGCCAAGAGTCTCTGGTCGGATGAGGGCCTCAGCATGTATCGGGCGCACAGAGACCTGCCCTTCATCCTCTCCAATCAGATCATCATCCAAGGCATCGTCACCCAGGACCTCCAGCCACCTCTGTACTTCGTCCTTTTGCACTTCTTGATCGAATTAGCTGGCGATAGCGAGTTCGCGGCCAAATTCCTCTCGGTCATCTTTAGCGTGCTGACCGTTCCACTCCTGTATACCGTGGGCAAGAAGCTCCTTAACCTTCAAGTGGGGTTGTTCGCCGCCTTCTTGGGAGCCACATCGCCCCTCTATCTTTGGTACTCCCAGGAGCTTCGGATGTACACTATGCTGGCCTTCCTCGGCCTGCTATCAGTCTATACCCTTCTGAAAGTGATGGAGGTTAACGATTCAGAGGCAAAACGAGGGGTCTCCCCGTCTGCTCACGGAGTAGCGCATTCCCTTCACTTACGCATTTTCTCATATGATTCGGGGAGACCCCTCGTTTCCAGTGGCATCTCCAAATGGGCTTGGCGCTGTGGCTACGTCCTGTCCACAGTGGCCATGTTCTACACCCATTATTCCGGCTTCTTCATGCTCCTCTTCGAATTCGTGGTCTTCCTCATCTTTGCCATCACATGTCGCAAAGTTTGGTCGGTCATCCTGCTATTGGTCGCCGCTTTGAGTGCGTTGCCCTTGGCCCCCTTCGCCCTCCACCGCATGCAGATCGGCCCTGAGCCACTATACAGATTCGTCCCCCTGCCCGTCATCCTGCGGGACCTGTTGAACTCTTTCAGCTTGGGGCTCTCGGTCAGCCTGAGGCGGGTGTTCTGGCTAGACATGATTTTCCTGGCTGTGTTTGCGATAGGGCTCCTCATGTCAGACGAAGGCAAGCCAAAGCTGTATCTCCTGGGATACCTCTTTGTGCCCATTCTGGCCCTTTACCTGGCCTCCTACATAAAGCCCCTATATATGGGCGCCAGGCACCTGATAATCGTCTCGCCGGCTTATTATTTAATCCTGGCAGTGGGTTTGATCTCTCTTAAGCGACTTTGGCGGCCTGCTCTCGCTCTCTGCCTTGTCGTCTTCCTCGCAGGCTTCGCCTACTCGGCCCACAATTACTTTTTCAACGAAAAGTACATCAAGGATGACCTCCGCTCCATGTTTCGCTATGTGGAAAGGCACTCTCGGCCAGGGGACATCGTTGCCCTGAGCGATGCGGTGATCTGCCACGTTTTCGATTATTATCACCGGGGCGATCTCCCCTTGACGTCGTTGCCTCGTTGTGGCACTCCCTTCGGTCCTGAGACGATAGTCGAGATACAGAAGTTAAGAGACGAGTACGAGCGCATCTGGTTCGCCTACGGTCCCTCAGGGGATTACTACGAGCCGACGGCCTCGCTGGCGAAGGAGTGGCTCGACGATAACCTCTTCAAGGCTGACGATAGGGCCTTTCATGGCTACGGCATGAAGGTGGCGGTGGCCTGTTACCTCTCCCAGTCGCCCATCCTGGATCAACCGCCTCCTCTCCAAGAGAAGGTGGAAGCCGATCTGGCCCACAAGTTCGCCCTCTTGGGATACGAACTGCCCCGTGGCTCGGTGGCAGCGGGGGAGGTGCTGCACATGGACCTCTACTGGCAGGCTCTGGCCCAGGTGTACGAGGATTACCGCATCTCCGCCCGGCTGGTAGACGATGAGGGGCATGTCTGGGGGCATGGTGACAGCGAGCCTTTCAACTCGCTCTACCCTACCTCCCATTGGGAGGCAGGCCAGGTCCTTCGGGAGACGCATGAGCTTTCCGTCCAATGGGGCACCCCGCCGGGCAGCTACAGGCTCGAGGTGGAGATGTATTCGCCGCAGACCGGGCGCCCGCTGGAGGTCTTCGACGAAAGTGGCATCCCACAGGGGACAAGGATCCCCTTGGGAGCGGTCAATGTCATCAAGCCAACCTCTCCGCCATCGGCCAGGGAGCTTCCCATTCAGCACCGGCGTCGGTTCGATCTGGACGGCCAGATCGCGGTTTTAGGATATGATTTCACCGACAAGGAGGCTGGCCCAGGCGATGCCTTGCACCTATCGCTCTACTACCTGGCCCGGCATAAACCAGAGGACGACTACCGCCTCAGCCTGCAGTTGGTGGATGAAGGGGGCAAGGTCTGGGCGGAGGAGGCCTTTTCGCCCGGGGGCGATGGCTATCCCACCACGCAGTGGGATGAGGGCGAGGTCGTCAAGGGCCAGTATCAGCTCATCGTTCCCGCCGACGCGCCCGCTGGCCAATACAGGCTGAGGGCGAGGATCTACGCCGCAGCCACTGGGGAGCTGCTGCCGGTGCGCCGCTTTTGGCTTTTCAAACGGGAGTCCTTCGATCTAGCATCGCTGCGCATAGTTGAAAGGGAGCGAAGGTTTGAGATGCCCCCGATCCAACATCCCTTGATCGCCAATCTGGGGGATAGGGTGAGCTTCCTTGGCTACGACTTGGAGGAGACAACCGTTGCCCCTGGTGGGACCTTGCACCTGACCCTCTACTGGCAATGCCAGCGGCGGATGGAAACCAGCTATAAGGTATTCACCCACCTCCTGGATGGGGAGAGCCGCATCTGGGGACAGAGGGACAGCATTCCCGCAGGGGGCGCGCGCCCGACCACCGGCTGGATCGAGGGCGAGGTGATAGCTGACAGATATGAGATTCCGGTCGAGCCTGAGGCCCCTAAGGGCGAATACGTCTTGGAGATCGGGATGTACGATGCGGCGACAGGCGACCGTCTGCCGGCCTTCGATGAGCGGGGGGAGAGGATGCCCGATGACAGGATCCTGCTGCACAAGGTACGGGTGGAGCGTTAGGATGAAAGAAAGGGCGATAGACCTGCTAAAGGTCGGCCTCAGCTTGGGTTTGCTCGCCCTCATCTTCAGGGAGATAGGCTGGCGGGAGATCCTAAGGGCTCTGCAGGGAGCGCAGCTGTCCTACCTGGCCGTGGCCTTCGCCATCTATCTGGCAGGCATCCTCCTCAGGGCCTATCGGTGGCAGGTTCTGCTAGCCGCCCTGGGGATGGAGGCCCCGCTCTCGCGGCTGACGGAGCTCTACTTCGTAGGCACCTTTTTCAACAACTTCCTCCCCACCGGCATTGGGGGCGATGTGATGCGGGTGTATGAGCTCTCCAAGGAGAGCGATCGGCCTGCCGAGTCTATCGGCACGGTGCTGCTGGACCGGGCGACCGGCTTCCTCGCCCTCTTCCTGATGGCCGCGGCCGCGCTTCTCTTCTCCTATCGGCTGATCGCCCCAAGTGTAGCGGCGGCGATCCTGCTCCTCTTTCTGGCGAGCTGGGCTGGGTTGTGGATCCTCCTCCAGCGGGATCGGCTGGAAAACTGGGGGCTGCTGAAGGTCATCGCCAGGCTCAAGCCGGTCCGGGAGATCTACGAGGCGGTCTATGCCTGTGGCCTCAGGGCCATCGGCGGGGCGCTGGCCGTCTCCTTGGCCTTCAATGTCCTGCTCATCGCCGTCAACTACCTCATCGCCCTCTCGCTGGGGGTGAGGGTCTCGATCTGGCACTTCCTCCTCTTCATCCCTCTGATCTCCTTATCGCTCATCTTTCCCCTCTCCCTGAGTGGACTGGGCGTGCGGGAGGGGGGATACGTCTACCTTTTCGCCCAGGCGGGCGTCTCTGCACCCTTGGCCCTGGCTATGTCTCTCCTCTTCTATGCCCTGAACGTGGCCGCCGGTTTGATCGGCGGGGTGCTGTACGCGCTCGAAGGGGCGCGGGGGTATGGGGAGGATAGAAGATGAGTTAATGGGATGCTTAGAAACTCAATTGTTATGGAAATACTTCGCACTACACATTCCGATTTAGGAAGTGATGAACACATTCGCTTATATCCGATGTGGCGCAATTCGCCTAACACAATAAAGGGGGTGAAACGATGAAAGCGCGACTGTTTACTGTATTCGTTCTCGTTGTGAGCATCGCTTTGCTGGCTTCGTTCATGCTGGGCGGGGCGCAGCCCACGATCGCCCAATCACAGTCGGCCGCCCCAATTGTGCTTGCCCTGAGCCCTGCCCCGAGCTCAGTTGCAGGACCTATCCTGAGCTCAGTCGAAGGGCCAGCCCCAGCCCCCGACCGGGCCCAAGTGGCGCAGGCCCTGCGCAGCGCGCCTGTCATATTCATCGAGAACGTCGGTCAGTTCCCCGACGGCGCCCATTTCCAAGTGCGTGGTGGCAGCGGCACCATTTGGCTGGCCGAGGATGCTATCTGGATCACCCTCGCTGAACTTTCGCACGTTGACAAGCCGGAACGTATTAGTGTGGAATGTGAAAATGCACTGCACCGTGGTGTGAACTTGAAGCTGAGTTTCCCTGGTGCCAGCTCAGAGCCACGGGTCGTGGGCTTCGACCGCCTGGACACTGTGGTGTCGTACTTCATGAGCAATGACCCAGCCCAGTGGCACGGGGCCGTACCTGTGTGGGGCGGGGTGCGCTACGCCGACCTGTACCCAGGGGTAGACCTGGAACTGACCAGCGCGGGCGGGCAATGGCGGCAGCGAATCATCGCTCGACCCGGCGCCGACCTGAAGGCAGTGCGCCTGCGCGTGGAAGGTGCGGAGATGCTGGCCTTGGATGGCGACTACCTGCGGCTAACCACCGCTATCGGCAACTATACCATGCCGCTCTTACAACTCGTCACCGCCGACAACTCCCCTGTCCCGACGTTGGGAGAGGGGCCGAAGGTGAGGGGCAATGACGTCGTTTGTCCCTTCGCCTCACTGACAGCGAGCAGTCGTTCGTTGTCGGCGGTCAGCCCTATGGACAATCCTGCCGATCTGCTCTATAGCACCTTCCTCGGTGGTAGTATGTATGACGAGGGCCATGCTATCACGGTGGATGGGAGCGGTGCGGCCTACGTCGTGGGGGGAGACTGAGTCATCCGACTTCCCCACGACCCCTGGGGCGTTTGACAGGGCCCGCAGCGGCACTAATGCTTTTGTGACGAAGCTAAACGCAGCCGGCAGTGGCCTGGTCTATAGCACCTTCCTGGGTGGCAGCAGCATTGACTATGGCCTCGCTATCGCGGTAGACGAGAGCGGGGCAGCCTATGTCACAGGCGGGACCGGGTCAGACGACTTCCCCACCACCGCTGGGGCATTTGGCACGACCCTCAGCGGCATGCGGGATACCTTCGTGACAAAGCTGAACGGGGTTGGCAACGGCCTCGTGTATTCCACCTTGCTTGGTGGCAGCGATACTGACAATGGCTATGGCATTGCGGTGGATGGGAGCGGGGCGGCCTACGTCACGGGCGGGACCTACTCATCTAACTTCCCCACGACCGTTGCGGCGCTCGACAGGACCCATAATGGTGCCAGCGATGTCTTCGTGACGAAGGTAAACCCGGCGGGTAGTGCCCTGGTCTACAGCACTTTCCTAGGCGGGAGCAGCGGCGATTTTGACAACCGCATTGCGTTGGACGGGAGTGGAGCAGCCTACGTCACAGGCCGGACCGGCTCAGCGAATTTCCCCACTACCGTCGGGGCGTTCGACACGATCTACAATGGGGGCTCCTCCGACACCTTCGTGACGAAGTTGAACGCAGCCGGTATTGGCCTGGTCTACAGCACATTCCTGGGCGGGAACGACACGGAATGTTTTAATGGCTGTGACATTGTGGTGGATGAGAGCGGGGCAGCCTATGTCACGGGGGAGACGTCGTCAGCCAACTACCCCACGATCGCCGGGGCGTTTGACACGACTTATGGCGGCAGGGGCGACGTGTTCGTAACGAAGCTGAATGCGGCGGGCAACGTCCTGATCTACAGCACTTTTGTGGGTGGGCCTCAGTGGGACTCGGGCCGTAGCATCGCGCTGGACCGGAGCGGGGGGGCCTACATCACGGGCCTTACCGAGTCATCCAATTTCCCGACGACGCCGGACGCGTTCGACACGACCCGCAATGGCGGTATCTGTGGTTCGTACCCTTACACCTTCCCCTGCCGCGACATCTTCGTAACGAAGCTGAACGCGGCCGGCAGCGGCCTGGTCTACAGCACCTACTTGGGTGGGTCTGACGATGACTACGGTTATGGCATCGTGACGGATAGGGGTGGAGCGGCTTACATCACGGGTAGAACCTACTCGTCTGACTTCCCCACCACGATGGGGGCCTTCGACACCACCCACGCTGGTGGGAGCGGTCGTGACAAATGGGATGTGTTCGTAGCCAAGTTAGCGGTGGGAGCCGTGCCGACACCTGGGTGGCAGGTATACCTGCCTCTTATTGTGCGCAACCGCTGAGGGGCATCAACGGTCCGAGGTGGGCACCATCTCGCCCCGGTGCCCCGACCAACAGCAGCTACCGCTGGCTTGGCGAGAACTGCTGTTGGTTGCAAACTCGCTCGCTTGGCAGTTAAGTGATTCTTGGAGAATTGAGAGATGAACCTGAAATGCCTAGTCACCGGCGCAGCGGGCTTCATCGGCTCCCACCCGGCAGAGAGGCTGGTCGCTGAGGGATACGAGGTGATCGGGGTGGACTGTTTCACTGACTATTACCCGCGCCCGGTGAAGGAACGCAATTTGGCTGAGCTTCGCAACTCTGACCGCTTTCGTTTCGTTGAGGTCGTTTCGTCGAGGCCGACCTTCGCTTCGTTGATCTGGAGCCCCTGCTCAATGGCGTGGATTATGTTTTTCACCAGGCCGCCCAGGCGGGGGTGCGCGCCAGTTGGGGGGAAAACGCTTCGGCTGACGCCTCAGCGGAAGCCTTCGCCATCTACACGGAGCACAATGTCCTGGCCACGCAGAGGCTTCTGGAGACGGTGAAGAGAATCGTTAGGGCAATTCGCCCAAAACTTAACAGAAGGAGCAAATAATGAAAGCGAGAAGGTTTCTCACACGCATCCTCTTCATTGGCCTGGCCATTGCCGTTGCCGGGAGCGTAGGACTGGTCCTGGCCCAGGGGCCGGGGCCGCAGGGAAGCGTCGCGCCCCAGGCTGCGCTGGGCACAGCTTTCACCTACCAGGGCTACCTGGCCCGGGAGGGCCACCCGGTGGATGTTACCTGTGACTTCCGCTTCCGCCTCTACGACGCCGCCTCCGGCGGCTCCCAAGTGGGGAGCGACCAGGTCAGATCTGGCGTGGCTGTGAGTGGGGGATACTTCACCGCCCAGTTGGACTTCGGGGCAGGCGCCTTCACCGGCGATGCCCGTTGGCTGGGGGTTGAGGTCAAGTGTGCAGGCGACGCCAAGTACACCCCCCTGCCCCGCCAGCCGCTGACGCCAGCGCCGTATGCGCTGGGCCTGCCTGGCCTGTGGACGCAACAGAACGCCACCAGCCCCAACCTCATCGGCGGCTACAGTGGCAACAGCGTCGCGGCGGGCGTGGTGGGTGCCACCCTTGGCGGCGGGGGAGCCGCCGATGATGGCTTGGGCAATTCGGTGCCTAACCGCGTGACCGATGACTACGGCACGGTGGGCGGGGGACTCAACAACCAGGCGGGCGACAACGCGGGCACCCCTTGGGATGCCAGATCCTCCACCGTTGGCGGGGGCCAGGGCAACAGGGCGCTCGCTGTCAACGCCACAGTCGGCGGGGGCTCCGGAAACACCGCCAGCGGCGGCTTCTCCACGGTTGGCGGGGGGTCCAGCAACACGGCCAGCGGCTTTGATTCCACAGTGGATGGGGGGCGCGAGAACATGGCCAGCGGCCATTCGTCCACGGTGGGCGGGGGCTTCGGCAACAGAGCCAGCGACAGCAGTTCCACTGTGGGCGGTGGCTCCAGCAACACGGCCGGCGGCATATTTGCCACCGTCGGCGGGGGGACTCACAATCAGGCGACCGCTGACTACGCCACCATTGCCGGGGGCGGCACATCCGATCCCAACGATCCCGCCACCAGCAACCGCGTTACCGACAATTACGGCACGGTGGGCGGAGGTGGAAATAACCAGGCAGGCGACAACGCCGGGACGACGGGCGATGCGACCTATGCCACCGTCGGCGGGGGCTTGGGCAACACCGCCAGCGGTGACTCTGCTGCCATTGGCGGGGGACAGGACAACACCGCCAGTGGCGACTCTGCCACCGTCGGCGGGGGCGCGGACAACACCGCCAGCGGGCAATATGCCACCGTTGCTGGAGGCGACGATAACATCGCCAGCGGCCACCAAGCCGTCGTCGGTGGGGGCTACCTCAACACCGCCAGCGGCGAGAAGGCCACCGTAGGTGGGGGCGCGGACAACACCGCCAGCGGCCTAGGAGTCACCATCAGCGGGGGCCAGGGCAACATCGCCAGAGAAAGCTTGGCCACCGTCGGCGGGGGCGGGGGAAATACCGCCAGCGGCTCTGCTGCCACGGTGGGCGGCGGCGGGGGCAACACCGCCAGCAGCTATCACGCCACTGTCGGCGGGGGCGCGAGCAACACCGCCAGCGGTTCCTATGCCACCGTCGGCGGGGGGTACCTCAACACCGCCAGCGCCAGCTCCGCTAATGTCAGCGGGGGCTATGACAATACCGCCAGCGGCGACGCTGCCACGGTCGGCGGGGGCCAGAGCAACGTAGCCAGCGGCCTTGGCGACACCGTTGGCGGAGGCCACAGCAATGAAGCCAGTGGCTCATATGCCACTGTGAGCGGGGGCCAGAGCAACACCGCCAGCGGAAGCTCCGCCACCATCAGCGGGGGCACCCTTAACACGGCCAGCGGTTCCAGCACGACCGTCGGCGGGGGTTTTACCAACATCGCTAGCGCCAACAATGCCACCGTGGGCGGAGGGGTGTTCAACACTGCTGCTGGCGGTTCTGCTACCGTTGCCGGCGGCTTCCGCAACACCGCCAACGGCGAATCCGCCACCGTCCCTGGGGGCTTGTACAACACCGCTCAGGGCGACTACAGTCTCGCCGCCGGGCGGCGGGCCAAGGCCAACCACCAGGGGGCTTTCGTATGGGGCGACTCCACTGATGCCGACATTGCCTCTACCAGCAACAACCAGTTCATCGTGCGCGCCTCCGGCGGGGTGTATGTGTATACCAGCAGCGACCTATCCACCGGGGCCTACCTGGCCGTGGGTTCCAGCTCCTGGACCCCGATCCCTAGCCCTAGCGACCGCAACCTCAAGGAGAACTTCGTCCCGGTGGACGGGCAGGAGATGCTGGCCCGCCTAGCCGAACTCCCCATTACCACCTGGAACTACAAGGCCCAGGACCCTGCCATCCGCCACATGGGGCCGGTGGCCCAGGACTTCTACGCCGCCTTCGGCCTGGGGGAAGACAAGCGCCACATCTCTACCATGGACGCCGATGGAGTGGCCCTGGCGGCCATCCAAGCTCTCTACGAGCGGTCGCTGGCGCTGGAGGCGGAAAATTCTGCCTTGCACCAGCAGGTTAACGACCTGGAGGCCAGGGTGGCGGCGCTGGAGCAGGTGGAAAGCAGCCTCATGCCTACTGGCTGGGGTGCCCTCGGCTTGGTGCTCATGGGGTTGATGGTGGGGCTGCGGGCCCGGCGGGGAGGTGGGCGATGAAGCACGCAGCGATCCTCCTTGCCCTGGCTGCCCTCTTCCTGCTGGCTGGCGTCGCCCTGGCCAACGGGAGTTATGACCTCTCATGGCATGTCATCGGCGGCGGAGGCGGGCACGCCGAGGCTGGCAACTACTCCCTGGACAGCACCGCGGGCCAGGCAGTGGCGGAGACGGTAAGCAACGGCGGCTATACCCTCTGCTCCGGCTTCTGGTGCGGGGCAGCGGTAGCGGCGGTGGAGCACAAGATCTACCTGCCGATGGTGCTGAAGAATTACCAGTGAGCAGAGTGGTTTTTGGGAATTGAAAGATGATACCGAGATGCCTGGTTACCGGGGCAGCGGGCTTTATCGGCTCCCATTTATCGGAGAGGCTGGTCGCCGAAGGATACGAGGTGGTCGGGATGGATTGCTTCACCGATTATTACCCACGCCCGGTGAAAGAACGTAACCTGGCTAAGCTCCACAACTCCGATCGCTTTCGCTTCGTCGAGGCCGACCTTCGCTTCGTTGATCTGGAGCCCCTGCTTGATGGCGTGGATTACGTCTTCCACCAGGCCGCCCAGGCGGGGGTGCGGGCCAGCTGGGGGGAGAACTTCGCCGTTTATACGGAACACAACGTCCTGGCCACACAGAGGCTTCTGGAGGCAGCGAAGGGGCAGGAGATAGCGGGGTTCCTCTATGCTTCCTCCTCTTCCATCTACGGCGACACCCCCAACCGTTCGGCTGAGCGCGCTTCGGCTGACGCCTCAGCGGAAGCCTCACAGCGAAGCCTCCCCATGCGCGAGGATAGCCTGCCGCGCCCTATATCTCCCTATGGGGTGACCAAGCTGGCCGGGGAGCACCTCTGTCAGCTTTACCACTCTAACTTCGGGGTGCCCACAGTGTCCCTGCGCTACTTCACCGTCTACGGCCCCCGACAGCGCCCGGACATGGCCTTCCATCGCTTCATCCGGGCGACCCTGGAGGGAAAGCCCATCACGGTCTACGGCGATGGGGAGCAGACCAGGGATTTCACCTACATCGCTGATGCGGTGGAGGCAAATCTCCTGGCCATGCGATATGCCCCTCCTGGGGCGATATTCAACATCGGTGGCGGCTCGCAGGTGACTATCAACTATGCGATTAGGCTGCTGGAGAAAATCTTAGGAAAGAAAGCCATAGTGGACCATCAAGAGGCGCAACACGGCGATGTCCGTCACACCCTGGCGGATACCTCCGCTGCTCGGGAGGCCCTCGGCTTCGCGCCTAAGGTGGACCTGGAGGAAGGGCTGCGGGCCCAAGTGGCCTGGCAGATGGTCGCCTGCGAATAAAATTCGCAGGCTAAGAGCCAAAGCACGCCAAGGCGTGCTCCCAAGCGCCGAAGAGTGCGCCTTTAGCGCACTTGAGTTTTCAGCCTGGAAATTTGATTTCCAGGCCAAGAGGGAGGATTGATTATGGCTTTCTGGCGTCTGTTCTACCACATCGTCTGGGCTACCAAGGAGCGTGAGCCCCTCATAACGCAAGAGCTGGAAACCGAATTATACAACTATTTCACAGGAAAAGCGGATTTTCTGTGCTCAATCGTTCACGCCATTGGTGGCGTTGATGACCACGTGCACATTGTGGCGTCGATCCCTCCCAAGCTGGCCATCGCCGATTTCGTTCACCACCTTAAGGGTAGCAGCGCCCATCACGTGAATCACCTGCCCGGCGCGCCTGACAACTTCGGCTGGCAAAGGGGCTATGGGGCGATCTCATTAGGGCAACGCCAGTTAAAGCGAGCCATCGACTATGTCTGCAACCAGAGGGAACATCACCATCAAGGGACGACCATCCCTACGCTGGAGCGAATGGATGTCGAAGATGATGGACCTGGAAGCCTGGGGACCAAATCCTAAGCCGACCGAGGTCGAGGTGGGTTAGTGCGCTTTCAGCGCACTTGGGCCTTCAGCCTGGAAATTTGATTTCCAGGCGAGGCTCCAGAGGTGAAAGGAGATGGATCTATCCATTGTCATCCCCCTCTACAACGAGGAGGAGAACGTAGAGCCGCTCCATGAGCAATTAAAGGCTGCTCTGGAGGGAATAGATCGAGAGTATGAGATCATCATCGTAGATGATGGAAGCACTGACGGGAGCTTCGATCTCCTCAAGAGGCTGCATGAGGGCGATGAACGCCTCAAGGTGATCCGCTTCCGTCGCAACTTCGGACAGACGGCAGCCTTCGCCGCCGGCTTCGATCGCTCCCAGGGCGATGTGGTGATCACCATGGACGCCGACCTCCAGAACGACCCGGCTGACATCCCCTTGCTCTTGGAGAAAATAGACGAGGGGTACGATGTGGTCAGCGGCTGGCGGCTGCACCGCAAGGACCCCTTCCTGACCCGCCGCTTCCCTTCGATGATCGCTAACTGGCTCATCTCCCAGGTCACTGGGGTACATCTGCACGACTACGGCTGCTCGCTCAAAGCATATCACCGCGAGGTAGTCAAAGGGGTGCGCCTCTATGGCGAGCTACACCGCTTCATCCCTGCCCTCGCCAGTTGGATGGGCATCTCCGTGGCGGAGGTGCCGGTGAGCCACCGCCGAAGGCGCTTCGGCAAGTCCAAATATGGTCTATCCCGCACCATCAGGGTGATCCTGGACTTGCTCACCGTGCGCTTCCTGCTGAGCTATTCCACCCGGCCGATCCACATCTTCGGCGGGTTAGGGTTGGTGGGCTTCACACTCGGCATCGCCTTGGGGGCTTACCTCTCCTTCGTCAAGTTCGCCCTCCAGCAGGACATCGGCGATCGCCCCTTGCTCCTCTTAGCGATCCTGCTCATGGTGGTGGGCGTGCAGTTAATAGGCATCGGGCTCCTGGGGGAGCTGGTGGTGCGCACTTACCACGAGGCCCTGAACAAGCCGATCTATGCGGTGCGCGAGGTCCTGGATAGGTCTCGAAAAGATAGGTAAAGGTTACAGATTGGAGGTTGGAGATTGGAGATTGGAGGTTGGAAGTTAGAAAGATGTATCTATATCTTTGTTGGAACAGCTTTAGCGAATGTAGGCATACTCTTTACAGAAATCACTCCCCTGCAGCTTGCCTTTAGCTTCCTTCTGCTTTGCTTTCTGCCAGGCTACATACTTACGCTTCTTCTTTTCTCAAAGACCGGTCCTCCGAACCTGCTGGAGAGGGTTGTATTCACCCTTGGGACCGGCTATGCCCTTTTGGTTTTGAGCGGCTTGGTGATCCATTTCCTGCCAGGGGCGATCACGCCTCGCCTAGTGCTCTTCGCCTACGATGTCTTTATTCTCCTCCTTACTTTGTGCTTCATGTTAGGGGGAGACTCGAGCGGCGAACGGAGCCCTCTGCCTAAAAGTGTCATCTGGCAAGTCATCTTAATCGTCATCCTGGCCTCCTTCTTCAGGTTCACTTTCCTCGGCTACTCTGAATTCCAGGACGATGAGGCTAAAGTCATGCTGAAGGCAGCCGGGGCCATCCAAGGCCGAGATGATGTGCTGTTCCTCCACAAGAAGGGGCCAGCGGAGATATTGATCCCGGCCATCTTCTATTCCCTCACGGGCCGGACCAGCGAATCTGCTGCCAGGTTCCCCTTCGCCCTGGCCAACCTATTAGGGATAATCGTCGTTTACCTCATCGGCCGAGAGATGTTCAATGATTCCGTCGGTCTTGTAGCCGCTCTGCTCCTGAGCATCAACGGCTACTTTGTCGCCTTCTCCCGCATCGTTCAATACCAAAGCATCGTGTTCCTAATGATGGCGCTCTCCATCCTATGTTATTACCGATTCTATCGAAGAGGTATTAATGCGCGCCCATATCAGATGTTGGGCACATTGTTCCTTGGCGTAGGCCTTCTGGCCCACTACGATGCCGCCTTCGCGGCGCCGGTTATAGCTTATCTGTGCCTGAGGAAATCCCACTTGCATCCCCGCAGCTTCAAGAAGGATGATCTTCCATCTCTGCTTGTATCCTGGCTCATTATTCTCTGCCTCCTCTCGGCATTCTATGTGCCTCTAATACGCCACCCCTATTTCGAAGAGGCCCAGATGTACCTTACGGCCAGAACTGTGGCTGGCAGCCGCATATTTTATGATAACTTGGCTGATTTCTTCGCTATGAGCACGGTGTACAACTCCACATACTACGTCCTTTTCCTGGCATTATTATTGGGAATAGTGGCGACCGAGCAATTGCACAAGGTTTCCTCGAGGAGATATATGGGCATCCTTTCGCCGGAGGTGAAAGCCAATCTCCTCTGGTGCGCCTTGCCTTTTCTCTTCTATGCTTTTCTGGTCGCCAGCCCCAGGACACACTTCTACGTATCTTTCCCCCCTTGGGCTCTCATGGGGGGGATAGCTTGGGATATGATTTGGAGATTGGAGATTGGCAATTGGAGGTTGGAAGTTGGAGTCTGGAAGCCTGTCCTGAGCGTAGCCGAAGGGTTGGTTTTTGTGGTACTATATGTAATTTGCGCCTATTACGTCTACATGGTCTTCGTCCAACACAATCCAGAATACAAACGGACATATCCTGAGCACAGAAACAGGCTTTATTGGACCATCTACGGCGATGAGTTGCCTCAGCAGGAGGGGTGGTTCGGATTCCCCTACAGGGCTGGATGGAAGGCCATAGGTTATCTCTATGAAGCGGGTGTCCTAAAAGGCGACTATGACAGCAATGAGGAGGGTTACATCACCCGTTGGTACACGCGTGGGGAGCTGCGCTGCTCCTACAACCCGCAGTATTATTTTGTCGCTGAGAACGTACAGGACGAGCAGATGATCCCCTTCGACGAGATAGAGGAGGGATACAGGCTCATGGGCATAGTCTCGGTGGACGACAAACCGAAATTGTGCATCTACGAGCGCGGGCGAGCCGACCTCGGTCAAGCTGCAACCTACAGGTTGGAGGACTACGAGCTTCCTTACGACAGAGATATGACATCGCCTGACTTTGACACCGGGATACCGATATATGATCTGGCCAGCTTGGTTCAGCGTCCCCTCGAAGTGAACCTGGAGAACAGGGTTAAGCTCATCGGTTACGATCTGGATAGCACTAGGATAAAGCGAGGCAATGCCTTGCTCTTGACGCTGTATTGGCAAGGGTTAAAGAGGTTGGAGGAAGACTATAAGGTTTTCGTCCACCTGGAAAGCGACCGCATTTTGGCTCAGGAGGACCACGTGCCAGTCTGCGGGGCCAGGCCCACAACAACATGGAAACCGGGCGAAGTGATCGTGGATAGATACAGTTTACTGACCGACCCCCATACTCCAGCCGGAAGATATCCTGTCCTCGTCGGCATGTACGAGCCCTCGACCGGCCGACGGATGAAGATACTCAATGAATGGGGGGAGATAAGTGGAGATACCATCTCGTTGAGGGAGGTGACCGTCATACCATGAGTTGGAAGTTGGAAGTTGGAAGTTGGAAGTTGGAGGTTGGGAAGGTTCTTGCTATTTTCGTCCTGGCCCTGCTCCCGCGAATCATGGATCTGAACGTCTTTGTCACCCCTGATGAAATCAAATGGCTCTGTCGCTCCATTAATTTCCATCGCGCCCTTCGCCAGGGAGAATTTGCTCAGACCTTTCAAACAGGCCATCCAGGGGTGGTCACCATGTGGATAGGGGTTTGGGGAATGCCGATTGACCTCACGGAAGATTGGTTACAGACGTGTCAGGAGCCTAAAACATCGAAAATTGTGACCACGGCCCCCCGCGAGGCTTTGGCAAGATTGACCGAGTTCCTCTACGCAGCCCGGCGCACTGCAGCATTATTAACGGCTATCAGCGTGGTCGGTATCTATCTCCTACTGGAGAAGCTCTTTGATCGCCGGGTTGCCCTTTTCAGTGCAATTTTGATCGCCTGGGACCCCTTTTATCTGGCTCTCTCCCGCCTTTTGCACCTGGATGCGATAACAGCGAGTTTTATGATTTTATCCCTGTTAAGCTTATTAATTTATCTGACTTCTCATTGGCGCTCCTGGATATATCTTGTCCTTTCGGGAAGTATGGCGGGCCTGTCCATCCTGAATAAATCGCCGGCCATGTTTATGTGTCCTTTTGCTTTTTTGCTGGTTGCTGTCTTCGGATACAGGCACAGGAAGACGGCCCTCCAAATAGGTCGCACATTGTTCCTGTGGGGAACAGTGGTTGGGGTCGTGATCTTCGCCCTTTGGCCCGCTATGTGGGTTGATCCGATAGGTACGGCTCAAAAGGTGCTAGGCGTGGCTATAGGTTATGCCGAGGAGCCACATGATAACTTGAACTTCTTTTGGGGTGAGATCAGGCCTGATCCCGGCGTTGGATTCTATCCTGTGGCTTTGTTGTTCAGGATAACTCCCCTCACTATGCTCGGCGCTTTCTTAGCTATTCTCCTTTTGTTGAGCCATGGAAGGAGAGGTGAACCTGTCCTGGGCCTGGCCGAAGGGAAGGAGCATTTAATTGCCCTTTTAGCTTACGTCTTCCTCTTCATGGCCTTTATGACTTTGGGTGCTAAGAAGTTCGATCGGTACATCTTGCCTGTTTTTCCTGCCCTGGATATTTTCGCCGCAATCGGATTTATCTATCTGAGCGGTGGGAAGCTGAAAATTGGGAGTTGGAAGTTGGAAGCCTGCCCTGAGCCTAGCCGAAGGGTTGGAAGTTGGAAGTTAGTCATTGGTCATTGGTCATTGGTCATTGTGCTGTTCTTGCTCCAGGCTGGTCACATCTTCTCCTATCACCCCTATTATTTCCCCTACTATAATCCTTTGCTGGGAGGCAGTGAACAGGCCCCTCACATTCTGCTGGTGGGATGGGGAGAGGGCCTAGATGAGGCTGCGGATTACCTGAATCAAAAGGAGGATGCCGAGAAACTCAAAGTGGCCTTGCGGGCAGTTACGGATTTCGGCCCCCTTTTCGTGGGCCGAACGGTTGACGCGGAGAGTTACGATCCAGCTATCGTTGACTATGTAGTGATTTACCTAAAAGAATTACAGCGTAACTTGTCTCCTGAACTCATTGAGCGCTACTATAAAGAGCAGCAGCCTGAGTACATCGTTCGGCTCCATGGCATAGAATATGCGTGGGTTTATCCCAATCTTGACTACATTCCCCCAATGGAGTACATAGAAAGTAAGGCCAAGGCGGAGGAGGATTTAATCT